>Ga0316605_10001062_pt1 | contig 16496 bp, 14 predicted proteins | sample OWC_soil_day20_n_FD_207666 | JGI IMG/M metagenome (GOLD analysis project Ga0316605, IMG submission 207666) | Wetland soil microbial communities from Old Woman Creek delta, Ohio, United States - OWC_soil_day20_noCT | ecosystem: Environmental > Terrestrial > Soil > Wetlands | place: USA: Ohio... | reverse complement strand
CTCATCCTGCTGGAGTGGGATGACGCCGGGAACTACCGGCTGGCCCGGGCCGGCCACCCCGGCGCCCTCATGCTGCAGGGGCACACCGAGCAGGGCTCCAGCGAGGTCATCCCCCATGGCCGCGGCCTGGGCCTGCGGCCCGCGGGCCCAGGCGACTGGCAGGTGGTGGAGGGCGTGCTCCCGCCGAAGGGCTGGATGGTCCTCTACAGCGACGGCCTGTCCGAGGCCATGAACCGCGAGGGTGAGCTCTACGGCCTGGGCCGCCTCGACGCCCAGCTGCGGCGCCTCTGGGGCACCGGCAGCCCCCGGGCCGCCTGCGAGGCCGTCTTCAACGACGTGGCCACCTTCGATACCCAGAACCGCGACGACCGGACCCTGTTTATCCTGGGGAGGGAGGCCTGATGCGCCGTTCTTCCCTCCGATGGACCATTCCCGCCTTCCTGGCCCTCCAGTTGGGGCTCCTCTGGATCCAGGGGGCCCAGCTGCACCGCCAGAACCAGGTGCTGCAGGGCCTCCGCGAGGACATCCAGGCCCTGACCGAATCCCTCGACGCCGGCCAGGGGCCCGTATCCAGCGAGGACGAAGGTTCCGCGGTACCCGCGGGGTTCCTCCCCAAGGGCCAGGCTCAGAAAAAGGTGGCCGTCCTCGGCGTGCAGGAAGAACAGGAGGCCGCCGCGAAGGAGCTGCAGGCCTCCAGAGAATCCGCCGAGAAGGCGGTGAAGGACGCAAAAGAGGTACGCTCCAAGCTCTCCATCGAGGAGAACGCCAAGAAGGCGGAGGAGGCCCGGAAGGTCCAGGCGGCGACCAGCAGCTGGCAGCGCTGGGCCGGCTGGGCGATGGGCCTGGTGGTGCTGGCCCTCGTGACCCGGGCGATCCTGCGCCGGCGCGGCTGATGTCCCTGCTCGACTATCTCCGCGAAGATCCCGAGTGCCGGGAGTTGGCCGAAGGCGCGGTCCACGCGGTGGCCCCCGCCCTCGACGACCCCGACCCCGTGCTGGTCTCCATGCAGCTCAATGACTGGGCGTACCAGCTGGCCGGGCGGATGCCCCTGCCCTGGAACACCCACAAGGCCATCGACGCCCTGAACCATCTCCTCTTCGAGGAACTGGGCTTCGAGGGCGACCGCGAGACCTACGACGATCCGCTCAATGCCCTGCTGCCCGCCGTCCTTGCCCGCCGGAAGGGCCTGCCCATCACGCTCTCCATCCTCTGGGTGGATCTCGCCCGCCGCATGGGCTTCGACGCGGTGGGCGTGAGCCTGCCTGGGCACTACATCGCGGCCCTCCGCACGGATGTCGGCCTGCTCTGCTTCGACCCCTTCCATGGGGGACGGGCCGTGGGCGAGGAGGGGGGCGCAGAGCTGGTGACCTCCGCCACGGCGGGCCGGGTGGCCTTCCACCGGGACATGCTCCGGCCTGCCACTGGCCGGGAGACCCTCATCCGCCTGGTGCGGAACCTCCACCTCCGCTTCCTCCACGCCGAGGACTGGGAGGAGGCGCTCTGGACGGCCACCCACCTGATCCTGCTCCAGCCCGAGAACCCGCGCTTCCATAAGGAGCGGGCCTTCGTGCACCTGCAGCGGGAGGAGCCCGCCCCCGCCCTCGCCGACCTGCGGGAGGCCCTGCGCCTCAGCGCCGATCCCGATCCGGAGATCCAGGCCTGGCTGCTGCAGCTGGGAACGTCCGGCTAGACAGACAGCGGGGGCCGAGCGGCCCCCGCTGCGTGGTGCTGACGCCGATCAGGCCTTGCGCTGCTGCGCCTCCACGACCGTGAGGGCCGTGAGGTGGATGATGTCGTTCAGGTCGCTGTGCCGCTGAAGCACATGGACCGGGGCCGCCATGCCGCAGGTGATGGGGCCGATGACCTCGGCGCCCGCCAGCCGCTGCACCAGCTTGTAGCCGATGTTGCCGCTGGTGAGGTCGGGGAAGATCAGCACATTCGGGCCGCCCGGCAGGTCCACCCAGGGGTAGTTCTCGGCGAGGATGCCCTCGCCCAGCGCCGTGTCGGCCTGCATCTCGCCATCGCACTTCAGCTCGGGCCGGGTAGCCTTCACGATTTCCACGGCTTTCTGGACCTTGCGGACCAGGGGATGGTCCACGCTGCCGAAACTCGAGAAGGAGAGCATGGCCACCTTGGGATCCATGTTGAAGGTGTCCTTCACCAGATCTGCCGTGAGCAGGGCGATTTCCGCCAGCGCCTCGTGGTCGGGCTCGATGTTCATGGTCGTGTCGGAGAAGAACAGGACGCGATTCTTCAGCACCATGGTGTAGACACCGCACACCTTCTTGACGCCCTTTCGGGTGCCGATCACTTCAAGGCAGGGCCGGATGGTGTCGGGGTAGTACATCGTCAGTCCGGCGATCATGCCGTCGGCCTTGCCCATGCGGCACATCATGGCGCCGTAGTAGATGCGGCGGTGGATCTGGCGCTTGGCCTCGAACCGGGTGATGCCGCGGCGCTTGCGCAGATCGTAGAAGGCGTCTTCCGCCTCCTTGCGCCAGCTGTCCGTCTCGGGATCCAGAATCTCGATGCCCGCGAGGTCGAGGCCCCGCTCCGCGGCGGCGGACTTCACCTTGGCGGGATCCCCCAGGAGGATGGGGATGCAGATGCCCTCGTCCACCATCTGCGACACGGCCTGGAGGATCAGCGGATGGTCGCCTTCGGGGAAGACCACGCGCTTCGGGTCGGACTTGGCGCGGTTTACGACGCTGCGGATCACGTCCTTGCTGCGGCCCTGGAGCCCTTCAAGGCGCTCCTTGTAGGCGTTCATGTCGGTGATGGGCTGCTTGGCCACGCCGGAATCCATGGCAGCCTTCGCCACTGCGGGCGCCACCCACAGCAGCACGCGGGGATCGAAGGGCTTGGGGATGATGTACTCGCGGCCGAAGCTGAACTTCTGGCCTGAATAGGCCCTGACCACCGATTCCGGCACCTCCTCCTTGGCCAGGGCCGCCAGGGCCTTGGCCGCAGCCAGCTTCATCGGCTCGTTGATCTCGGAGGCGCGCACATCCAGGGCGCCGCGGAAGATGAAGGGGAAGCCCAGGACGTTGTTCACCTGGTTCGGGTAGTCGCTGCGGCCCGTGGCCAGGATGATGTCGTCGCGGGTGGCCTTGGCGGTGGGGTAGTCGATCTCGGGATCGGGGTTCGCGAGGGCGAAGACGATGGGGTTCTTCGCCATGCTCAGCAGCATCTCGGGCGTCAGCGCGCCCTTGCTGGAGCAGCCCACGAACACATCGGCATCGACGATGGTGTCAGCCAGGGTGCGCCATTCGCTAGGCTTGGCGAACCGGTCCTTGTACTTGTTGTTGCCTTCCTTGCGGCCGGTGTAGACCAGGCCCTTGGTGTCGCAGAGCCAGAGGTTCTCCAGCTTCACGCCGGCGTTGATCATCATGTTCGCGCAGGCGATGGCCGAGGCGCCGGCGCCGCTGAACACCACCTTCATGTCGCCCAGCTTCTTTCCGACGATTTCGGAGGCGTTCATCAGCGCCGCGGTGCTGATGATGGCCGTGCCGTGCTGGTCGTCGTGGAAGACCGGGATGTTCATCTCCTTCTTCAGGCGGGTCTCGATCTCAAAGCACTCCGGGGCCTTGATGTCCTCGAGGTTGACGCCGCCGAAGGTGGGCTCCAGGGCCTTGACCACCTGACAGAACTTGTCGATGTCCAGCTCGTCGACCTCAATGTCGAACACGTCGATGTCGGCGAAGCGCTTGAAGAGCACGCCCTTGCCCTCCATGACCGGCTTGCCGGCCAGGGCGCCGATGTTGCCCAGGCCCAGCACTGCCGTGCCGTTGGAGATGACGGCCACCAGGTTCCCCTTGGCGGTGTATTTGTAGGCGTCCTCAGGGTTCTTCTCGATCTCGAGGCAGGGCTCCGCCACGCCCGGCGAATAGGCATTCGCGAGGTCGCGGGCGGTCGAGCAGGGCTTGGTGGCCACCACCTCGATCTTTCCCTTGCGCCCTTGCGAATGATAGTCGAGGGCTTCCTGCTTGCGTGTCATGGCCACACTCCTTGGATTGAGTGCCCTGGTTGTCTGGGCTGATTTCCCACCAGCTTACACCGCGTCCCGAACTATCTTCCCCGGAAGGTCCTCAATCCCCGGCTTTGTTGCACCGATCACATGGAAACCTTCCAGAACTCATCTCCTGGAGGTAGGCTCCTTCCATCCCACTGGAGCTCCCATGCGCTTCCCCATCCTGCTGCTGCCCTGCCTGCTCGCCCTCCCCGTCGCCGCTCAGAAAGCGAAAGCGCCGGCGAAGGCCGCCGAATCCGTCAAGGGAAATCCCGCCAAGGAAGCCAAGGTGGACTGGGACGGCGAGTGGACCCTGCACGCCTCTCAGAGCGACAAGATCGACGAGCAGATCGAAGCCCATGTGAAGGACCTCAACTTCGCCATGAAGCTGTTCTGGAAGAAGAAGCTCCAGTCCGCCTGCCGCGGCTTCAACAAGCTCGACATCCTCGCGGGGGACAGCTTCTCCGTGACCATGGGCAAGGAACGCCCCGTGGACACGCCCGCCGACGGCACCGAAGCCGACTGGAAGCGCAGCGATGACGTGGTCTTCAAGGCGACCCTCACCAAGGAGGGGCCGACCATGATCCAGACCCTCACCGGGGACGGCTACACCCTCAAGCACATCTATTCCATGCGCAAGGATGGAAACTCCCTGGCCCTGCAGGTGACCTACACCCACCCGAAGCTGGACAACCCCTTCAGCTACAAGCTGGTCTTCCGGCGCAACGACTGACCCGCGCCGGTTTGGGTCAGACTGGGGGCATGGACCTGGCGCCGCCCCCCCTTCCCTGCCGTCCGCCCTGGTGGGCCGCCACGGGTCACCTGCAAACCATCCTGGGCAACTATCTGCCCGGGGAATCCCCGACCCACCCATCCAGCCCCATCCGCATACCCCTGCCCGACGGCGATGCGCTCACGGGCCGCCACTATCCGGGCGAGACCGGCACGCTGACCCTGGTCTTCCACGGGCTGGGCGGTGACGACCAGGCCCACTACGTGCGCCGCACGGTGGCGCTCGCCCGTGGGCTTGGGCACCACGTGTGGACCGTGAACCACCGCGGCTGCGGCACGGGCCGGGGCCTGGCGAAGCGGCCCTACCACAGCGGCTCCGGCGACGACCTGGGCGCGGCCTTCGCCGCCGCCCGCGCCCGCCACCCGGAGCTGCGCCAGCTCGCCGTGGCCTATTCCCTCTCGGCCAACGCGCTGCTGCTGAACCTGGGCGGCGGACTGCCGGAGCCGGCCGCCCAGCCGGACGCAGCCATCGCCGTGAACCCGCCGGTGGATCTGGGGGCCTGCTCCTTCACCATCCACCGGGGCCTCAGCCGCCTCTATGAGCTGCGCTTCATCAAGCGCTGCCGCCACGCCATCCGCCAGCGCGTGGAGGACGGCCTCATCCCCGACATCTACCGCACCTGGGCGACCATGAGCCTGCGGCAATTCGACGACGCCTACACCACGAAGGCCGCGGGCTTTCGCGACGCCGACGACTACTACGCGCGTTGCTCCGCCCGGTCCCACCTGTCCCGGATCACCGTGCCCACCGTCATCCTCATGGCCAAGGATGATCCTTTCATCCCCTGGCAGCACGCGGTGGAGGCCTCACCCTCGCCGGCGGTGCACCTGCACCTGGAGGACTGCGGCGGTCACATGGGCTACCTCAGCCGCGACTTGCCCGGCCACCGCTGGCTCCCCTTCGCGGTGGCGCACTACGCCAAGGAACTGCTCGCCGCCAACGGCGCGCACCCTGTCGCCTGAACCGCCTCAGTGGGACTCCGTCAGGAACAGGGCGCGCTCCCGACCCATGCCCTGAATCCAGAGGGCGGACACGCCCTGGGGGCAGAAGGCCAGCCGCGGTTGGGAGCAGGGCAGCCAGGAGGGACCGGTCAGCGGAACGGCCGCGGACCAATCGCCGAGGCGGAGCCGGGCCGACACCCAATCGCCCTCCGCGCCCCGCTGCACCGCGATGAGCCCGGCCCGGCCTTCAGGGCCCAGGCCGATGGCGAAATCCTGAACGGGGTCCTGGCCCAGCTCGAGGCAATCCATGGCCAGGTCCCATCGCCCGCCCTTGAAGGCCTTGGCCAAAAGGCGGGAGGCGCCGAAGCCCTCCTCCTGGCACCAGGCGGCCAGGGCCTCGCCCTCTGCGGTCATCTCCAGGCGGGGGGAGGAGATGATCCGGGCGCTGGCGAGCACCTCGGGTTCCCGCCACTCACAGGCCGGCGCGTCGTAGTAGCTGGCCTCCAGCTGGCAGCGCTCACCGTACGGCGCATGGATCCATAGCGCCAGCGCGTTCCCCAGGTCGTCCATCACCACCCGGTGATGACGGGTGGCGTGGGAGACCACCGGCACGGGACGATCCGACCAGATGCGGTCCGTGGGCCAGTAGTGGCTCGCCACCAGGCCCTCGAAACCACTGTGCTCGATTCCCCAGAGCACCATGGCATGCTCCCGCCGATTGGCTGCGAAACGGGGCTCCACGTCCGCCGCGGATGGCATGCCGAGGCTGGTCGGGGCCTGTTCCCAGGTGGCCGCCCGGGTGTCGAAACTCTGAGCCATCACCTCGAAGGCGCCCTCCCGCTCATGGAGCCACACCACCAGGGCATTGCCTCGTCGATCCACGGTGGGCTGGAGGTGCTGGACGCGGCCGGTGGTCCGGAAGATCACCTGCGCGATGCTCTCGCCCCCGCCCAGGATGCGCCCCAGGATCTGCCGGTCCTCGCCCACCTCCGCCTGCCACACGGCAATGCCCCTGCCCTCCGGGTTCAGGGCCATCCGCGGCGTTGACCCCGAGCCCATGGGCAGACGCATCAGGGCCTGGGCCGAGCGGGGGCCCACGGGCATGGTCCAGATCTCGCCATCCCGCTCCCACAGCGCGGAACCATGCCCCTGCCAGTCCAGGGCGAGGCAGGCCTCTCCGAGGGGCCCCCTGTCCAGGGTCGCTGGAGTGCGCCAGTGGGGGGCATCCTCCACCCTTCCGGACCGAAGCCCGTGGGTGAACCGCTTCAAAAGATCGAGGACCATGAAGCCACCTCTCCATCCTTTGGACACCCAGTCCAGGTTTGCCCTCGAGATGGTGTTCCAATTGTATGTCTATCTGACATGGATCGCTTGTCTGCGGCTTGTCAATGACCGCCTGCGATCAACTCAAGCTCCGCGTCATCCTCAGCTCGGCCACCAGTCCCGGCAGCAGGGCCGCGACCCGGTCCACCTGATCGGCGGTGGTCCCGTGGCCCAGGCTGAAGCGGATCGTGCCCCGGGCGTAGGTGTCGGGCACCTGCATGGCTCGCAGCACATGGCTGGGCTCCCGCATCCCGGTGCTGCAGGCGCTGCCCGTGGACACGCAGACGCCGCGCTCGGCCAGCTTCAGCTGCAGGCCTTCGCCTTCCACCCCGGCGAAACCCACCAGGCTGGTGTTGGGCAGGCGCTCCGAACCGGCCCCGTGGATTCGCACGTCCGGGATGTCAGCCACGATGCGGGCCTCCAGGTGGTCGCGCAGACCCCGCACCCGGTCCATGTCCGGGAGGCCAAGCCGGGCCAGTTCCGCGGCCTTGCCCAGGCCCACGATGCCCGGCACGTTCTCGGTGCCGCCGCGCCGGCCCCGCTCCTGGGAGCCGCCCAGCATGAGGGGCTTCAGGCGCACGCCGCGACGGATCATGAGCAGGCCCGTGCCCTTCGGCCCGTGGAACTTGTGGGCGCTCAGCGAGAGCAGGTCCGCGCCCCAGGCGGCGGCCTCGATGGGAATCTTGCCGGCGGCCTGGGTGGCATCCACGAGAAAGAGGGCGCCCTTGGCCTTGGCGAGGCGTGCGGCGTCCGCCACGGGAAACAGCACGCCCGACTCGTTGTTGGCAGCCATGGCGGCCACCAGGGCCGTGTCTGGGCGCACGGCGGCCTCCAGGGCCGCGAGGTCCAGCCGTCCCTCGCCATCCACGCCCACATCGGTGGCCTCGCCGCCCTGGGCCTTCCACCAGCCCACCAGGGCCCGCACGGCCGGATGCTCCACGGCGGTGGTGACCAGGTGACGCTTCGTGGGGAAGGCCTCCCACACGCCCCGGAAGGCGTGGTTCAGGCTTTCGGTGCCGCCCGAGGTGAAGACGATCTCCGCCGGCGTGCAGCCCACCAGGGCCGCCGCCTGCTCCCGCGCCGCCACCACGGCGCCATCCGAAAGATGGCCCAGGGTGTAGGCGGCGCTGGCGTTGCCGAAGCGCTCCGTGAACCAGGGCCGCATGGCCTCGAAGGCCTCGGGATCCAGGGCGGTCGTGGCGTTGTGGTCGAGGTAGATCAGGTCCATGGCGGAACTATTGTCCCATCACCCGGAGGGCGGCCAGGGCCTGGTCGCGGGTGGCGAGGCTGGGTGCCTTGCCCTGGAAGCTCCTGCCCGAGCCGCCGCCCTTGGCGCCCAGGAGCGCCGCCACGGCCTTGCCGGCGGTGGGTACATCCAAGGTGGAGGCCTCGCCGGCGCTCAGCAGGAAGAGCCCCTGTCCACCTGCGTCGGAGGTGAGAAACACGGCCTTGGCGGGATCCAGGACGAGAGTGCCCCGGGCCAGCTTTTGCAGGAAGGCCATGTCGCGGCCGTCGTGGTGGACCTCCACCAGGGCGCCGGGCCGCGCGGCGAGGGCCGTCGCCTGGAATTCGGCCAGCTCCTCCTCCAGTTTCCGGCTGCGGCGGTCCAGGGCCAGCAGCTGGTCCAGCTTGATCTGGAGGGCGGCCGCCAGATCCTCGTCCGGCGCGCCCAGGAGGGCCCGGAGCGCGGCGTTGCGCTGCTCATGGGTGCCCAGTCGGCTCCGCAGGCGGCCTCCGGCCACGTAGAAGAGCCGCGTGCCGCCGCGGATGCTTTCGGTGCCGAGCAGCTTGAGCGTTTCGATCTCGCCGGTGTGACGCAGGTGCGTGCCGCCGCAGGTGTTCAGGTCCACCCCGGCGATCTGCACCAGGCGGATGTCGCCAGTGTGCCCCTCGGGCAGGCCGCGGGAGCGCACCGCTTCCAGCGTGTAGGCCTCCGGGCTCACCCGCCGGGCCGAAACCTCGCGGTGTGCCCTGATTTCGGACGCGACCGCCTCTTCCAGCTGCGCCATGTCGCGCGGCGAAATGGCGTGAGCCGAGAGCTCGATGTCGCAGACCGACGCCCCCAGATGGAAGGCCGTGGTCTCCCACTGGAACTGGTCCTGGGCCACGGCCGTGAGCAGGTGCTGGCCCGTGTGCTGCTGCATGTGGTCGAAGCGGCGGGCCCAGTCCAGCTTCAGAGAAGCCGGGCCCTCCACGACTGGGGCAGCCAGGTAGTGGCGGATCTCCCCGTCCCGCTTCTGGACGTCCACCACCGCAACGCCGTTCACGGTGCCCAGGTCGCAGGGCTGGCCCCCGCCCTCGGGGTAGAACACGGTGTCTTCGAGCACCACGTAGGGGCGGTCCTTCTCGGTGCCGCCGCCCAGAATCCGGCTCTCCAGGGCCGTGGCGAAGGGGTCTCGTTCGTAGGCGGGCAGGTCGGTCATGCGGGGAGCCTAGCACAGCGGCTAGGCTGGAAGTCCGGCCGACCATGTCCCACATCCCCCTTCCCGAACGCCTCCGCCCCGCCACCCTCGATGAGGTGGTGGGCCAGTCGCACCTGCTGGGTCCCAAGGGCGCCCTGACCCGGCTCACGGCCGGGGGCCGCCTGCCCTCCATGGTGATGTGGGGTCCGCCCGGCACGGGCAAGACCACCCTGGCCCGCATCCTGGCAGAGGCCACGGGCCACGGCTTCATGGAGTTCTCCGGTGTCAGCGGCAGCGCGGCGGAGCTGAAGAAATTCCTGGCGGACAGCCGCGAGATGCCGCTGTTCCGGAGCGTGCCGCCGGTGGTGTTCCTGGACGAGATCCACCGCTTCAACCGGGCCCAGCAGGACATCCTGCTGCCCTTCCTGGAACGGGGCGAGGCGGTACTCATCGGCGCCACCACCGAGAACCCCGCCTTCTACCTGAACCCGGCGCTGCGCAGCCGCTGCCAGCTCATCGCCCTCAAGGCCCTCGAACCCATCCACATCCAGCAGGTGCTGAAGCGGGCCTGGGCCAAGGAGCAGGCCGGGAAGCCCGAGCCCAAGGATGTCTTCGAGTGGCTCTCGCACTGGGCCGGCGGCGACCTGCGCTCGGCGCTCTCGGGCCTGGAAACCTGGATGGAGATGCCCGATCCCGACCTGGAATCCCTCCAGGGCGCCCTGGGCGGCCGCATGATGTTCGACCGGGCCGACGGCCACTACGACCTGGCCTCGGCCTTCCAGAAGAGCCTGCGCGGCTCCGATCCCGACGCGGCGCTCTACTACCTCAGCCGCATGATCCGCGGCGGGGAGGATCCCCGTTTCATCGCCCGGCGCCTCATGGTCTGCGCCGCCGAGGACGTGGGCAACGCGGATCCCCAGGCCTTCATCCTCAGCGAGGCCGCCAGCCGCGCCGTGGAGCAGATCGGCTGGCCCGAGGCCCGCATCCCCCTGGCCCAGGCCATCCTCTACGTGGCCAACGCCCCCAAGAGCAACGCCACGGTGCTGGCCGTGGATGCGGCCCTGGCGGCGGACGACGCGCCCATCCCCGAGGCCATCCGCGACGCCCACACGTCCACGGCCCGCAAGGCGGGTCGCGGCACGGGCTACCACTACTCCCACGACGACTACGACCGGGAGCAGACCTTCCTGCCCGACAAGCTGAAGGGCACCGCCTTCTACACGCCGAGGCGCCCCCAGGAGCGGGGCTGGCGGGACCGCCAGGAGCCAGATGCCGCCGCGCTGGAGGCCCTCTGGAACGCCTGGGTCGACGCCCACCCCGAGGGCGGCGAGCTGCCCCTGGAAGCCTGGAGCGAGAACCTGGCCTGCAGCCGCGAGGCCCTGGCCCGGGCCGTGGGCAGGCTGGCCCAGGGGCGCTTCACCCTGAGTCGGAAGCTGGAGGCCAGGCCGATCTAGCTGTCGCTGGACCACCCCAGCAGGACCGCGCCGTAGCGCTGGCCGCAGACATGGAGCGGCATCGTGAGCACGGTGATGATGGCGCCGGTGTCCCGGGCATAGGTCTGCACCAGGAATTCCTCCTGGCCCGCCCGCCCCTCGGCGAGGTCGGCCACGCGCTGGAAGTCCGCGCGGCGGGCCCGGTCCGGCAGGGCTTCCGCGGCCTCGCCCAGGCCATGGCGCGCGCCGCGCACCAGCACCCGGTTGTCCGTGAAGAAGCGCTTCACCCGGTTGCCCGCCAGATCCGACTCGGGACGCCCGGTCCAGTCCTTGGCGAACCGCCGATTGTGGGAGGGCGCGTAGCTGTTGAGGTCGATGATGAGGGCGAAGGTGAGGCGCGGCTCCTGGTCGAGCACCCGGTCGAAGGCCTCCTGCAGGGGCCGCTCCACCAGCGCGTCATAGGCCGTGCGGAACTTCGGCGGGTCGAAGCCCGCCGGCGGCACGTGCAGCACGTTGAAGAACCGGGAGAGGCCCTGGATCTCGGCCCCTCGGATCTCGGCGTATTCGAGGGAGAGCAGGTCCTCGGCCCGGAGTCGCCCCTCCTTCACCGGAGCTTCGAGAATCGCGGTGGAGACCCGCGTGAGGTCCCGGGCCAGGCCCAGGGCCCGGTGGAAGAGGGAGCCGGTATCGTAGGCCGCCAGGTGCCGGTGGCCCACTTCCGTGAGGGACGAGAGGCCGAAGGCGTCCTGCGCCACCGCCTCCGCCTCGGTCTTGAGGGTGCCAGTGGAATCCAGCAAGTGGGTGGAGGCATCCACCAGGGTGCGGGCGGCGGCGTGCTCTTCCGTGGCGGTGCGGGCGATGCTCGACACGTTCCCCGCGGTGGATTCCGCCAGGTCGGCGATGCTCGAGAACCGCTGTTCCACCGTCTCGACCTGGGCGCGGGTCTCCGTGGCCAGTTCCTGGCTCCGGCCCATGGCCTCCCGGGCCGGATCCAGGTCCTTGCGGATGGCTTCCAGCAGGTCGCCGATCTCCTGGGTCTGCCGCGACGTGCGGTCGGCCAGCTTGCGCACCTCTTCCGCCACCACGGCGAATCCGCGGCCCGCGGCGCCCGCGTGGGCCGCCTCGATGGCCGCGTTGAGGCTGAGCATGCCCGTGCGGTCGGCGATCTCGCCGATCACCTTGGAGACCTCGTTCACCTGGAGGATGTGGCCCATGAGGGACTCCAGCCGCTGGGCCGTAAGGTCCGTCTGTTCCTGCAGCTGGTGCACCGTGGCGACGGCCTGGTCACTGTCTCGCAGGCCCTGGCGGGTCAGGTCCGCCATGCGGCGGGTGGATTCGGCCCCTTCCTCGGCGGCGGTGGCGGCCTGCGAGATGTTCGCGCCGAGGCCCTCCAGCGTGCCCTGGATGGCCCGCGTGCTGTCGAAGATGCGGTCAATCTCGCGAACGAGGGTCTGCACGCGGACCGAGGTACGCGCGGCGCCGGCGGCAGACTGGTTGAGCACCCGCTCCAGGCCCGTCAGGTCCGCCATGAGCTGGGGGAAGCCGCCGAGGGCAGCGTCATCCGGAGAAGGAGGCAGGGGGGCTTGGGACATCAGGGCTTTCCAGGGGAATACCCACGCATCGGCCGCCGCGGGCGGATCTGAAGTCCGGAAAGGTTACTCCAGATGGCCCATGCGCCCCTGCTGGTAATCGCGAATGGCCTGCTCGATCTCCGCAGGGGTGTTCATGACGAAGGGGCCGTAGTGGGCGATGGGCTCCCGGAGCGGTTCCCCGGCCAACAGCATGAGGCTGGCGGGCGAGGTGGCCTCGAGGGCGAGGAGGTCCCCCGCGCCGAGCAGGGCCACGGTGTCGGCGGCCACCTCCTGGCTGCCGATGCGGACCGAGCCGCGCAGGGGCACCACGGCCGCCGTCCAGGCCGCCGGAACGGCCTGTTCGAAGGCTGCTCCGGCCTCCAGCTCCAGGTGGGCGTAGGCCACCTTCGCCGGCGTCACCGCCGGGCCGGTCACGCCCGCCCAGGTGCCTGCCAGCACGCGGATGCGGCCGCCCGGCAGAGGCGTCCACGGCATGGCCTCGGGCTGCAGGTCGGTGTACCCGGGGGCGGAGCCCTTGTGGGCCTTCGGCAGGTTGATCCAGAGCTGCACCCCCTCAATGGGGCCGCCGGTCTCCAGCTGCTCAGGCACCGGCATCTCCTCGTGGACGATGCCCGCGCCGGCGTTCATGAGCTGGGCGCCGCCGGGGCGCAGCAGGCCGGAGCCGCCGGTGCTGTCCCGGTGCCGGAAGGCCCCCTGGATGAGGTAGGTGAGCGTCTGGAAGCCCCGGTGGGGATGGGGCGGAAAGCCCGCGTCCGTGCCCGGAGGCAGCACCATGGGGCCGAAGTGGTCCATGAGCAGGAAGGGGTCCATGGCGCGGAAGGCCTCGGAGCCGTGCTGGCCCCGGCCCGGCACGAGCCGGGTGAGGGGAACACGGTTCCCATCCTGCGTGGGCTGGCCGGGAATGAGGGCGGACACGGTGCGGGTGGTCATGGGAGCTCCTCAGGCAAGGTCGAAGAACAGGATTTCGGAAGGTGACGTGGCGGAAACCGAGAACATGGATGTTCCTTCAAGGCGGGCGCCGTCCCCGGCTTCCAGGGCAAGGCCATCCAGCCTCAGGGAGCCCCTGGCCACCTGGAGGAACCCCGCACGGCCGGGCGCGATGGCGCCATCGAGGGCCTGCCCGGCATCCAGCCGGGCCACCCGGACCTTCACATCCTGGAAGATCCGCACGGAGCCGTCGGCCCCGTCGGGGCTGGCGATGAGGCGCCACTGGTTCCGCAAGGCGTCGTCGGCGAAGGCCACCTGGTCGTAGCGCGGCGCCAGGCCCTGGCGCTCGGGCAGGAACCAGATCTGGAGGAAATGCACCGGCTCGGTGGCCGAGGCATTGAACTCGCTGTGGCGGATGCCCGTGCCCGCGCTCATGACCTGGGCCTCGCCGGGCCGGATGACGCCGTGGGTGCCGAGGCTGTCGCGGTGTTCCAGAGCCCCCGACAGCACCCAGGTGAGGATCTCCATGTCCCGGTGGCCGTGGGTGCCGAAGCCCCTGTCCGGCAGGACGCGGTCCTCGTTGAGGACGCGCAGGCTGCGGAAGCGCTCGTGGTCGGGGTCGAAGTAGTCGCCGAAGGAGAAGGTGTGGTGGGTGTCCAGCCAGCCGAAGTTGGCATGGCCCCGCTCGGCCGAGGGACGAAGCGTGATCGTGGGATGAGTCGCAGGTCGGGTCATGGTACCTCCCGGATCCATTTTAAGAGTTGCAACACATATTTCAAGGGGAATCCCACACTTTTCCCATCCCAATTGATGACCGCTGACTTATCTTTGGGGTGTCCGAACGGAGGCCGCCGTGATCACACGGGTGTTGGTGGGTGTGGACTTCTCCGAGGCCTCGCGGCAGGCCCTGGATCGCGCGGGCAACTGGGCCGCCCGTCTGGGGGTGCCCCTGGTGGCCATGCACGTGCTGCAGCCCCCGGCGCCCATGCTGCCGGAAGCGCAGATCGCCCTGCCCGACCCGGCCTGGCTCCACACCATGGAAGACCACGCCCGGGAACAGCTGACGGGATGGGTCAAGGCCTATCCTGGCACCGCGGTGATCGTGAGGTGGGGCGGGCCGGCCGAGGAACTGGTGTCGGAAGCCGATCCGCGAACCCTTCTGGTCGTGGCCCAGGTGGGCCACTCCACCCTGGAACGCCTGCTCTTCGGCAGCACCGCCGCTCGGGTGGTGCGCCTCGCCCCCTGCGACGTGCTGGTCGTGCGCACGGAGAAGACCTCCTGAATGACTAGGCCCTGAGCCGCGCCGCGAGGGCCGCCACGTCCGCCGACTGCCGTTGGAGGATGCCTTCGGCCGCCCGCCGCAGGCCGTCCAGGTGGGCCGGGCTGGTGTCGTCCATCTCGCTGAGGTCCGGGTCCAGGTCGGTCTGGAAGCGGTGGTAGCGGGCCAGGCCGCCCGCCGCCTCGGGAAGGAGCTGGCGCAGCTGGTAGTCCACCGTGTCGGCCACGCCGTCGAAGATCACGTCCAGCACGGGCTTGGCCCAGCCGGCCACGCCCCAGCCCTTGGCGTCCTCGTAGCGGAAGGGCCGGCTGTAGAGGCCCGTCCCCAGGGACACGAGAAGGATGTCATCCCCTTCCCGGCCCTCCTTCAATAGGGTCTGCCGGGCATCGGCGTAGGCGCACATGGCGGGGTTGTTGGCGAACACGCCGCCGTCCACCAGCACGTCGCGCTCGCCCGGCCAGGCCACCAGGGCCGGCTCGAAGTAGGTGGGCGCCGCGCTGGTGGCCCGGGCCGCTACGCGCATGGGCACGTCGTAGCGCGGATCCTCCATGGCCCTTCGGCGGCGGTAGAAGAAGGCGTCTCGCTTCTCCAGGTCGTAGGCGGTGACGAGCACCTCGGTGAGGGCCTCCCGGAGGCGCTGCTCCCCGAAGTACTGCGCCAGGACGCCCTCGATGCCTCCGGAGGGATACTTGGCCGCCCTCAGGCCCATGGGGTTCGTGAGCCTGCGCCAGGCGCTCTCCTCGAAGATCCGCGGACCCTCCTTCAGATACAGGCCCGCCAGATCCTCGGCCCGGTACCGCGACCGTCCATCGGGCCCTGGGCACGCGAGCCCCAGGGCCAGGATGCCGCCGGTGCTGGTGCCGGCGATGAGGTCGAAGCAGTGGGCGATGGGGCGGCCCGTCTGCCGCTCCAGCTCCGCCAGCACCAGGGCCGGGATGAGGCCGCGGATGCCGCCGCCATCGATGGACAGGATTCGGAAGGGTTTGGGCATTCGGCATTCTAGGCGCAGAAAAACGGGCCAGACGGCCCGTTTTTCTGCGTCCGAACACGACCTCAGCGGTAGGCGGGGATCCCAGTCACTTCCTGGCCGATGATGAGGGTGTGCATGTCGTGCGTGCCCTCGTAGGTGTAGACGCTCTCGAGGTTCGCCATGTGGCGCATGACGGGGTACTCGTCGAGGATGCCGTTGGCGCCGAGGATGGTGCGGGCCTTGCGGCAGATCTCGAGGGCGACGTTCACATTGTTCATCTTGGCCATGGAGACCTGGGCGGGCGTGTAGGTCTTGGCGTCCTTGAGGCGGCCCAGCTGGTGGACCAGGAGCTGGCCCTTGGTGATCTCGGTGACCATCCAGGCCAGCTTCTCCTGCTGCAGCTGGTAGCTGGCGATGGGCTTGTCGAACTGGATGCGGGTCTTGGCGTAGTCCAGGGCGCACTGGTAGCAGGCGTCCGCGGCGCCCAGCGCGCCCCAGGCGATGCCGTAGCGGGCCTGGGTGAGGCAGCCCAGGGGGCCCTTCAGGCCCTTCACGTTGGGCAGCAGGCTGATCTTCTCGTCCACAATGACGTCCTCCAGCACCAGCTCGGAGGTGGTCGAAGCGCGCAGGCTCCACTTGCCCTTCATCTCAGGAGCGCTGAAGCCGGGGGTGCCCTTCTCGACGAGGAATCCGCGGATGCCGTCCTCGGTCTGGGCCCACACCACGGCCACGTCCGCCACGGTGCCGTTGGTGATCCACATCTTGGTGCCGTTGATGCGCCACTTGCCGCCGGGCTCCTTCACGGCCTTGGTGAGCATGCCGCCGGG
>Ga0316605_10001061_pt1 | contig 16530 bp, 14 predicted proteins | sample OWC_soil_day20_n_FD_207666 | JGI IMG/M metagenome (GOLD analysis project Ga0316605, IMG submission 207666) | Wetland soil microbial communities from Old Woman Creek delta, Ohio, United States - OWC_soil_day20_noCT | ecosystem: Environmental > Terrestrial > Soil > Wetlands | place: USA: Ohio... | reverse complement strand
GCCGCCGACCTGCCGAAACGTAAATCCGGCCTGTGGGAAATGAAGACACAGATGGCCGGCATGCCGTCGCAGGGGCCGATGCAGATGTGCGTCGACCAGGCCAGCGACAACGTCATGCAGGAGCGCTCAAAGGAAAAGGTCAATTGTCCGGTGATGGACGTCAGTCGTGGCACGGGCAAGGTAACCATCCACGCCGTCTGCAAGCACGAAGGGGTAACGACGACCAGCGATGCGGTAATGACCGGCGATTTCGACAGCAATTACCGCAGCGACATGGTCATCCGCTACGACCCACCGCAGCACGGCACCAGGGAAATGAAAATGGTGCAGGAGGCGCGGTGGCTTGGCCCCTGCAAAACCGGCCAGAAGCCGGGTGACGTGATGATGCAAGGGATGCCGGCGGTCAACATGCAGGAAATGATGAAAGACCCGCAGATGCGCGAAATGATGAAACGCCAGCAACAGGGGCGCTGAGCGACGGCTTATAATTAGCATTTGCTGATTTACCGGACCTGCCATGCGCCACCTGCTCCTGACCTGCTGCCTCGCCCTGAGCACCCTGCTCGCCCACGCCGAAGTGATCGATATCGACAACGCCGAACTCGACCGACTGGTCAAAGCCGGCGTGCCGGTCGTCGACATCCGCCTGCAAGCCGAATGGGAAGAAACCGGCATCGTCGCCGGCAGCAAACTGCTGACCTTCTTCGACGAACGCGGCCGGCACGATGCGCCGGCCTGGCTGGACAAGGTCAAGCCCTTCGCCGGGCCGGCCGACCCGGTCATCGTCATCTGCCGCAGCGGCAACCGGACCAAGGCAGTCAGCCGCTTCCTGTCGGAACAGGCCGGCTACGCCAAGGTCTATAACGTCAGGAACGGCATCAAGGGCTGGCTCAAGGAAGGGCGGGCCGTCGTGCCAGCCGCTCAGAGCATCGCCGCCTGCCGTGCCGCAAAAACTTGCTGATTCAGGCCGTCGACCGCAAGCGTTGCGCCAGTTGCCAGCGTTGGCGGGGAAACCGGCAACCGGGGCCAACCCCGGACAGCGTCGGCATCGACGCCGAGACAATTACCGGGCTGTGCGACGGCGGCGGCTGGCACGGCTCCGAGCGGCGCGCCCGTTCAGCCTGCGGCCATTGGCAAATATGGTCCGTGCTGCTCGCCAACCTCCGTTAGAATGCCCACCCCTCGCTGCCAAAGGCACCCCATGTCCGCTTCGCTCACCACCCACCTCGCCGAGGCCTTTACCGCCCGCAGCGAACTGATTGCCCAACTGCATGCCGAGGACACCAACGCTTACCGCCTGTTCAATGGCAGCACGGAGAACTTTCCCGGCCTGACCATCGACCGCTACGGCGACCTGCTGCTGATCCAGAGCTTTCACACGGCGCTCGACGGCCATGACCGGGCCGAGATCGAAAACTTCTATGCCGGCGCCCTGCCCGGCCTGACCGCCATCTACAACGACCGCAGCCGCACCAATTCGCGGATCGGCAACCCGCTGCCGCCCGACGTGCTGGCCGAGGCGTTGAAGACACGCGAATTCCACGAAATGGGCATCCGCTATCTGGTGCAGGCCCGGCACGGTGGCCAGGATCCGTGGCTGTTCCTCGACATGCGGGCCGGCCGTCGCCGCATCATGCAGGAAGCTGCCGGCAAGTCAGTGCTCAACCTGTTCGCCTACACCTGCGGCATCGGCATCGCCGCCGCCATGGCCGGTGCAGCGCACGTGGTCAATGTCGATTTTGCCGAATCCAACCTCAAGGTCGGCAAGGACAATGCCCGCTTGAACGACCTGCCGATTCGCCTGCGCTTCGTGCAGAGCGATGCCTTCGCCGCCATGCGCCAACTGGCTGGCATCGGCCAGCCGAAAATGGTGCGTGGCAAGCTGATGCCGGCTTTCCCCAAACTCGACCCACGCACTTTCGATCTGGTTTTCCTCGACCCGCCGCGTTACGCCAAGAGTCCGTTCGGTGTGGTCGACATCATCAATGACTACGCTGCGCTGATGAAACTCGCCCTGCTGTGTACCGCCGAGGGGGGCACGCTGATCTGCTGCAACAATGCCGCGCAGATTTCGCGCGACGTCTGGGCGGATCAACTGGTGCGCTGCGCCAAGAAAGCCGGGCGGACCATCCACGACATGGAATGGATTACCCCGGAAGCCGATTTTCCCAGCCCTGACGGTCAGCCGCCACTGAAAATTGCATTGCTGCGGGTATAGGGCCTAGCGGAAAGTACTGCAGGCGTATTCGGTACGCGCCTCGATCTTGCCGAACAGGTAATTGAGATCCTGGCTCCAGTCGAGCCCCAGTTTGTCGCAGGCGGCTCCGGATAGGTAGCCGACCATGTTGCCTTCGCGACCGGTCAGGTCGAGCGCGTTCGACAACACTTCGGCGACATGGATGACGGCAACCAGATCTTCGTCCAGCCCGGCATCGGGCTCGTGATGATGCATGACAGCGGCGACCACGGATTCCGGCAATTGCCAGTGACGGGCAAGCAGTTGCCCGACCTCGCAGTGGTTCATGCCGAAATAATGGGTTTCAAGCTCATTGACGCATTGCGAACCGGTATTCAGTGCCGTTCGCACCATCTGGAATTCCAGCGGATAAAAGCGGGCCAGCCACAGTTGGCCGATGTCGTGCACCAGTCCTGCCACCAGCGCATAGTCGAGCGAGACACGGGTGAAGCGACCGATCTCCTGGGCACACACCCCGACCGCCACACTGTGCTCCCAGAAGTAGGAAGACATATGGCTGCTCTTGGTGAATTCGGCCAGGCTGACGGCCAAGACGATTTCCCGGACGCGCGACAGGCCGATCAAGGATACGGCAGTGTGCACGTCGCGCGGATTGCTCCGTGACCTTCCGCTGCTCGCCGAATTGGCCAGCGAGACAACGCGGGCGGTGATCACCGGATCTCGTTCGACATGATGGGCCAGGGCGCCCATTGTCGATTGATCGTCGTCCAGGGTTTCCAGCAAATCGGTGACGACACGCGGAAAGGCCGGCAAATAGCGGGCCCGTTCAATGATCTCGCTTTCGCTTAGATGGATCGGCATCACGCTTTCCTGAATGCCAGCACGGCTTCATGGAGCCGGGCCATGGCCGGCTCGTTCAAGTTGGCCGCGCGAAAAATGTGTTGCACGCGTGTTTCAGCCCATTCCCAAGCCATCTCGCGTTCGGCGTCACTACGCGTATCCTCGACCGCCACGCAGACAAACTCGGCACGCCGAATCTGCATCTGGTAAATGTTCGATTCGGTCAGTACATGCCCGGCCGGCAGGCTGAAACTGATCACCCCGTGCTCGGCAAGCACCAGAGGAGCCCCCAGCACCATTCCCTCCACAGCCTCGGGCAACGGCAAGTAACGCAAACAGGTATTCACATTGAGATTACACGAATGGTCATGGATTCATCTTACCCATAAAATGGGGAAAATAGAAACCATTCGTTAAATATGGCAAAAATGCCAGGCGATTAATCCGCAACCGGATCGGGTGCCCGCTCAGCGAGGCGAGCCGCCCGCAAGTCCGGGGTTTCAAGCGTAATACGACCCAAGGCGCCGTTGCGGTAGTCGGTCAACAACACCGCCGAGGCTTTTTCGATATCCGGCTCGCCGCCACGCCCCTTGAGCAGGCAACCTCGTTTTTTGGCGACCCCTTCTATCACTGCCACCGCATCCATATTCGCTGTGGAAAAACCATAGCGGGCCGCAAGCTGTGCCGGATAGTGCTCGAGCAGAAAACCGGCCAGCCAGGTCGCCACTTCCTCGTCGATGTAGGCATTGACGCCGACAGCATGGCTGGCCGCCATCATCAGGCCGTCGACCGGATGCTCGATTTTTGGCCAAAGCATGCCGGGAGTGTCGTAGATGGTCAGCCGCGAACTGATGTCGATACGCTGCTGGCTCTTGGTCACCGCCGGCTGGTCGCCGACTGCCGCCACCTTTTTCTTGACCAGCGCGTTCATCAGCGTCGATTTGCCGACGTTGGGGATGCCCATGATCATCAGGCGCAAGGGCTTCACCGCATCGCAACGGTGCGGCGCCAGCTTCTGCGCCAGGCCGGGAATCTTCGCCACGTCGCCGGCCTTCTTGCAGGAAATCGCTACCGCCTTGACGCCGGGCTGCTGCTCGAAATAGGCCATCCAGGCCTTGGTCGCCTCAGGGTCGGCCAGGTCGGCCTTGTTAAGCAGTTTCAGGCAGGGCCGCTGCCGGAAGGCGCGCAATTCGTGAATCATCGGGTTGCTGGAGGCCGCCGGCAGGCGGGCATCCAGCACTTCGACCACGACATCGGCCATGGCCAGCGTCTCGGCAGCCTTTTTCCGGGCCGAGGTCATGTGCCCCGGATACCATTGGATACTCATCAAATAACCTCGCGGGCCTCAAGGAAGCGCAGGTTCGGGTACTTCTCCTTGACCATGTTCAGATAGACATTGTTCGGGGCCAGGTAGACCGGATCGTCGGCGCCATCGAGCGCCACGTTGGCGCTGTAACGGTCGGACAATTGGCGTAGCTCGCCGGCATCGCCATGAATCCAACGCGCCGTCGCGCAGTTGTAATGCTCGAAGATGACCTGCACGCCGTATTCGTTTTCCAGACGGCTGGCCACGACATCGAACTGCAGCGTGCCAACCGCACCGAGGATGAGGTCGGTGCCGGACAGCGGCCGGAACAACTGGGTCGCGCCCTCTTCCGCCAGTTGCTGCAAACCCTTCTGCAACTGCTTGATCTTCAGGGGGTTGGCGATGCGAGCCAGACGGAAATGCTCCGGTGCGAAGGACGGGATGCCGGTGAAGCGCAAGTCTTCGCCCTCGGTGAAGGTTTCGCCGAGACGGATGGTGCCGTGGTTCGGAATGCCGATGATGTCGCCCGGATAGGCTTCGTCGGTGGTGCTGCGGTCGCGCGCCATGAAGGTGATGGCGTTATTGACCGCCATGAACTTGCCACCGGCACCCTGCTTGACCTTCATGCCGCGCTCGAACTTGCCCGAACAGACGCGCAGGAAGGCGATGCGGTCGCGGTGCTTGGGGTCCATGTTGGCCTGGATCTTGAACACGAAACCGGAGAACTTCGGCTCGTTCGGCTGCACCTGGCGGGTCACGGCCGGCCGGGCAATCGGCGCCGGCGACAGGTCGACCACGGCATCGAGCAGGCTCTGCACACCGAAGTTGTTCACCGCCGAACCGAAGAAAACAGGACACTGCTGACCGCTCAGATAAGCCTCGGCATCGAAAGCGTGCGACGCGCCGCGCACCAGTTCGATGTCGGTGCGCAATTCGTCGGCCTGGCTGCCGATCAGCTCGTCAAGACGCGGATTGTCGAGGCCCTGGATGATCTCGGCCGTGCCCTTCTCGGCCTGCGGATCGAAGAAGGCGATGGCGTCGTCGTAGAGGTGATAGACGCCGCGGAAACGCTTGCCCATGCCGATCGGCCAGGTCATCGGCGCGCACTGGATGCCGAGCACCGACTCGATTTCGTCGAGCAGGTCAATCGGCTCCTTGCCCTCGCGGTCGAGCTTGTTGATGAAGGTCAGGATCGGCGTGTCGCGCATGCGGCAGACGTTTAACAGCTTGATCGTCTGCGCCTCGACGCCATTCACCGAGTCGATGACCATGACTGCCGAGTCTACGGCCGTCAGCGTGCGGTAGGTGTCTTCCGAGAAGTCCTCGTGACCCGGCGTGTCGAGCAGATTGATCATGCACTCGCGGTACGGAAACTGCATGACCGACGAGGTCACCGAAATGCCGCGCTGCTTTTCCAGTTCCATCCAGTCCGAAGTCGCGTGACGCGAGGCCTTGCGGGCGCGTACTTCGCCGGCCACCTGGATGGCGCCGCCGAACCACAGCAGCTTTTCGGTCAGCGTGGTTTTACCTGCATCGGGGTGGGAAATGATCGCAAAGGTGCGACGGCGGGCGATTTCGTTGTCTAGGGGAGTCACGGCAGGCTGCAGAAAAGCGGAAAGGCAGCGATTATACCTTTGCCGCAATGCAACAAGGCCGGCTTACGCGACAGGCAGTGCCCGCCGGTAAAGCGCACGACTGGCATAGGCCAGCCAGGGCAAGGTCAGCAGCAACAACGGCAACACCAGAATACTGCCGATGATCAGCACGCCGAGCAACGCCGCCCACAGCATGAGCGGTATGAAACTGCCGAATACCACGCGGACGCTGCACACCACCGCATCGACCAAACCCGCCCGCCGCTCGCAGAGCAGCGGCACCGAGAATGCCGAGACGCAGAACAGGATCAGCGCCAGCGCAAAGCCGGAAACCATTCCGGCCAGCAGAAAATTCGTCACCCCGGGGATGCTTGACAAGCTGATACCGGGAAAAATCGGCGTGCCGCCGACCATGTAACTGTAAAGAATGGCCGCATCGGTCACGAAAATCATGAAAAGCAACGCACAAACCAGCGCCAGCGCCCAAAGCGCCCGTGCGGCACCGGTAAAGCCGGCCACAATGCAAGCCGGACCAAGCGGCTCGCCAGCCTCGCAGGCCCGGGCAATGCCAAAAAAACCGGCCAGGATGACTGGCCCGACCAGCATGAAGGCGCCGGCCGCGGCCACGACAAAGGGGGTCAGGCCCTGTGCCAGCAGGCCGCCGAGGATGATCACGCCGAACAGGACGAAAATACCGGAAAAACCTGTGCTGATCGAGCGCGTCAGTCTGGCCATCGCCCAGCCGTCGATCAGAGCCCGACGCAGATGGGCAACGGTGAGGGGTGTAACTTGCATGGCGGCTTCCGGTTGGTCTGACCGGCGCAGTGTAGACAGAGCGCGCCCTTACGCGCTCTAACCCAGATCAAAGGCCGGGCTCGATTCCCGGTCACTACCGCACCCAGCTCGAATCAGAGCACAAAATCCGCCGTCGACAGCGCGCTTACGCCAGACAACTGGATGGCGAACTCCGCCGTCGCATCGGCATCGGTATTGCCATAGAGCACGCCGCCCGAGAGTTTCAATTGTCCTGCCCCGTTAAACGCCGCCGTACTGGCAATAATCGTCGTGAAAGCATCGTTAGCCGCGGTCGCCGTATTGGCATCCAGGGTCAGCAGGTCAATCTTGTCCGCACCACGGACAAAATCGCTGATGACATCCCAGGTCGAACTGCTCGTTCCCATCTCGGACAAGAGATTGAAGTCGAAAATATCCTTGCCGGCACCGCCAATCAACGAGTCTTTGCCAATACCGCCACGCAACAGATCGCTACCATCGCCGCCATACAAGCGGTCGTCGCCGGCACCGCCCAGTAGACTATCGTTGCCCAGGCCGCCCGTCAGTGTATTTGCCGCGTCGCTCCCGGTCAGCAGGTCGCCATATTTGCTCCCGACCAGACCCTCGATCCGTAGCAGGGTGTCCGCACCGGAACCACCCGTCGCCTGTGCCGCCATCGTATTCAACCCAACCTTGACTCCGGCACTGGCATAGACGTACGACACGGTATCCGTGCCACCCAGGCCATCGATGACGTTATCGCCATCTCCGGCATAGATCAAGTTGGCCAGAGCGTTGCCGGTGCCATTGATGGCAGCAGCAGAGACCAGCTGAAGCGTCTCGACCGTCGTCACTCCGGTATTGGCATTGAGGCTGAAAGATGTCGAACTGATAACGCAGTCGGTACCCTGATAGTCGATGGTATATGTCTGCTCGCCGGTAAAAAGGTAGGCCTCGACCACGCGGTCGCCGGAACTATTGACGTAATAGGTGTCGTTGCCCGCTCCGCCGGTCAGGGTATCGCTACCGGCCCCGCCATTCAGTGTGTCGTTTCCGTCCTTGCCCAACAAAGCATTGTTGCCGGCGTTGCCGAGAATATAGTTGGCATGCGAATTACCTTCGCCACTCAAGTTGGCCGTCCCGGTGAGGGTCAGATTCTCCACCTCGTAATTGGGCAAGACATAGCTGACGCTGCTGCGCACCTCGTCGATTTGGGAGACCAGGGGGTTGTCCGAGATATAGAGATCTTCGCTAAAAATACCTGCTCCCACATCAACCGGATAATCGCGTGAATCCAACACATCGTCCGACCGGAAGATGATTGCCTGCCCATCACGACTTATGCGTGGCCAATCGCTGCTGCTTACCGGAGATGAATAGATTTGCCCGTCAGGCTTGGTAGACACGATAGCAATTCGGCCCGTCAGCATATCTTTGACAAAAACATCCGGTCCATAGTCAGTGACACCTACCAAGTCTTCTGCCCAGCTACTGAACGCCACATAGCGCCCGTCGGCAGAGATGCTGCCGAATTCGCTGGCATTATTTCCCGGAACCCAGTTGCTTCCGGTCGAAGCGCATTTGATCGTCCCAGTGACCAGATCCTTGACGAATACATCGCTCACGCCATTGGTATCGCCCGCCACCAGATTGGAGGCTTTGCTGGTAAATACCACGTAGCGCCCATTGCCCGACAACTCGGCCGACCAGGGATAGAAGGTTTCGCCTGCCGTCGCGGCGACCACCCGTTGTACGGCCCCCGTTTCCAGATTCCGGGCAAACAGGTCGGTCCGCCCGTTAGTGTCGCCGACAATCAGATTGCTGGCGGCGCTGCTGAACAGCAGCATTTTGCCGTCGTCCGAGATTTGGGCGTCGCGACTATTACCATTGGCCTGCCCTCGAGCGGCGGTCAGGGAGACACGATCAATCGCGCCACTCACCGTGTCCTTGCGGTAGATGTCGTAAGTCCCGTTGGTATCACCAGCAACGTAGCTATTGACACTATCGAACACGACATAGCGCCCGTTGCCGGTAATGTCCGGATTCCAATTGCCGAAGGTGCCGACCTGCTCACCGTTCGCCCCGGTGGAAATCCGGCGCAAGGTGCCACCGACCATATCCCGCAGGAAAATATCGGTGTTGTAATTCGTGTCGTTGCTGACCAGGTTGCTGGCGTAGCTTTCGAAGGCAATATAGCGAGCATCCGGTGTCATGGCGGCATTGAATGAACTATCGTTGCCCTGCGCCCCACTCCCTGAAACAGAGACGCGCTGGATGATTCCGGTATGCAAATCCTTGCGAAACACGTCGAATTCGGCGTTCGTGTCGCCGGATATTACGTTGCTAGCGGACGACAGGAATAAGACATAGCGTCCGTCGCCACCAAACTCAATACTGGTCAGATTGGAGAAAGTATTGCTCCACTGCCCACCGGAACCGATCGAAAACAAGCGAATGTCATGAGCAGCAGAGGCCGGCTCGACCACCCGGTCCAGCACGTTATCGACGATATAGACATCCGCCCCAGTTCCGCCGTAGAGCGTATCGGCACCTAGGCCGCCATCGAGCGTATCCCTGCCGCCATAACCATACAACTTGTCGTTGTCGGCGTAGCCGTAGATGAGGTCTTCGCCGATCAGGCCAAGCAAGGTATTGGCGCTGCTCGTTCCGCTAATCGTTTTGGCCATTCGTTTCTTTTCCCAGGTAATTGTTCGCCATCACGCCCGATGCTTCTTCAAAGGACGAAATCGCTTGCAGCCAATGAAGCAATACCGGTCAGCTGGATGGCGAACTCGGCTGTCGCATCGGCATCGGTGTTGCCATAAAGGATTCCGCCGGCAACCTTCAACTGTCCGGCGGCGGTAAACGTCGTGGTGCCGGCAATAATCCGCGTAAAGGCCTCGTTGACCGCAGTCGCCGTATTGGCGTCAAGGGTCGACAGGTCGATCTTGTCGCTACCCCGCACGAAATCGACGATCACGTCGCGGCTGGTACTGTAGATTCCCGTCTCGGCCAGAGCGTTGAAATCGAAACGATCCGCCCCGTTTCCACCGATCAAGGTGTCTTTGCCGCCGCCTCCTACCAACAGGTCGTTACCGGCACCGCCGTTCACTGAGTCGTTGCCGCTCCCTCCGATCAGAAAATCAGATCCGGCACCGCCGACCAGGGTGTCGTTGCCGGCTCCACCGTCGACCCGGGCATTTTCGGAATCTTGCCAAAGCAGCTTGTTGGCTGCTGAATTTCCGACAAGACTCAATTGCAAGGCATGACCTTCGGCATCGAAACGCTGGCAATAAATGCCGGAACCGCTGCCGTCCTGATTGGCCGATTGCCACGTCACGACATATCCGCCGTCCGCCAGGCTGGCAATACGGGGGACGGTCTGGTCGCCAACCCGTAGCACATTGACGCGGGTACTGATTTCGCCGGCGGCGGAAGCGCGGTCGAGCCAGATATCCAGACCATTACCATCCAGCGACTGGAAGGCATCGACACTCAGCTTGCCGCCATTGGCCAAGGTGATTGCCGAAGCCTGGAAATAGCTGGCCGACGAAATGGTGCCGACGCTGCCGACCTTGCTGCCAGCAGCCGAAAACCGCTGGGTCGAATAGGTGGCGCCGCACACGTCGTCGACCGACAACCAGCTCACCCGGTAACCGCCGTCGGCCAGCGCCACCACCCTTGGGTGATCATCCCACGGCCCGGTCGCGGTATTGACGCGGATTTCCCCGCCCAGCCGGCTGCCATTAGCCGCAAAGTGCTGCAGGAAAATGCCCTGGAAGTCACCGCTTCCGTTGCCATCCCAAGTGACCACGTAACTGCCGTCCAACAGAGAGGTAATTCCGGGATGGGCCTGCGCGCCGGATACTGTCGTATTGATCCTGGTTTCGCCACCGACTTTGGCGCCAGTCGCCGCATAGCGTTGGGCAAATATCCCGGTTGAACTGCCGTCTTGCCCGGCAGAATCCCAGACGATGACATAACCGCCGTCGCTCAGGCCGGTTACGCCCGGCGTGGTCTGCGCCCCGGCCACCGTCGTGTTGGCCCGCTGCTGCCCCAGCACATCAAGAGAGATCAGGCCGTCCGAAAACCCGGCCTTTTCCATGCCGACCAGCCGGTCGACACCGAAATTGCCGTCGGCCGCGTAAATATCCGTGACGACGAACTGAGCGCCAACAAGTCCAAATGCATAACCGGAAGAGGCGCCCGAATAGAGCGTCGTGTCGACGCCGGAGCCTCCATTGATGGTGTCGTCGGCCAGTCCGCCGCGCAAGCTGTCGTTGCCTGTCGTCCCCGTAATCGTGCCCATTCGTCGCTCTCCCTGCGCAAAACGTCAAACTTGCCAGCGGTCAAAATGCGGACGCCTGCCCGCTTACCACTCGTAATAAATCGAGCCCGCGCCCTGCCCGGTCTTGAAGTCGCCCTCCAGGCGATTCTTGCCGTCCACCAATTTGACGTTGACCTGGACATCTTCACAACGCGCCCCTCCCGGAATAACGAAGGACCAGGCGCCGTCCTTGAATTCGGCCAGCGACTCGCCGCGTCGGGTGCAACCGTCCCAGAACACGGTATTCAACCGGGCCTGGGTCGGGCTTTCCATCTTGATCAGTTCGGCCTCGACGCCACCGCTGCGGCCGTTGCTCGGGTTATGGCGGCTACCCTTCATCTTTTGCGGCAGCGGAGCAGGATCGTCCGCCAGGACCGGTACGGCGAAGAAGGCTGCGGTCAACACGACAAAAAGCTGTTTTTTTGCAATCACGATGAACTCCCTGAGATGAGCCGAGCACTTCGGCTGAGCGGTAAAAATGCTGTTATTTGGCCGTGCTGGCCGAGAAATCCTTGGCTTTGTTGGCTTGGCCCAATTCCGAGCCGTCGGCCGCCAAGGCGCGTACCGCAATGCGGTAGCTATGGCCAAAACTGTAGAAATTGTTTGGGCAAGGCCCCAGATAGCTCTTCAACGCACCCTCGGCGATCGTTGCGCTGGCGCCGCCGGCATGGGGTAGGCTGCCGCCGCCATGGTCTTTGTTCTGAAAATCCAGATCATTCATCTGCACTGCAAAGCTGGCCGTACCGGCCGGAATATTGGTCACTGCCAGTTCCGGCGAGGTGTTGTTGCAGCGATGCGCGACCTTCCAGGTCCAGTCCACGCTCATTTCAGCCTGGGCAAGGGCTGGTACCGTGGCGCCCAGCAAGGCTGCGCAAAGCAACGAGTAACCATTCAAAACCTGCTTCTTGTTCATCGAATCTCCCTATGAATGCATGCCGTCAATAAATTCATGGCCACCACTAATCCTAACAACCAAGCGCGCGCCCGCTGCTCCGGATGATATTGAATTGACATCAGGCCACAAGGATGACAGTTGTGACACAATGGCATCTCCTCCTGTTGTCAATCGGTTTTCATGGAACTGCACTATCGCGACCGCTGCTGTCACTTTCGTAGCCCTGGGCTGTTCCGTTTCATCGGGCTCCTGCGCCAGGCCTATCCTGACTGGCTCGATCTGGCCGCCGTGCACCAGGCCTTGCCCGGTATCGCGCCGCGCCAGCTGGCCCGCTTCGTCGATAGCCTGGAGGCCGAAGGTCTGCCGCTTCTGCACTACGAAACGAAAACCCGCGGCCCTTACCGCCTGGCGGTAGCGCCCGACACCCTGCGCATCGGCACCGTGCCACCGCCCTCCAGGCCAAGCACGGCGACACCACTGCCCAGCCCGGCTGTTCCCGGCGCACTGGAAACCTGTTGCCGGGAAGCGTGGATTACCTGGTTGCTGGCGCTGATCCGCGCCACGCTGGCGCTCAACGATGGCCACCTGGCCGATCCGGACGGCGTACTTGACTGCCTGGCCGAGGCCGCCCTGGCGGCCCGCCAGCTGCCTGCCTGGGCCGACAGCATCGTCATCGTCCGCCGTGCCAACGCCCTGGAAAGGCTGTCACGTTACCGCGAGGCCAGCGCCTGTCTGCGGCGTGCCGACACCCTGCGTCGCTACGGTTATCCGCACCCAGGCGTAAGCCAGCGTATTCTCCTGATCCGAGCCAAGATTCGCTACAACCAGGGACGGTTCACCGAGGCGGAAACCTGCCTCGCCGCCGCCCGAGGTCACGCCATGGCCGAAGGACCGGGTTGGCTGAACATGCGCGCCCTGCTCAGCGGCAGGAGGATTCCCGACGCCGCGCCGGAGGACGCACCATTGCTGCTCGCAGCAAGCCTGTCCGACCTGCTGGAGGCCATCGGCCACATTTTCCTGTGGAACGGCGACAGCAGCCTGCTCGACGCCCTGTGTTTCAACTTCGGCAACAATCTGCTGCGTGGCATCCGGCACGGCGTGCTGGCACGCGATTGTGCCGATCTCGCCATGCAGTGGCTGGCGGCCAACCAACTGCTCTGCCGCAAGCTGGGCATCGGCGACGATTCGATCCTGATCAACCTGCTGCTGGTCGATGTCGGTCTCGATCACGGTTACTCGATCGAACACTGGCCGCCCTTGCTCCAAGGACAGTTGAACCACGCCGGCGATCTCGTACAATTGCTCGCCGACAGCCTGCGGCAAGCCAGGAAGAGCGGCAACCGCATGGAAATCGCCGAATGCCTGCGCCGGCAAATGCGACTGAGCAGCGACCTGGCCGTCGCCGAACAGGCTTGTCGCGAAGCCGTGGAGTTGTTCCGGGAATTGGGGCGCCCGGACGAATTGACCAAGCTGGCTGACGAATGGTCGCAATACAACAAAGCCAAACAATAAGCAGAAAGCATCATGACGATCATTCGGGAGTTGATGTGCGGCACGCTCGGCCTGCTGGCCGGCCAGGTGGTCAGCGGCGAACCTGCGGTGGTGCTCGACGCCGTTCGGGTCGAGGCCAGCCGCCAGGCGTTTCCGGGCGGTGCGACGCTCTCCCCCACCCCGGCCTTCGAACAACCGCTGTCCACCACCCATCTGGCGACCGACGACGTCGCCGACCGCCTGCCCAAGGACATCGCCGACCTGGCCGACTACGCCCCTGGCACGGCGCGGCGCGCCAACTACTGGGGGGTCAATACCCCGACCTTCCAGTTACGCGGCTTCAACGCCGGCGACGGCAATGCCTATTACAAGGACGGCTTTCGCTACCAGGGGCGCGCGCCGCTGGCGATGGCCAATGTGGACAGCATCACCCTGCTGCGCGGACCGCAATCGGCGATCTACGGCTGGCTCGAAGCGGGCGGCGCGGTGCAGGTCAACGTCAAGCAACCCAGTCGCGAGACCATCCGCACGTTCGCGCTGCAAACCGATAACTGGGGACGCACCGGCCTGACCGGCGACCTGGGCGGCCCGCTCGACGACGATAGCCGTTACCGCTTGGTCGTCGCCCATGAACAGGGCGGCAGTTTTCGCGACCGCCAGGAATTGCAGCAAACCCTGCTCGCTCCGTCGCTGGCCCGGGATTTTGCCGACGGTGCCCGCCTGCAACTGGCGCTGGAATTCCTCGACGACCGGCGCAGCACCGACTACGGCATCCCCGCCATCAACGGCCGGCCGGCCAATGTTCCGGTCAGCCGGATCTATACCGAGGATTGGGGCCGGCAACATTCACAGGCGCTCGGCCTGACCGCCCGTTGGGCGCAGCCGGCCTGGGGCGGCGACCTGACGCTGGCCTGGTCCTACTACAGCCTGAAATACCTCGAATATCGCGATGTAGAACCTTACTCGACCACCGGCCGCAGCATCGGCCGCTGGTACGAAAGCTACCCCGAACGCTATCGCTGGCTGACCGGCTACGCCGACTGGTCGCGCGCCTTCGGTAGCGACAACCTGCATCACCAATTTACCGGCCGGCTTGAAATCGCCCGCCAGGCTCGTTCGCTGTACGGCGGCGAATGGGACGAATACCCGGCCATCGACGCCTACAACCCGATTTACCGGCAGGCGTGGACGCCGACCGCCGATTTTTCGCGCTACGACCAGGCGTGGACCAATCACAGCCTGGGCCTGGTCCTCCAGGACGACATCCGGCACGGCAACTGGACGTGGCTGCTCGGCACCCGCTTCGGCTATCTGCGCCAGGTTTTCGACTACGCCGACCATCTGCCGGTGCCCTACCAGGAACAACGCCGCCAGAGCGATTTCTCGGTCACGCCCCGACTGGGCGTTAGCTGGCGGGCGACCCCCAGCCTTGCCCTCTACGCCAATTATTCGGCCGGCAAACTACCGACCCTGCCGCAGAATCGCGCCTTCGACGGCGCCAGCTTCGAGCCGTTGAGCAGCCGGCAATGGGAAAGCGGGCTGAAAATGCAGTCGACCGCAGGAGACTGGCTGGCCACGCTGGCCTGGTTCGATATCGAGCGCAACCGGGTGCCGACGCCCGATCCCGATCCCGATCATCCCGGCTTTTCGATACAAACCGGCCGGCAACGGTCGCGCGGTGTCGAGTTCCAGTGGCAGGGCCGCCTGGCGCCGGGCTGGCAACTGACCGCGCAGAGCACCTGGCTGGACACTTCCATCGAGCGTGACAACCGCTACACGCCCGGCAACCGCCTGCCCTACGCCGCGGCCTTCGGCGCCTCGGCTTGGCTGACCCATAGTTTCGCAGCGGACGGCAACGGCCGCTGGAGTCTGTCCGGCGGTTTCGTCCACCAGGGCAAGCGTTACGCCGATTTCGCCAACAGCGCCGAACTGCCGGCCTTTACCCGCGTCGACCTCGGCGCCAGCTATCGCCGGACCGACTGGTCGGCGACGCTCGGCATCGAGAACCTGACCGACCGCCGCTATTACAGCAGCGGCGTCGAAAACCGGCCGGCGGTGATCTATCCCGGCGCGCCGCGCACGCTGACGCTACGCCTGACCCAGAACTTCCGCTAGACCGCAACCAGGGTCTGCCGGCCGTACCACTCCTCGCCGGCCGGCAAGTTGACTGGTTCACGGGCGGCAGCGGCTTCGATGCACAGCATGTGGCGCCAGCCGTCGGGCGTCATGTCCGCCATCGCGGCGCAGGCGTCGGCCCAAGGGTTCCAAACCACGACATCGGGAAAGCCCTGGCTCTGGATGGCCAGGCTGAGGTTGCCACCCTGCAGCATTTGCGGTCGCTGGACGTCATGGTAGACGCGGTCGGTCAGCCCCTCGAGACGCAATTCGGTGCCGGTATCACGGACGATCCGGTCGCAGTTGGCGGCATCGCGGTAATCGTAACCGTAGAGGCCTTCGAGGGCGACGTCCTCGACCTGGGTCACGCGCAGGTAGCTGTGCAAGGCAGCGGTGAAGTCGAAGGACTGGCTGCCGGTGTTCTCGACACAAAATTCGACGTCGATGCGGTCGGCTTCCAGCATCAGCGTGATTTCGGCGCGGAAGGGGCACGGCCAAAGGGCGCGGCCAGCTTCGTCGTCGTCGATTTCCAGCGCCACCATGGCGAAATCATCCGCGCAACGCTGGGTATTGATTTGCCACTGGCGGGTGCGCAGGAAGCCATGCTTGGGCAAGTCACCCAGGTTCGAGAACTGCGGAAAGCAGACCGGGATGCCGCCGCGGATGGCAACGCTGCCGTCGAACACCGCCTTGTCCGAGAGGAACAGACGTTCGCGCCCGTCCGGCGTGACCCAGGACAGCACCTGGCCGCCCAACAGGCTGATGACGGCACTGCTGCCTTTCGGACCGTTCAGGCGCAGGGCGGCGATGCCGTGGAATTCGATGGTTTCAATGGAGGGTTTCATGGGGATTCGGGATCACGTAAAGGTGGGGGCGGACGTGCAGGATCTCGACCTCGTGGCCGAGCATGGTGACGCTGCCGGAACGCCGGTTGTCGCCGGTGTCGCTGTATTCGAAGGCATAGACGCGGCGCAGCTTGAACTGGCCGTT
>Ga0316605_10001060_pt1 | contig 16534 bp, 11 predicted proteins | sample OWC_soil_day20_n_FD_207666 | JGI IMG/M metagenome (GOLD analysis project Ga0316605, IMG submission 207666) | Wetland soil microbial communities from Old Woman Creek delta, Ohio, United States - OWC_soil_day20_noCT | ecosystem: Environmental > Terrestrial > Soil > Wetlands | place: USA: Ohio... | reverse complement strand
CGGCGCGGTGCGCGCGGAGCTGCCCTCCGAGATCGAGCAGATGCGCTACGACAACCTGGCGCCCGGGATCCCCGCGTTCGTGACGCGGATCGGCCAGTTCCGCCGCCGCCGGCGCGTGGCGCGCCAGCTGGTCGAGTACTCGCTCGCAGTGCGCGAGGATCTGACGACGACGCAGTTCTACTCCGGAGATGCGTACTTCCGCGGCGTGCTCGACCTCGGCTACCTGTTCGAGGATGACACGCTCGCGCTGGTCGATCACAAGACCGGCGCCCGGATCCCCGGCAGCTCGATCGCCGACCAGCTCGAGGGCTACGCGGTGCTCGCGGCGTCCGCGTTCCGGCACGTCAAGCGGTTCTGGCTCGGCATCCACTGGATCGCGGAGCGCGCGGTCGAGTGGAGCACGCCGGTCCCCCCCGAGGAGGTGATCGATCGCCTGGTCCCCGATCTCCTCGACAACATCGAGGCGGCGGCGCTCGCCGTCGACGATGGACCACGCCCCAACCCGGGGTCGTGGTGCGACCGCTGCAGCTATCGGGGCATCTGCCCCGCGAGCAACGAGATCCGGTACGAGCCCGTCGAGTGGTACGAGGATGACGAAGGCTGACGCCCGGCTCTGTCTCGCGCAGAAGCAGCGCCGGTTCGAGTGGGAGCTCGCGCGCGAGGCGCAGACGCGGACGGCCGCGGCGCTGGTCGCCGGGAAGACGCACGACCTGCTCAACCTCGTGCAGATCGTGCAGCTCGCCGCGCACGAGCTCGAGCGGCGCTGCGACGCGTCCGGCAAGGAGTTCATCGACGATCTGACCCGCGCCGCGAAGGACGCGCAGGTCTCGCTGCACGCCCTGATGGAGCTCGCGCGGCCCGAGGTCGTCGTCGTGCGCGGCCCCGCCGTCGGCGCCACGGTGACCCGCGTGGTCGCCGAGATCCGGACCGCGGTCGAGGTCGACCTCCACCTCGCGGTTCGCGCCGAGACCACGACCGCCCTCGCGGCCGAGCAGCTCGAGTACCTCGTGATCGGGCTCGTGCTCGACGCCGCCGAGGCGCCGCGGATCGAGCTGTTCGTCCGCGACCGCACGATCGATGGCACGGCCTGGATCGAGATCGTGCGCGGGACCGACGCGGCCCCGAATGGTGGCGATGGCGGCGACGGGTTCGACCTGCAGGGCGTCGAGCTGCTCGCGAAGGCGGTCGGCGGGGAGCTCGCGCGGTCGGAGCGCCGCGGGGGCGGGACGGAGCTCGTCGTCGCCCTGCCCGCGCTTTCTCCCTAGCGGTACTCGGCGAGGACCTTGAAGCCCTCGCGCGTCACCGACGGATCGCTGACGAACTTCAGGTAGAAGTACTGGCCGGGGAACTCGTCGGTCGCCGACGGGCCGACCGTGCCGGTGTACCGCTTCGTGCGGGTCCACGCGCCCGAGGCCCACGTCCACACCTCGAGGAAGTCGTAGTTCGCCTCGAGGTTGAACGCGCCGGCCGTGACGAGCCGCATCCGGTTCGCGCCCGTGGGGAGGTAGAGCTGCTTCCACTGCGAGACGCTGTTGGCGTACGGGTGGGCGGTCTCGAACGCAAACCCGGTGACTGCCGTCCACTGGACGCCGATCTGGTAGGTGCAGGTGTTGGCCGGGCAGGTCCAGTAGCCGATCGCGCCGGGGTGCACGAGGCCCGCGCAGTCGGTCGGCGCGTCGCAGTAGGTCTGCTCGACGCACAGGCCGCCCGCGTCGGGGAACGGCGCGTTCCAGGTGCTGTCGTCGTACCGGCACTTGAAGCCGTCCTGACAGACGAGGCCGCGGATCGTGCCGCACGGATCGCCCGCGATGCCGCACTCGCCGGCGTGCTTGACCGGCGCCTGCGCGCAGCTGGCCGCGCACGAGCTCGAGTACGTCGAGCCGTTGGTGCCGCACACCGGGTTGTAGAGCGCCGGGCACACGCAGCTCGCCTCGGCGCACTCGCCGCTGGCGTCGCACGTGCGGCCCGGATCGCAGGTCAGCGCGCCGCCACCACCGCAGGTGCCGAGCGCCTCGAACCGGGTGATCGCGTCGACGACGGCGGCCGTGTGGTCACCGGCCTGCGCGCAGTACGAGACCGACTCCTGGTCGGTGGTGATCGAGAAGCACTCGGTCCAGTTCGCCGACTCCGCGCGGCCGGCGCCGTAGAGCACGCCCGAGGCGACGAGGTGGTCGAGGTAGTCGCGCAGCTCCGCGCGATCGATCGACCCGACCTGCGTGGCGGTCTCGCCGGTCGCCGGCAGGTAGCTCGTGGTCGACAGCGTGGTGCCGACCGCCTTCTTCCCGGTGACCTGGCCAGTGAAGCCGCCTCCGACCGAGTGCGTGATCGTGACGGTCGACAGCGGCGTGCAGTGCGAGATCTCGCGGCAGCCGCAGGCCGGCGCCGGGCGGCGGAGATCGATCGTGTCGCCGGTGCAGTTGAGGTCCGGCGGGGCCGGGCACATGACCGCGCCGTCCCACTCGACCTGATCGATCGAGAAGCCGTCGCGCACGACCGAGTAGTCGGTGGTGAGCTTGACGCTCATTCGCTTGGTGCTGCTGAGCGTGACCCACTCGGTCCAGGTGTCGTCGTGGGTGCCGTCGAACCGCTGGACCAGCGTCCCCGCGCCGTCGAGCACGCTCACGAAGTCGTAGTCGGCCTCGGTGCGCAGCGTCGCGAAGTGGAGCTTGACCTGGGTGGCACACGCCGGCACGACGGCGGCGAGGTCGACCGCATACGTCTTGGCGAGGTTGTTGGTGTACGGGTGCACGGACTCGAGCTGGTACGGCAGGCGCTTGGTCGAAGCATCCGACTTGCCCGAGGACTGAACGATCGTCGGATCGCCGGACGGCTCGCTGTCGTCGACCTCACCCTTCACCGGGTCGGACTTGTCGACAGCGCAGCCTGCGAACAGGGACAGTCCCGACACCAGGGTCAGGACGCGGTGCATCATCATGAGCGCGCGCGGAGCAAGGAGGGTGCCGTCGGCCGTGGGCACCCCGCCCGGAACGAATCCACCCAGGTGGCCGCCGCGACGCCGCTCGCGTCGCAGGCTGATCGAGTAGCCAGCGCGCCAGGCGGTCACAGCTCGCTACTTGCGCCAGCGCATGATCCGCGCGGGCCACACCACGAGGCCGTCCTCGCGGCGCTTCGGCGCGTCGCGCGCGAGCAGCTTCGCGATCGTGCTCATGCGCCCGTCGAGGTCCCCGGGAGCTCCCGTCGGCGCGACCGTGGCGGTGCCGTCCTCCGCGAGGGTCGCGGTCGCGATGAACACCGCGTCCGGCGTGTAGACCGAGGCGCGGTACGTCGCGCTCGTGCCGAGATCGTCCGTCCGCTCGAGGAGGAACCGCGCTCCCTCCGTCGGGTGGAGGTTCCTACTCACCCAGGTCCGCGGCGAACCGGTTGGACACGGCCGCGGCGTTGCCCCACTGCGACTTCTTCCACTCGGCGTTCCACTGGCGGAAGATCCACAGCGGATCGAGCAGGACGCGGGTCCCGATGTGCGCCGTCCCGAACAGATCCTTCTGCTCGGCCTTGTCCTTGGCCAGGTTGTAGATCTTCGGGTCCCCCGCGGCCATCAGCGTCGCCTTCCAGTGACCGATCCGGCCCGCGTGGCCGAGCTCGTAGCGCGACTGGAACGACAGCATCGGATAGCCCGTCTGACCGTTGGCGACGGGCACGAGCGACATGCCCTGCCACTCGGGATCGTGCGCGACGCCGAGCGCGTCGGCGACCGTCGGCACGATGTCCACGCCGTCGGTGCCCGACGAGATCTTCGCCGCCGGGAACATCTTCGGGTAGTGGATGAGCAGCGGGACATGGGCGAGCGTCTCGCGCGCGGAGCCACCGTGGCCAAACCGCCCGTCCTCCCACAGCTCGTCGCCGTGATCGGCGGTGACGATCAGCATCGTCTGATCCCAGATGCCCCAGGTCTCGAGCTGCGTGACGAGCTTGCCGAGGAGGTCGTCCTGGTAGCTGACGTTGGAGTCGTAGAGCGCGCGGACGAAGTCCTTGTCGACGTCGGCGAGATCCTTGGGCACCCCGCCCGGACCGTCATCTCCGAAGTTCTTGATCCGGCCCTTGTAGCCATCGCCGTACTTCTCGATCCACGGCGACTTGCCGCGCAGCGTGACGTGCGTGTCGATCAGACCGAGGTAGAGGAACCACGGCTGATCCTTCTTCGGGGTGATGAACGACAGGCCCTTCTCGAGGACGTCGGCGCCCCGGAGCCCCATGCTGCTCTCGATGTGGTTGACGTACTTGTCCCAGCCCGCGCCGTAGCCCCGCTTCGGGCGGATGTAGCCGTTCGCCGAGACGCCGGCGACGAACTTGCCGGCCTTCTTCGCGACCTCGTCGATCGTGACGAAGCGGTCGGGAAGGATGTCCTTCATGTTCGGCGCCTTGTGCTTGGCGAGGTACATCGACGTCCACATCGACGCGTGCGAGACCTGCGATTCGTTGCCCTGCACGTAGTTCTGCAGGAACACGGTGCCGGTCTCGGCCAGCTTGTCGAAGTTCGGGACCTCGGCGCGCGCCTTGGCGTTGAACGGGCGCAGGTGATCGGCGCGCAGCGAGTCCATGATCACGAACACGACGTACTTCGGCGGCTCACCACGCTTGATCTCGGGCGCCGTGCCGGGAATGACGACCGCTGCATTCGCCAGCGCGGATTGCGCGCAGCCCGCGCCCTCGAGATCGAGGCGGACCGCCCTGCCCGACAGCGCACCGAGGTCGACGGCCGAGCCGGTGCCGGTCAGCTTTCCCTCGGCGGTCGCGCCATCCTCGGCGGTCGCGAGCACGTTGATCTGGCAGCTACCGTCCGACAGGTCGCCCGTCAGCTTCGCCTTGTCGGGGACCATCACGTACCAGGAGAGCGTCGACTCCTTGGGCAGCAGCAGCGCCTTCTTGCCCGCGTCGTAGAACGCCGCCTGACCGTCGTCCCCGACGGACGCCGCGCCGCCGACCTGGATCCAGGCGACCGCGGCCTCGCTCGGCCTGGCGAACATCGAGAGCCCGTTCTCGCCCTCCTTGAGCTGGCCCGCCGGCACCGCGATCTCGACGGTCGACCACCCCTTCACGAGGTTGGCGTTGATGTCCTTGTTGTCGTTGACCCGGAGGCTGAGCGCGCCGTCCTCCTTCGAGAACACGCGCACCCGCACCGTCGGGCGCCCGGCCTGGGCGGCGGTCAACGGCACGAACACGCTCGCGCTCTTGCCCGTCATCCGCGCGACCTTGACGTCGCCCTCGGTCTGGCGCAGCTCCCACGCCTTCTTGCCGCCATTCATCATGTTGCCGAACCGCATGTACTTCGCGAACGCCGCCGACCCCGCGGGGAGCAGCAGACCGCCGCCGCGCGTCAGGTGCGCGGACAGCCGGTTGTCGACGAGCGAGTACACCGGCCGCTCGGGCCCCCGCGCGGCCGCCTTGGCGGGCGGGGTGGTCGGCTTGTCATCGGGCCGGCCGACGGTCTTGTCTCCGGGCGTCGCGGGCGCTCCACCTTCGGTCACTTTTGCCGGCGACGACTCCTTGGTGCTCTTGCCACACCCGGCCCCGAGGAGCGCGAGCGCAAGAGTGGCGACGGTCAGACGATGACTCATCGTCGGAACGTATGTGTCCGGAGGATCGCCGTCAAGAACTAGGAGATCCGCCACCCGTGGGCATAAATATTCCCCCTGGTTTCTCGCACGAACCCGACGAGGGCGACGTTGAACCGCTCCGCCAGCTCGATCGCCAGGGAGCTCGGGGCCGACACCGAGGCCACGACCGGCACGCCGAGCATGATCGCCTTCTGCACCAGCTCGTAGCCGGCGCGGCCCGACAGCACGAGCACGTGGACCGAGGCGTCGATCCGGGCCCCGAGCGCCCAGCCGGCGACCTTGTCGACCGCGTTGTGCCGGCCGACATCTTCGCGCGCGGCGACCAGCGTCCCGGCGGTCGTGAACAGGCCGGCGCCGTGGAGCCCCCCGGTCGCCGCGAACACCGCCTGCGCGGTCCGCAGCGCCGCCGGCAGGGTCGCGATCACGCCGTGCGCGATCGTCGTGTCCGCGGTGACCTCCCGGGCGCGCAGCTCGAGGTCCGCGATCGCGACCCGCCCGCACACGCCGCACGCGGCGGAGCTGAGCAGGCCGCGCCCGGCGAAGGCCGCGCGATCGAGATCGAGATCGACCGCGTCGTCCTCGACCTGCGTCGCGGCCGCGACCAGGGACTCCGCGTGGAGGAGCCCGCGCACGAGCTCGAGATCGTGGCCCGGCGTGCGCATGATCGTCGCGACCGGCTCGCCGCGCGCGCGCAGCTGGAGCGGCGCCTCGATCACGACCGTGTCGCGATCCGTGCGGCGGTGCTCGCCATCGAGACGCTCGATCGTGACCTCGCGGATCTGGCTCACCGGGGCGAGCTTACGGGCTTCGTCCGCCATGTCGAGTGGGTACGCTCCTCCCTGGATGATAAGGTCGCCGGCGTGAAAGACCGCGTGTTCCGCGATCCGGTCCACGGCCTGATCGAGTTCAAGGGTGTCGATCGGCCGATCGCCGACCTGCTCGACACGCACGCGATGCAGCGCCTGCGCCGGATCAAGCAGATGGGCTTCGCGTGGCTCGTGTATCCGGGCGCGGAGCACTCGCGGTTCGGACACGCCCTCGGCGCCTTCCACATCGCCCAGCGCGTGACGCACCGCCTCGACCTCGACCCGGTCGTCGCGCGGCACGTCAAGGTCGCGGCCCTGCTCCACGACGTCGGCCACGGTCCGTTCTCGCACGCGTGGGAGCACGTGTTCGCGGGGCACGATCACGAGAGCTGGGGTGGCCGGATCGTGTCGGAGAACGCGGAGCTGTGCGCGGCGCTCGAGCAGCTCGAGCCCGGACTGCCGGCGACGCTGCGCGCGTTCTGGGGCAAGGGCTACAAGCCGCACTTCGCGCGCAAGCTCGTCTCGAGTCAGCTCGATGTCGATCGCCTCGACTACCTGCTGCGCGATGGTCACTACTCGGGCGCCGGCTACGCGACGTATGACCTCGACTGGATCATCCACGCGATCCAGGTCGCGAACGTTCACACCGGAGCCGAGGATCCGTCGGACCTCGTCGTCGACTATCGCCGCGGCATGTACGCGGTCGAGCAGTACCTGTTCGCGCGCTCGTACATGTACGCGCAGGTCTATCACCACAAGACCGTGCGCGCGGCCGAGTGGATGTTCATCAAGACGCTCGAGCGGTTCGCGCAGCTCGCGATCCAGGGCGCGGAGCCCGCGGGGCTGCCGATCGCCGCCGCGATGGCACGCGGTGCGACCGTCGCCGTCGACGATTACCTGCGTCTACACGACGTCTCGCTGTCGACGGCGCTCGATCAGTGGGCCGGCCACGACGGTCCCGGCGCCGCGGACCCCGTGCTGCGCGATCTCTCGGCGCGCCTCCTCGATCGCCACCTGTTCAAGACGTTCGATCTCGGCGACGACCGCGCCGCCGCGGACCGGCTGTGGCCGCAGGCGCTCGAGGTCGCGCACAAGCACTTCGGCGCGCACGCGTCGAGCTACGTGCACCTCGATACGGCGCGCCAGGTCGGGTACCTCGCGGCCGACGACGAGGAGCTCCACGTGATCGATCACCCGCGCTATGGCGCGGTGACGCTGTCGCGCCTGCTCGAGGACATGCCGCTCGGTCAACCGATGGCGGCGATCCGGCTCGTGTGCGCGCCCGAGCTCGTCGACGAGCTGCGCCCACTGGTCGAGCACGCACTCGGTCGCGGGCGCGGCCGCAAGTAGCTCACGCGCCGGGCGCTGGGCTAGTTCGCGGCCTGGAGCCAGTGCCCGTATGCCGCGTTCGCCGCCGGCAGCGTGATCGTCTGCTGCACCGCGCCGGTCGTCGAGACGCGATCGAGGTTGAGGCGATCGCTGCGGATGATCCAGATCTGACCGTCGACGACCGACAGCCCCTGCGGCACGCTCGCGTAGGTGACCGGCGACACCGCGCCAGTCGCGGGATCGAACGCGCGGATCCCGGAGGCGAACGCCATCCAGATCCGGCCATCCGGGGCGAGCGCCGCGCTGAAGCCCTTCGCGGTCGTGCTCGCGTCCTGATACAGCGTCGAGGAGAAGCCGGTCGCCGTGCGCCGGAGGATGCTCGCCTGGCCGCCGGTCCGCGAGATCACCAGCATGCCGTTGTTCCCGTCGAAGAACACCACCGAGCGTGGCCGCCCGGCGAGCCCGGTCGGGACGAGCTCGACGATCGGCGTCGCCGGCGACGGATCGATCAGCGTCATCGTGCGCGCGTCGACGAGCAGGACGCCGCCGGTCAACGGGAGCGCGAGCGTGCTGCGGTCGGCCGACAGGCCGGGGCGCCCGAACCCCTGCTCGTCGGTGTACGGCAGCGCGAGCCGCCCCGTGACGCGAAGGCCCTCGTCGATCCGCACGAGCTCGGCGTCGCCAGAGTCTCGACGCCCTGCCCGCTTGACGACCGCGATCATCTCGGCGCCGGTCGTGGTCACGCTCTGGATGTTCGCCTTCTCGCCGGTGGCGATCGCCGCCCCGCCCACGCGCATCCCCGTGACGAGGTCGAAGCGCTCGATCACGCCGTGAGTGGTCGGGAGATCGAGGTAACGCCCACCGACGAGGAGGCCGGGTCGGATCCGGCCGCCGATGCGATCGTTGGGGCCGCGCGCCGTCAGCGTCATCGGGGGCACCAGGGTGCCCGCACCGAGGTCGATCAGCGTCGGGATGTTGCTCCGGGGGTTCGCGAGCATCGTGGCGTGATGGGCGAACGTCAGGTTGATGGTCGCCGTCCCCGCGGCGACGCCCGTGAACGTCAGGTCACGCGTGACGGTCGCGCCCGGGGCGAGCATCTGCGGGCCGAGCGACCGGAACGGAAACGTGTCGGCGGTGCCATTCGAGCTCGCAAACGTCGCGTTCGTGGTCGACGTGACCTCGGCCTTCGGGTTCTGGAAGAACCGCTTCGTGTTGTTCGTGACCGACAGCCTGAGCGTCAGCGTCGTGCCCACGAGCGTCGCGGTGGACGCGGAGACGTCGAGGTTGTCGGGGGCCTGGGTGACGGCGAGCGTCGAACCGGCGGTCGTGAACGTCAGCGTCGCGGTCAGCGCGCCCAGCGGCACCTCGGTGAACGCCGCGACCGGTGCACTGTAGTTACCGAGATCGTCGAACGTCCACGCGACGTAGCGGACCGGCCCCGGCGATCGACCGGGATCACCGAACTGCGGGGTCGTGCCGACGGTCGTGACCTGCACCGAAGGCGACAGCATCGTCGCCGGCGCGATCATCTGACCGGGGGTCGGCGAGACATCGACGACGTCACCGACCCGGGCGATCACGGTCCCGGCGTAGTCGGCGTCGGGCGGGTTCGTCCACGTCACGCTCGCGGTCGTGCCGGCCATGACGACCGCCATCCCGGTCACGGGCGCAGGCGCCGTGGCATCGGAGTCGAAGGTCACCGACGCTGGCGCCTCCCGGTTGCCCGCGGCATCGACCGCGATGAACTTGATCGTCATGCCCTGGACGATCCCGACGATCGTCACCGGGCTGGTCTCGCCGGGCCCCGCGGCCGGATCCGGATCGGCGCCGTCCGTCGTGTAGAAGATCTTCGCGGGCTCGTCGGTCGTCAGGGTCACGAGCTCGGGGAGCGCGTCGCGCGTGCGACCGCCGGGCGGCGAGACCGTCGTGACCGGAGCCGTCTTGTCGTTGGGGTCGAAGCCGACGCAGTCCTTGCCACTCGCGAAGGTGCCCTCGCCGCACTCGACGCCGTTACACCCCACCGCCGTCACGGTGGTCGACAGTCCGAGCAGGAGGACGAGGCATCGCCGGAGGTTCGCTGCGGGCATGGTCAAAACGGGCTCCGCCCGAGCGTGTGGCAGTCGCGATTGATGAAGCCCGGGAGGATCGCTTCCTCGGTGCCGGTCGCGTCGAGGCGCTTGATCCCCACGCTGGAGTCCGCGTAGATCTTGCCGTCGTAGACCTCGAGGATCCCGCCGCGCGCGGTCGTCGACGGGACCAGCTGGGTGACGCCCGTGTTGAGATCGATGCTCGCGAGGTCGGTCCTCCGCCCGACCCACAGCGTGTTCCCCGCACCGAACGCGGCCCGCAGCACCTTGCCGTTGGCGCCGGGGGCCGGGTACGCGACCGTGCGGACGCCAGCGGGCGTGAACACCGCGACCTGCTCGCCGACCACGACGATCGACGGGGCCGCCTCGATCGTCACCGGCGCGAACAGCGCGACCTGCGGCCGGAACTCGGTGAGGATCCGCTGCTTGATCGTGAACGTCGCCAGATCGATGACGATCACGCCCTGGGCCGTCAGCCCTGTCGCGATCAGCAGCGTCCTGCCGTCGGGTGCCATCTCCATGCTGCGGTTCTTGCTGATCCCGAGGTCGATCCGCCCGCGCTCGGTGAGCGTCGCGGTGTCGAGGCGGACGAGCGCGGTCTCGCTGCCGACTGGCCCGTTGCGGTTGAGGCTCTGTGGGTGGCCGTCCGCGACGAGCGCGTAGGCAGCCACGCCGCCGCGATCGAGGATCACCTGCATGACGTGCGCCTTCTGCTTCCGCAGCGTCGCGGTCAGGAGGCGGCCACCGGTGACGAGGTCGAAGCTGCTGACCGTGCCCGCGGTCTTGGCGCCGACGATGAACCGCCCATCGGGGGTGATCTTCCCACCCTGCGTGTGCGAGCCGCCGCCCTGCCCCGTCGGGCCGGCGGCGAGCTTGAGCACCAGCTTGCCGGTGTCCGCATCGACGACCTCACCGGCCGTGGCACCGTTGTAGTCCCACGCGTTCCCCGTCAGGATGCGACCGTCGCGGACGTCGAGGTCGAGCGTCAGCGTCGTGCCCCCCGGAACCCCGTCGAAGGTCCACGCTGCGCTCGCGGTCGTCCCCGGCATGATCGCCGCCCCGTACGCGCGATATGGCAACGTCGCGAACGTGCCGTCGGAGTTCGTCCACGTGATCCCCGCAGGAAGGGTGGTGCCGAGCAGGAGCTTGGGCGCGTAGACGACGCGCGTCGTGTCGTTGCGCACGGTCACGTTGACGGTGAGCGTCGTCCCCGAGAGCGTCGCGCTGCCGCCGAGCGTGACGAACGACGGCGCCGTCATGACGGCCACGGTCCCCGCGGTCGCGTCGACCGCGATCGTCCCCGTCTGCGCGGGGATCGCGACGAGCGCGTAGTCCCCCGCCGGCGCGCCGTAGTTGTAGAGATCATCGAACGCCCACGCCGCATACCGGACGAGCCCCGGCCGCGCCGGCATGGTCTCGGTGAACGTCCGGATCCCGGTGGCCTCGGGACCCTCGATCGCGACGACGGTGACGCCTGGGCTCAGCGTGTCTCCCACGGCGTAGGCCTGCCCCGACACCGGCGAGGAGGTGAGCTGGCCCTCGATGCGCACGACGACGGTGCCCCCGAACCGCGGATCGGGCGGCGGCGTCCACGTCACCGTGCGAGTCGAGCTCGCGATCCCGACGCGGAAATCGAGCGGCGCCCCCGGGCCGTCCCGATCGATGATCCACACCCGCAGCTCCTCGGCACTCTGGTTGCCGGCGAGATCGACGGCGAAGTACCGCAGCTGCGCGTTGTCCGGAACGTTCGAGAGCACGACCGAGTCCGGCTCGTGCGGACTGTCGAGGGTCGGTTGCGTACCGTCGATCGCGTAATAGATCGTCGCCGGCTCGTCGGTGGTGAGCCGGACGGTTCCGACCTCCCGCGTGTACCGCGGTGGATCGATCGCGATCGTCGGAGGCGTCTTGTCGAACGGATCGACCGCGAGGCAGGTATCGCCGTAGCGAACCGTCCCGATGCCGCACTCGCCCCCGGCGCACCCGACGTCGAGTGCGACGACAGCGATGCACGTCGAGATGACGAGCAAGTCCCGGATCATGCGTTACCAGGCTCTCACGCCCACCCACCGAAAGCCATGTGCTCAGTCGACGACGACCCGGGTCACGCGCCGTAGCTCGCGCGTCGGATAACGGCCGTCCACCTCCCACACGCGGAACACGTACTCGCCGCGCTGGTTCTGCTTGAGCACGACGATCTGACGCGGGTCGCGCAGCACCTGCGGATCGAGCGTCACGGTGTCGCCGGCCCCGACGATCCGGATCGTCCGGACCTCGCGCCCGGGCGCCGCGAGATCGATCACACCCGCGAGCAGCACGCCCTGAGCCCGCGACGTCCCGCGGGGCACACCGGGGAGCGCATGGAGCTGCGCGCTCGCGACCTCGACCTCGTGGCCACCGACCACCACGGTCAGCCCCGACGGTGCGACGCGGCGAGTGAGGACGTGGACGCTCGCGAGCGAGGTCAGCGATGCCGTCGGCTGGCGAGCGAGCGCCGCGACCTCCGGTGGCATGTCTGGCGTGATCGGCGGGAACACCCCGAGAGCGGGCTGTCCCTGGTCGAGGTACAGCCGCAGCTCGCTGCCCGGATAGCGGGTCGCCGGCGCCGACAGCTCGAGCCCGCGATCGTCGGTGGCGTCGGCACGCACTTCGATCCACCCGGCGGGCGCGACATCGAACTGCGTCGACAGCAGGATCGGTCCGCGGATCACGATCGTGCGGGGCGGCCCATCGTCGAGCGTGAGCTGGACGGTCGGCCCGATGGGGGCGACCGGCGCCGGCGGATCGCCCCGGCAGGCGCCGAGCATCGCGATGGCGACCGCCACGGCCGTGCGTGCCGTGGGTGATCTGGTGTGGGTCTTGGTCACGCGGGCCCGCGGTGCTCGTGGTTGTCGACGCGAGATGGTACCGTGAAGCTCGTGCGGAGAGCTCGACTCACCCTTGCTGCTCTCGTGGTCGTGCTCGCGATGCCGGCGATCGCAGCGGCGGACGGCGACAAGACCGCGCTCGCCCGTGATCTGTTCGACCTCGGCGTCGAGGAGTACAAGGCGCAGCAGTACGCCGCGGCCGCCGCGTCGATGGCGAAGTCCCACGCGCTCGATCCCCAGCCCAATGCGCTCTACGCCCTCGCACAGGCCGAGCGGCTCAGCGGCAACTGCAAGGACGCGATCACGCACTACCAGCAGGTGATCGACACCGCGAAGGACGAGAAGACGGTCAACGCGGTCAAGGGCAACATCGAGCTGTGTCAGCAGATCGAGCGTGGCGAGGCGACCAAGGAGCCCGTCTCGAAAGCCAAGACCGCCGAGCGAGACGCACCGCTCCTCCAGATCCGGACCGTCTATCGCACGGAGAGTCGCACCGACAAGATCGCGATCGCGCTGTTCGCCGGAGGCGGCATCGCGCTCGGCGGATCCGTCGCGATGTACATCATGGCGCGGTCGGCACGCAGCGACGCGGATCGAGCGCAATCGCTCGACGAGTACAACGACCTGTTCGATCGCGCGGCCCGGTTGCGCTGGGCGTCCTACGCGGCGGCCGGCCTCGGCGTCAGCTTCGTCGCGGTCGCGGCGATCCGACTGGTCGGCGGTAGCGGGGAGACGCGCGTGCAGAAGGTCGCGCTCGTGCCGACCCGTGGTGGTTCTCTGGTCTCCTGGTCGTCGACCTGGTAGCTGGGGACCGCGCGGACGGGCTATCCTCGTCCCGGTGTCCGGGGAGGTGAAGTCGAACGACGAGGTGACGGCGATCCTGCCGACCGGCGCATCGACACCCGACAGCTTGCCGACAGCGGCGGTCGCGCCGGCGGCGTCGACGCGCATGGGCTCGTCGCCGACCTCGGGCGGCGGGGCCACGACCATCGGCTCGCCGCTCGAGGCGCTCGAGCGCGACGAGATGGTGCGCACCCGGCGGTTCTGCTTGATCGGGGCGATCATCGGCCTGTGCGGCGCCTGTTCGGTTGCCGTGCTGCCCGGTGATCCGACCGCGACCGCGGTCGTGCTGTCGTCGGTGGGCCTCGCGTGCGCCGCGATCATCTTCCTCTACCGGCGCACGAGCGACCCGGTGAGGTTCCGCAAGCCGTCGACGTTGCTCGGCTGGTTCATCCCCGCGGTCTGCGTGACCTCGGCGCTGCCGTACTTCGGCGTGTTCTCGCCGGCGTGCGTGGTGCTCGTGCTCGGCATCTACTTCACGGGCCTCGGCAAGAGCAGTGGACTCGCGCGCGCGGTCTACCTCACGTGTGCCGGTGCGCAGGCCGTGCTCGCGGCCCTCGTGATCACGCGCGCGATCCCCGACACCGGCATCGTGCAGATTGTACCGATCGGTGACTACGAGAAGTGGGTCGTCCAGGGCCTCGTGCAGATCGTGCTGCTCGCCACCTTCGTCACCGCGCGCGTATCGCGCAAGACCGCGCTCGACGCGGTCGGCGAGCTCGAGCGCGCCGTCCGCTTCGCCGCCCACCGCGAGGCCCTCCTCCTCGAGGCGCGCGAGGAGCTCGAGCGCGCGCTGCTCCAGGGCCGCGGGCGGTTCACCGATCAGACGATCGGCGGCTATCAGCTCAAGGACGTGATCGGCCGCGGCGCGATGGGCGAGGTCTACGCCGCGGTCGATGCCAAGGGCAACCAGGTCGCGATCAAGCTGCTGGCGCAGGCCTCGCTCGGAAACCTCAACCACGTGCTGCGGTTCCTCCGCGAGCTGCGCACCGCGGCGGGAATCGAGTCCGCGAACGTCGTCCGCGTGATCGAGGTCGGCGAGAAGCCGGTTCCCTACCTCGTGATGGAGAAGCTCGAGGGCAAGACGCTCGCGGAGATGCTGCGCAACAAGAGCTCGCTGCCGGCCAACGACGTGCTCGAGCTGGTGCGCCAGGTCGGCGCCGGCATCACGGCCGCCGCGGCCGCCGGCATCGTGCATCGCGATCTCAAGCCGCAGAACGTGTTCCTCCACCGCGGCCAGTGGAAGGTGCTCGACTTCGGCGTCGCGCGGGCGATCGACTCCGGCGACACGCTGACCGCGGGCGCGGTCGTGGGCACGCCGTCGTACATGGCCCCCGAGCAGGCGAGCGGGCGGACCGTCGATCACTGCACCGATCTGTATGCGCTCGCGGCGATCGCGTACCGCGCGATCACCGGCCACCCGCCGTACGCCGCCGGCGAGATCGCCGAGACGCTGTACCGGGTCGTCCACACGCTGCCGCGCCGCCCGAGCGAGCTGATCCCCACGCTGCCGCCCGACGTCGACCTCGTGCTCGCGATCGGCCTCGCGAAGCGCCCGACCGATCGGTTCACGTCGGCGCTCGAGCTCTCCGACTCGCTGTACCACGCGATGGCCGACACGCTGCCGGAGCGCATCCGCCTGCGCGGCCTGGCGCTCGACCGGATCGGCGCGTGGGCGTCCCCGAAGCACCGGCCCTCGACGGCCCGGATGCGCGGCCCCGGTCACTGATTCCAAAGATGGTCGGGGCGACAGGATTCGAACCTGCGACACCCTGGTCCCAAACCAGGTGCGCTACCAGGCTGCGCTACGCCCCGAAGGCCTATCGATTACCACGTAACCGCGGGCGTGCGCACCGCCGAAAATGACAACGTCCCCGGCGTGCGCCGAGGACGTCTGCAACCTGCGAGGAGAACTACTCCTTCTCGGCAGGAGCGGCGGGCGCGGCGGGCGCCGCCTCGGCGGGTCCCGAGGACTTGCCGCCGGCGTAGTAGTTGCGGAGCATCGTGGTCTCGAGGTTGAGGTCACCGATCGTGGTCTTGCCCTCGCCCGCCTTGATCGCGGCCTCGAGCTTGGTCACGCACGGGGCGCACGGGCTGCCCTGGATCTTCGGCAGCGCGAGCAGCACGCTCTGGCGAACGAGCCGGACGTCGCTCTTCGCCGCATCGAGCAGCGTGTCGGTCAGGTTCGACGCCTTCGGGCCGGCCTTGCCGATCTCGAGCATCGCGCGCTCGACGTTCGCCTCGACGAGACCCTTCTTCTCGTCATCGGTCCACGCCTTGATGTCCTTGATGTACGGCGCGAGGTTCTTCGCCGCCTCCGCGGGCGTGAGCTTGAGGCTCGCCGCGAAGCACGCGAGGTCCTGCTTGCACCGGATCGCGATCTCGATGCGCGCGATGTGCGTCTGGAACATGCGGGCGTACCCCTTGTACGACTTCGCCGCGTTGTCGAGTGCCTTGTACGGCGCCGACGCTTCCTTGTGCTTCTTCTTGAAGACCTTGAACTCGTCTTCCGCCTTCTTGGTCGCGGCGGTCGCGGCCTTGATGTCCTCGGCGGTCTTGGTCTTGTCGTTGGTCAGCCGGATCAGGTCGGTCTTGATCTTCTCGAGCGCCTTCTTCTGACCGTCGAAGACCTTGTCGGCCGCGGCGGCATCCGCCTTCGGCTTGCCGTCGGCTTCCTTGCGCTTCTCGGCCGCGGCCTTAAAGTACTTGTCGGCGAGGCCCTCGAGGACGTCGATCGTCTTCGGGTCACGCGACAGGCGAGCGAACGCGGTCGCCGCTTCCTGGCGCAGGCCGTCGTCGGCGGTGTTGTCCGCCGCGATCTTGCCGAGCTCCACGACCCCTGCGTTGTCACGCGTGAGGAACGGGTACGCGCTGATCGCGAGGATCTTGACGCCGAGGTCCGCCGGAGCCGCAGCCTCCTGGCCCTTCTTCGGAGCCGGCGCCGGGCCGGTGTTCCACATCGCGAGGACCGGCTTGGCCGCCTCGACCGCGCCGATCTTGCGGAGCGCATCGAACAGCGCGTTGTACTGCGT
>Ga0316605_10001059_pt1 | contig 16544 bp, 12 predicted proteins | sample OWC_soil_day20_n_FD_207666 | JGI IMG/M metagenome (GOLD analysis project Ga0316605, IMG submission 207666) | Wetland soil microbial communities from Old Woman Creek delta, Ohio, United States - OWC_soil_day20_noCT | ecosystem: Environmental > Terrestrial > Soil > Wetlands | place: USA: Ohio... | reverse complement strand
CGGGCAGTCCAAGCGGTCCCGGGTGAACCAGGGTTGAGCCGCTCATTCGTGCATTCAGGCTGGACCACGGCCACGCCTCCGCACGGCTCACGAGGCCGGCTCGAAGAGGGTTGGCTTCGACGTACCGGACTACGTTGAAGTAGTACCGGCTCCCGTCGACGGGAATGCTCCGGAATCGACCTTGATACACATGCCCGTGGCCGACGCTCCGGCGCCGACGCCGGTGTTGCATGGCATGCAACGTGGAGAGGCGATGGACGTACGAAGAAATCGCACCATCAACCGTGGGCCACAAGACGAGGTGCCAGTGCGTCGGCATCACGCAGTAGGCGCAGATGCGCATGGGTACGTGCGCCGAGGTCTCGCGCATCAGGCCGAGGAAGCTGTCGAAGTCTCTGGCTGATTGGAAGATCCGGGTCCGCTCGTTCGCGCGATTGAGGATGTGATAGACGAATCCGGCTGGCAGCATGCGTCGAGGTCTCGGCATGGCGGTCGTGCTCCCGCCGCTCGACGGTTTCAAACTCCGGGCCAACGTTGCCCGACTGGGACGGCTGAGCGCGGTTCTGCCCTACCGTCCAGGTCGACGCTCCGACTCGACAGGGTTGGCGTCTTATTGAGATCGAAATGAGAAAAAGTGCCTGACCCCAATTACTCGAGGAGGGCCTGGCCGCGGGTCGCGTCGAGCAGCGCGGATCTGAAGCGGCCGGCGTTCCCGTCGGGCACCCTGAGTGTCACGCGGACCTGCCCGGCGAACTCCTGGTCCACGATCTCCGCTTCGTGTTCCGCGCACAGCTGCTGCACCGCGGCGAGCCGCGCGTAGTCGATGGTGACGACGAGCCGCACGTACTCGATGCGCTCCGCCACCGGCAATGCGGCCAGCGCGGCCTGCACGCCGCCCCCGTAGGCCCGCACGAGCCCGCCCGTGCCCAGCTTGGTGCCGCCGTAGTACCGCGTCACGACGGCCACCACGTCGCCGACGGGCGCGTGCAGCAGCGCGTTCAGCATCGGCCGCCCGGCCGTGCCGTGGGGTTCGCCCGCGTCGCTCATGCCGATGCGCCCCGTGTCGCCTGGCGGGCCGACGACGTAGGCCCAGCAGTTGTGGGTGGCGCCGCTGAACTCGTCCGCCACGGCGCGGATGAAACGCTGCGCCTCCTCGACGGTGGACGCCCGGCCGATCGTCGTGACGAACCGGCTCCGGCTGATCTCCTGCTCGACGCGATGGGTCCCTGCCGGGACCGGGTAGCGTGACGAAGCGCCCATGACGCCATCCGCCGTTTCTGAAGACCCGCCCTCCATGTGAAGAGCCGACACCCTGTCGCCGGATGGAGTCCGGATCGTCGACTAGCGGCTGATCCCCGGCAGCGGGGGCGCCGCGGCGGGCACGGCCGCGCGGAAGTCCTCGCCGACCAGCGCGGCAATTGTCGCCGCCACCTGGGCCGTGGTCACCGTCACCGATTCACGCACGCCGAGGGCCGGCGTCCCCGGCCCCATCACGGCCGCCCAGGTCGCTTCGGCGGCCGGCACCTTGCGACCGTGGTCCGTCCAGTCGGCGTTCGTGGCGCCGCGGCCATGGTCCGTCGCCAGCACCAGCGCCGTGCTGCCCGCGTATTCGGGCATGCCCTGCGCCATCTCCCAGATGCGCCGGATGAAGCGATCGGCGCGGAACGCGGAGTCGAGATAGAGGTCGTACCGCCGTTCGTGCGCCCATTCGTCGGTTTCGCCGAGCATGACCCAGAGCACTCGCGGGCGCCGGGTCCGCAGGCACTCGAGGGCGGCGTGCATGATCGGCGCGTCGAGCGGCGCCCCTTCCCAGATGGGCGGCAGGTCCTCGGCCAGCGCGTTGATGGCCCTGTCACGATCCGTCTGGGGGTCCGGCACCGGCGGGTAGCCGTCGCCAGCCGGCAGGCCGCTCCGCTGGGCGTTCACGATGTACGGCAGCAGGTCCCACGCGCCGAACGTCGCGACGCGCCCGCGATACCCGGCCAGGCCGTTGAGCCACTCCAGCACGGTGACGTTCGGGTTCGGGATCTTGTCGTTGCTGTCCACCCGCGGGTCCGCCACGCCGGCGAGCATCTCCGCGTAGCCGGGATAGGAGAACCACAGGCCATTGGTCAGGCGCGACCGGCTGCCGCGCGACGGATCGCCGAACACCTGTCCCTGCGCCGCCACGACCGACCAGAAGAACGGCATCAGCGCGGCGCGCCGCGCCTCGGGCGTGTCCTTCCAGAACCGCCGGTAGGCCGAGGACCCGGTGATCGCCTTTTCGTCCTCGCCGAAGAGGCTGCGCTCGGCGCCCCCGAACACCTCCTGCCACCTGAGCCCGTCCATGGTGACGACGATAACGTTGGCCACGGCGGAAGGAGGGGCGGCGGCACCGGCGGCGGCGACAAGCGCCAGGATGGCGAGCGAGGCGAGCACGAGCTTTCGCATCGCGAAAGAATACGACATCGGGGCGCGTTTCGGGGTTAAATACACGGGAGCAGGAGCACCGCATGGACAGGCTCGACGAATTCCGCCCCGGCTCCGACCAGGAGCCGCCGGGACTGGAACCCGACCGGGGATCGCGCGCGCCCATCTGGATTGCCGCCGCCCTGCTCGTGGTCGCCGCTGCCGTCGCGGGTCTGATCCTGTTCAAGAGGCCGCCGGCCGCGCCTGCGCCCGCGGCCAGCGCCACCTCCCAGGCGGAAGCCACCCCCCAGGCCGAGGCACGGCCGTCCCTCGGGCCCGAGGTCGAGCCCATCGATCTTCCGCCGCTCGTGCTGACGGATCCGCTCGTGCGCGAACTGCTGGCCAGGCTCTCGTCGAGTCCGACGCTGGCCGTGTGGTTGGCGACCGACGGCCTCATCCGGGCGTTCGTCGCCTCGGTCGAGAACGTCGCGGACGGCACGTCGCCGGTCAGGCACGTCCGGGTGCTCGCCCCGCGGGCGCCGTTCCTCACGCTGTCGGAGGGCAGTGTGATCACCGTCGACCCGAAGTCCTATTCGCGGTACGACGGCCTCGCAAGCGCCGCGGCGTCGATGGACCCGGCCGGGCTCGCCCGCGTCTACTCCCTGCTCAAGCCCCGGCTGGTCGAGGCCTACAAGGAGCTTGGGCACCCGGAGGGCGACCTGGATGGCGCCGTCGAGCGCGCCATCGTTCAGCTGCTCCAGACGCCGGTCGTCGAGGAGCCCGTCGTGCTCCGCCCGCGCGTGCTGTCGTTCAGGTACGACCGGCAGGATCTCGAGGCGCTGTCGGGGGCCCAGAAGCAGCTGCTGCGGATGGGACCGCGGAACGTGCGGCGGGTCCAGGACCAGCTGCGGGCGGTCGCCCGCGAACTCGGCATTCCCGCGAACCGCCTGCCGTCGCCCCCGGCGGTCCAGCCGTAGACGGTCGAATCCCTCTTCGCCGGGCGGGAGTCTTACCTAGTGGCCCGCCGGGCCGCCCGATGACACGTTCTCAGCTACTTGCGTTCGCCCTGGCGATGGCGGCGGCTGCCGCCGCGCCGGGTTTCCTGATCTGGGAGGCTTCCGCCACCATGCCCAAGGATGAGCTGCGCCCGTCCAAGACGTTTCCCGTGTTGAAGACCGACGAGGAATGGCAGGCGTCGCTGACGCCGAGGCAGTTTGCCGTGCTGCGGAAGCACGACACCGAGTACCCGGGGACGAGCCCGCTGCTCGAAGAGCACCGCGAGGGCACGTTCGCCTGCGCCGGCTGCGGACAGCCGCTGTTCACGTCGGACACCAAGTACGAGAGCGGCAGCGGCTGGCCGAGCTTCTACGCGGCCGTCGAGGGTGCCGTCGGCACGACCGGGGACCGGTCGCTGGGCATGACGCGCGTGGAGATTCACTGCAGCCGCTGCGGCGGTCACATCGGCCACGTCTTCCCGGACGGGCCGCGGCCCACGGGCCAGCGCTACTGCACCAACGGCGCGGCGCTCTCGTTTCGGCCCGCAGGAGCGCCTCCGACGGGCGAGAAGTAGCGCCGCCGCTGGCCCGACGCGGGCCATCGTCAGGGGCAAGGCCCAGGGGACAGGATGGCGAAGACGACGCGGGCCTGGCGAGGGGCTGTTTCCCCCGCCAGGCCCGTTTCAGATCTGACTGGCGCCCAACGCCCGGCGCCTCGTCCCCAGTCGCTCGGCTAGAACCGGACGGTCAGCTTCGTGTAGACGATGTTCGCCGTGTAGTTCCCGTTGTTCTCCTGCATGAAGAACAGCGGAGCCTGCACGAAGATCGCGTTGTTGGCGTTGAAGGCGTCGGTGAACGTGTACTTGTCGTAGGCGTATCCGACGCTCAGCGTCACCTTCGTGTTGTAGGTGTAGGCGAGGCTCACGTTCGCCGTCGTCCACTCCGTGTCGTCGTAGTCGTTGATGTCAGCCGCGCCGCCCTGCCCGGGCGCAATGAGCGTGGTGCGGCCCGGGGTGTAGAACGACCCCGCCTCGCGGGCCGTGATGTCCATCAGCCCGTCGATCTTCTGCTGGGTGAACAAGAACATCAACTTGCACTTCTCCGGCACCAGCGTGAATGCCGCGTTCAGGCCGAAGCTGTTGCCCTCGTCGCTGCCGGCGTACGTGAGCGAGTTGTTCAGCGTGTACGTCGTGGGCGTCCCGGCCACGGTGGTCGTCGTGTGCCACTTGTTGACGGCCGTGTTCTTCTCGTAGGTGTACCACGCGCCGAGTTCCGCGCGCTCGGTCGGCACGTACTCGAAGTCGACCGTGAAGGTGTCGTAGTTGGCCTCGATGAGGCCGCTCGGCGTGTCCGGGAACTGCACCCCCGGAACCGGCGCACCGCTCACCACAGGGACCCGGTTTGGCCGGTTCGGGTAGTCGCGGTTGTTCCGGTAGTAGGTGAAGCTCAGGCCGACCTTCTCGATCGGCGAGAGTTCGACTTGGAGTCCGGTCCGCTTGACGGTCTTCTCGGCTTCGTCTTCCTGGAAGCCGTAGATCGTCTCGCCGTCCGCCGTCCGCTTGTACGAGTCGTACATCGCCTTGACGTCGACCATGCCGCCGGTGTGGTAGATCGCCGCGATGCCGTACAGGTTCTCCGTGCCGGATTCGGCCTCGCGGTAGGTGCGATCGAGGTTCCCGTGGCGGTAGGAGCCCTCAATCGTGAAGGCCTTGATGTCGTAGCTGGCCTGGAGGTCGAACCGCTTCGAGGACGTGTCGTAGTTCTGCGCCGTCGCGTGGCCGTACGGCTGGTCGGGGGTCGGCGCGCTCGCGCTGCTCCACGTCCGGTCCGGCGATCCGGAGGTGTCGCCGGTGATCACGAACCGGTTGGTCTTGTTCGTGAGGTCGTACACGCGGTAGCGCATGCGGACCGAGAGGTTGTCGACTGGCCTCGACGAGAACGCGAAGTTGTACATCGAGGTGTTGATCTTGCCGTCGAGCGAGGACTGCTGCAGGGTCGACAGCGCATTGGCCGGCGCGCCTGCCGGCGTGAAGATCGCCGAGTTGATGGTGTACGGCAGGAACGCCTCGTTCTGCGTCCACGTGTTGAACGCCAGGTCCGCCGAGAGGCGCGTCTGCTTCTTCATCTTGTACAGCGCCCCGAACGCGAAGCGGTTGGCCTCGTTGTCCGGCGGCACGCCGAACCGGCCCTGCGCCGGCCCGCCCGGAACGGCGGTCGACGTGTACGCCAGGTCCGTGGCCCTGAACGGGTTGTCGACGACGAGCGCATCCAGGTTGTCCGTGTACGTGTTGCGGTTGTAGCGCGCGTACACGTTGCCGTCCTTGAAGTTCCAGGCCGCGCGGACGCCGATGTCCTGCACGACTTCGTCCATGGTCTCCGGATAGTCGACCACGGTGCTGACGACCCCGTACACGTCGCCGTTGGCGTCGCCGCGGGCGCCGGTCTTCAGTTCACGCAGGTAGATGAAATTCAGATCGAATGGCAGGCTCTTGCCGAGGTCGAACTCGACGTTGCCGCGCTGCCGGAGGCTGACAAGGTCCTCGTACGGCGCGGCGTCCAGCGTTGGCGAGAGCAGGTTGAGGTAGAACGGGTAGGTGCGCGAGGCGGCCGGCACGGCGTCCACCGCGGCGCCGAGGTACTGGCGCAGGTACGCGCTCATGTTCCACACGCCGGACGCGTTCTCCGTGAAGAGCGTCCGGCCGTCGTAGCCCATGTTGTGGATGATCGAGTTGTAGTCGAAGCTCACGCCGAGCCACTTCAGGTCGGCCCAGCCGGTGTAGCGCTGGTCCTGCTGGGAGATGTTCTGGCCGACGAGCGCGTAGTCGATGCCGTCGTGGCCGCCCTGCAGGCTGAACCCGGGCATGGAGACGCCCTTCGGGACGATGCGGTACTCCTGGAACTTCGACGACTCGACATCGTCGCGGCCGAGCAGGAGGAGGGTGGCCTTGCCGGTGAACCAGTTCTCGGGCGTCACGGTGCCCGCGGTCTGAGCGAAGGCCGGGAGGCTCGTGGCGAGGAGGCCACAAGCGAGAACCACGACGAAGAGATGGGTTCGCTTCATGGCTTACCTCACAAAGTACGCGCCGGAGGGGTGGTTCGAGCCGTGGAGCTTGGCGTGGCACATCCGGCAGCTCCGCTCGATAAAGCGCGAGTTCATCGTCGGGTAGCCCGACGGCGCGCCCGGCGGCGCAACCTGGACACCCTTCTCGGTCGAGTAGTTGTCGCCTGACCCGAAGTGGCCCGACCCGGTGAGGTGGCAGTTCCAGCAGAGATTCGGCAGCTTCTGCTTGGTCAGCCGCGTGTGGTTCGAGCCGTGCGGCTCGTGGCAGGACACGCAGTCCTCACGAACCGGCGCGTGCTCGTAGAGGAACGGCCCGCGCTTCTCGGTGTGGCACTGGTAACAGAGTTCGTTGACCGAGTCTTCCTTGAGCATGCTGGGCTTGTTGCCCTCGTGCGGGTTGTGGCAGCTCGAGCAGTTCATCTTGCCTTCACGCACCGGGTGATGCGACGTGCGCATCGACTTCGCGCGCACGCTCTTGTGGCACGTGTAGCAGGTCTCGGGATCCGCCTTGGTCTTGAGCTGGGCCTTCAGCGACTTGGCGCTGTGCACGCTGTGGCAGGAGGTGCAGGCCATGTTGCGGCGCGCGTGCATGCTCGAGAGCCAGCTCGACTGGCCGTCCTTCTCGTGACAGGTCAGGCAGGTCGTGTTGATGTCGTTGGCGCTGAGCTTCTTCAGCGACGGCACGGGCCCCTTGGCGTCGCCGGCCAGCTGGGCCTTGGCGTGCTCCGCGACGTCCTTGTGGCACTGGGCGCAGCTCTGGTCGAGCCCCGCGTGCTTGGTGCGGGTGAACCCGGGACCGAGGGCCTTGTCGTGGCAGCCCTGGCAGTCCGTGACGCTCCACCCGGCCGGCGGTGCCGACGCCTGCGCGAAGGCGTTTCCGCCTCCGAGCACGACGAAGGCCGCCACGAGCGTCATGACGAACAGTGTTCGACGCATGAAGGCGTTCCTTTCGAGGCTGGCATCGCCGATGACGTGGGGGCGACGCCGGATGTACTCAACGGGATGACCCCGCCGGCTCGGATGCCGCAGGCACCACAGGCCGAGGACCTGCTAACGCAAGTTCAATGCCCGAACGATTGTTCATACAGAATAAGTCATCGCAAGAAACCGGCGTGATCCAGCGGTGCGATGATTATTTCAACTGGTTTCGATCCGGCCTGTTGGACTGCTTGCGGAAATCCGCCACGGTGGCTGGGCGGCCAGCGACGGATTCCCGGCAGTCTGTAACAGGCCCGCCCCTTGGGCGCCGTCCTCGGCACACCTGCGGATTCCGCCGGGCGCGGGGGTCAGTCCTGGACGAACCGCCGTGCCCGGGTCGCCTTCCTGTTGATGAGTTCGACGTCGACGACCCACATCCCGCGGCCGTGGGTGGCGATCACCATGACGTTGTCCCGCGGGTGGATGACCAGGTCGTGCACGTAGACCGCCGGCAGGTTCATGCCAATCGTGCGCCACGCCTTCCCGCCGTCCGTCGTCACGTAGACCCCGGTGTCGGTCCCTACGTAGAGGATGTCCTCGTTGACCGGGTCCTCGCGGATCACGTTGACCGGTCCGATCGGAATGTTGGCCGCGATGCTCGTCCACGTCCTGCCGAAGTCGGCCGATTTCCAGACGTACGGCGTGAAGTCGTCGTCGCGCTTCCCGTTCTGCGTCATGTACACCGTGCCGATGTCGAACGCCGACGCCACGATGCGGGACACCCACTTCTGGTACGGCAGGCCGGCCAGGATCTCGGTCCACGCCTTCCCCCCGTCTCTCGTGACGTGGACCTTCCCGTCGTCCGTGCCCACGTAGATCAGGCCCGCGCGCACGGGCGACTCCGAGATCGTGAAGATCGTGTGGTACGGGATGTCGCCCATCTCCGCCGCCGTGTTGTAGGTCAGGTCGGGGCTGATGACGTCCCACGTGTCGCCGCGGTCGCGCGACATCATGAGGTACTGCATCCCGTGGTAGAGGATCTGGTTGCTGTGCGGCGAGATGATGGTGGGCGCCAGCCACTCCCCGCGCAGGCGCGGCTCGTCGGGATACCGCGTCGGGAGCAGCGACTTGGAGCGCAGCGGGTTGCCGCGCGGCTTGCCGAGGTCGCTCCGGCTCAGCGTCCCGTAGAATCCCGACGAGTACACGACGTTCGGATCGAGCGGGTCGATGGCGTGCGTCGAGCCTTCGCCTCCCGGTGCGCTTTCGAAGTCAACGGGCGTGATCCGGTCGCGGCCGCGGCTCAGATCGACGACGCCGCGGAAGCTGCCGTGGTCCTGCATGGAGCCGTAGACGCGGAACGGGCTGTCCATGTCGTACGACACGTTGAAGAACTGGGCGAGCGGGAGCGTCAGGCGCGAGTCCTTCCAGGTCGCGCCCCGATCGTAGGAGATGGCGAAGCCCTGGTCGTACACGTTGACCAGGTAGCGCGCGTTATCGGGGTCGATCCAGAGGCCGTGGTGATCGCCGCCGGGGGTCTGGAGCCGCTTGAAGGTCTTTCCGCCGTCGTACGACACGTTCAGCCCCAGTCCCATCGTGTAGATCGTATCGGGGTCGCTGGGGTCGGCGCGGATCTGCCCGAACACCCACCCGTACGTGTTCGAGTGGCGCTCCATGAACGTCTTCTGTTCGGGCGTCAGGCCGCTCGTCTGCGTCCAGGTCGCACCCTTGTCGTCGGAGCGGAAGACAGTCGCACCCTTGATGAAGCCCGACGAGGGCAGGCCGTACGGGTCGGCCTTCTCTTCTTCCGTCGGCTCGCGCGAAATCTCGTAGTTGTCGACAAAGGCGTAGACGACATTCGGCGCGGAACGGCAGACGTCGAGGCCGATGCGGCCGCGGAACTTCGCCTCGGGCAGGCCCTTGTTGATCGGCACCCACGTCTTGCCGCCGTCGGTCGACTTGTGGATGCCGCTGCCGCTGTAGTCGGGGAAGTTGCGGGGGTCGTTCCACTTCAGCCGGACGCGCTGCCAGGTCGCCGCGTAGAGCGTGTTCGGGTCGGCCGGATCCATGACGAGGTCGATGGCGCCGGTCCTGTCGTCGACGAAGAGCACCCGGTCCCACGTCCTGCCGCCATCCGCCGTCTTGTAGACGCCGCGGTCGGCGTTGGTCGTCCACTCGTGGCCGGACGCGGCAACGTACACCACGTCGGGATTGGACGGGTGGATGACGATGCGCGGGACGGTGTAGGTGCCGGCGAGCCCCACGTGCTGCCACGTCTTCCCGGCATCGACCGACTTGTAGACGCCGGCGCCGGCCTGCGAACTGCGGAAGATGTTGGCCTCGCCGGTGCCGATCCAGACGATGTCCGGATTCGACGGCGCGATCGCGACGTCACCGATCGTCGTCGCCGGGCCCTGTTCGAAGACCGGCTGCCAGGTGGTGGCTTCGTTCTCGGACTTCCAGAGACCGCCGCTCGCGGTGGCGACGTAGATGGTGTAGGTCTTTCCGCGCGGCGTGACCACGGCCACGTCGATGGAGCGGCCGCTGATGTTCCTCGGGCCGAGGAACTGCCACTTCAGGTCCTTGAAGGGGGACGCCTGCGCCATGGCCAGATGCTGCTCGAAGCCCTTCAGGCGGAGTGCGGGATCCGTCGAGGTGACGTGTTGGGGCGCCGCCGCCGCGCCTTTCACGGGCGGCTTCGCGGCCTGCGCCCCGAGCCACGCGGGCAGCGCGAGCAGCGCGATCGCGAGCATGCCGGCAGCGGCGGGAACCATTCGAGATCGACGCGGGTACCGGCAGGTGGTCATCGGTGTTTCTCCTGGGCTGAAGGCGACACGACTCGCATATCCTACCCTGAGCCTCTGCTCGTGCACTGCGAAGGCGGACGGTGCGCCAGCCGCGAATCCCGACTCCCGAACCCCGAATCCCGGATAGAATCGCCGCCATGACGAAGCACGCCCGATTCCTGTGCACCGCCGCCTGCCTGGCACTCGTGACGGCGGCCTGCGGCGGCAAGGACGCCGAACCTCCCGCCGCCTCGGAGCCCGCGGCACCCGACCATCTCGTCGGTCTCCACGCGAGCGATCTCACCAAGGGCTTCCGCGAGCGCGGGCTGGTGTGCAAGGACGCGGTCCTCGAGAAGGACTTCTGGCACTACGTCTGCGAATCGTCGACGCCGCTGGTCCAGTACCGCGGCGAGTTCTACGCCAAGGTGCCCGGCCGGGTCGAGTACATCCGGGTGCTCATCGCGCAATCCGGCAGCGCCAGGCTCGAAGTCGCCGCGCCGCTGCTGGCCTTCCTGGCCAACCAGAACTACCAGGGCGCAGAGCCGGACCAGGCGAGGGCCTGGGTGGAGAAGGCCGTCGAGGCGCCCGGCCAGACCTCGTTCGGCATCGCGAAGTTCAAGGTGTCCGGCGACTTGACGCGCCTGGTCCTCGAGGTCAAGGCGGCAGGGTCCGAGTGGTGACGGAGCGAGACCTCGCCCCGGCACGGCCGTGATGAAGAAGGCGCTTCGCTGGATCGGCATCGTCCTGCTGGCGGTCGTGGCGGCGGCGGCGTTCGCCCGGCGATCCCAGCGCGAGATGTACGACTTCGAGGTGTACCGCGTGGCCGGCCTGCGCGCGGCGGCGGCGGAGCCGCTCTATCGCGCCGAGGACGGGCACTGGCAGTTCAAGTACCTGCCGGCGTTCGCGCTGGCCGTCGCGCCGCTGGCGGGGCTGCCGCCGGTCGCTGCCCGCGGGGTCTGGTTCTCCCTGTCGGTCGCGCTCGTCGCGCTGCTCGTCAACCGTTCCCTCGTCCTCCTGCCCGATCGGCGCACGCGCGCGGTGTTTCTCGTCTGGCTCACCGTGCTGGCGATGGGCAAGTTCTACGTGCGCGAGATCGGCCTGGGGCAGAGCAACGTGCTGATGGCGGTGCTCGCGCTCGCGGCGGTCGCGTCCTGGCGCCAGGGCCGGGAGGTGACGGCCGGGGCCCTCCTCGCGGCAGCCACCATCGTGAAGCCGTACGCGGTGCTGTTCCTGCCCTACCTGGCCGCGCGCCGGAAGTGGGCCGGCGTGGCCAGTTTCTGCGCCGTGATGCTGGGCGCGCTCGTCGTGCCGGCGGCGCGCTACGGCTGGTCCGGCAACGTCGGTCAGCTCCATGGGTGGTGGACCGTCGTGACCACGTCGACGGCACCGAACCTGGCGGGCCAGGACAACGTGTCGATCGCCGGGATGTACGCGGCCTGGTTCGGCGTCGGGTCCGTTGCCGGCTGGCTGAGCGTGGCGACCGCCCTGGCGCTGGTGATCGCGTGCGCGTGGGCGGTGTGGAAAGGCGCGCGCCTCGCCTCGCCCGACTACCTCGATGCGAGCCTGCTGCTGTTCGCGATTCCCCTGCTCTCGCCGCAGGGATGGGACTACGTCCTCCTCGTCTCAACGCCCGCGGTGATGCTGCTGCTCGATCGGAACGAGGAGTTCCACGCGGCGTTCCGGGTGCTGCTGGCCGCGTCGCTCGCGCTGGCCGGTCTGTCGCTGTGGGACGTCCTGGGCCGCGAGCCGTACCGGGAACTGATGATGTCGCGCGTCATCACCGTCGGCGCGCTGCTCGAGGTGGCGCTCGTCATACATCTGCGCGCGCGACGCGCCGCGTAGCCACGGACCGGACGGCTTCGCGGGCAGACGGGGCTGACATGCCGGTGATCCACGCCAACGGAACCGGGATCTACTACGAGTGGCACGGGGCGGACGGCGCGCCGGTGCTCGTGCTGAACAACGGCATCCTGATGAACGCCGCCGCGAGCTGGCTCCCGCAGACCGCGGCCTTCGCGGCGTCGTACCGCGTCCTGCAGTACGACTGCCGCGGCCAGGGCCAGTCCGATCATCCCGACGGCCCGTACTCGATGGCACTGCACGCGGACGACCTCGCGGCGCTTCTTGACGCGCTCGGCGTGCCGCGGGCGCACGTGCTCGGCATTTCGTACGGGGGCGAGGTGGCGCAGGCCTTCGCCCTGCGCCGTCGCGACCGGGTGTTGAGCATCGTGCTGGCCGACACCGTGAGCGAGGTCGGCCCCGAGCTCAGGCTGATCGTGGAAGGCTGGAAGGCGGCCGCCCGGTCGGGCGACGCGGATCTCTTCTATCTGGTCACGGCGCCGTGGAACTTCTCTCCCGGCTTCGTCGCGCGGCACGCAGCCCTGATGGCGGCCGCCCGCGAGCGGTACCGGTCGCTCGATTTACGGGCCGTCGCCAGGCTCTGCGACGCGTTCCTCGACGTGAACGTCACCGAGCAGCTCCGGCACCTCGACGTGCCGGCCTGTGTCGTCGTCGGCGATCAGGATCTCCTGAAGGGCCCGCGCTACGCGGCGATCCTGCACGGCGCCATCCGCGGGAGCCGGCTGCACGTGCTCGAGGGGGCCGGGCACGCAGCCACGTGGGAGGCCCCGGTCGAGTTCAACCGCGTCGTGCTCGAGTTCCTGGCAACGGTACCCCGGGTCTGAAGACCCGGGGCTCCATCCGGGTCGGGTTGTGGCGTATTCTCCTGAGACATGACCGGTCCAGAAGCGACAGTCCGCCGCGCCGAACAGCGGGATCTCGCGGCCGTGGGCCGCCTCGGGGCGAGGCTCCTGCGTGACCACCACGACTTCGATCGGCTTCGGTTCATCGCGCCGAGGGGCAACACGGAAGAAGGCTACGCCTGGTTCCTCGGGACGCAGCTGCAGCGCGACGACGCGGCGGTGTTCGTGGCCGAGCACGAGGGACAGGTCGTCGGCTACGCGTATGCCGGGATCGAGCCGCAGTCGTGGAAGGAACTCCGCGAGGAAGCCGGCTTCATCCACGACGTGTACGTGGACGCTGCGTCCCGTCGCCGCGGCGTGGCGACCGCATTGCTCGAGGCGGCCGCCGGATGGCTGGCCGAACGGGGCATGCCGCGCATCCTGCTGTGGACGGCGGCGCCGAACGAGGCGGCGCGGAGGCTCTTCGAGCGCCTGGGCTTCCGCCACACGATGACGGAGATGACGAAGGAGATCCCCCGGGCCTGAAGCCCCGGGGCGCCATCGAGAGTGGGGTCGGAGAGTGGGGTCGTACCCGGGTACGACCCCGAGTGAGGGTCAGCGGCCCCGAACCATGCGGACGCCGTAGACGGCGGCGACTTCGTTGCCGCCGGTGGCCTGGAACCGCACGGTCACCTTCTGCTTGCCGGCGACGAGACCGCCGGGCACCGGATAGCGCACATCGAAGAACACCGACTTCTCCTGCGGGCTGCGGCCCTCCATCGTCTGGTCGCCGATCTTCACCCCGTCGACGAGGATGTCGAACGTGCGGCGGTAGCGTTCGTTGCGGTTGTAGGTGACGGCGAGCACCATCGGGTGCTGCGGGTCCACCGGCAGGTCGAACGAGAACCACGCGGCCGCCCGGCGTCCGTAGCGGCCGTCGAACTGCGCGGGCGTCGATCCCTCGCCCTGCTGGTTGAAGTCGCGCTCAGACTGCATCTGGCCGGGCTGTACGAAAGCCACCGTGGCCGCCTCCAACTCACGCTGCGCCGCCCGGGCCGCCAGCAGGGCCGCCGATCGCGCTTCCCATTGAGCAGGTGTCAGCAGGTCCCAATAGGCGCCGTAGATCCGCCGGTGCAGCCTGTAGAACGGCACGAACTCGACGTCGCGGTCGCGGCCCACGCCCGACGTCATGAACGTCCCTGGCTTCCCTTCGGCCGGCGCGAGCCACTTCGACACGTCCCGTTCGGGCGTGACAAGGACGGGCACGGTCGGGCGATCGGGCGCCGGCGACGAAGCCGCCGCCTCTCCGCGTCCACGCCTCGGCGGAATGGGTCCCAGATCGCCCGCCAGCACGAGCGGCCCCCACATGATGGCGACACGGTACGGGTTGTCGGGAAGCGGTTCCAGCCGAAGCGCCTTCGGCAGCGTGATCTCCACTCGGTCGCCGGTCCGCCACGTGCGCGGAACTTCGACGTAGCTGCCGGGCACCCCGACGGCCGTCACCGGGGCGCCGTTCACCTTCACGGTGAAACCGTCGCCCGCCCACGACGGCCGGCGCAGGGCGAGCGTGAATTGGCGCGGACTCACGGCGGCGAACGAGAGCGATGCGTCACCGCCCTCCGGGAAGCTCGACTCCATGGAGATCGTCACGCCCGCGGCGGACCACTCGGCGATGGACGGCGCAAACAGGTTCACCCACAGGCGGTCGCCGGACTCGTGGTAGATGCCGTCGCCGTGGATGGCGTGGCTTTCCATGCCGGACCCGACACAGCACGTGAAACTGCGCTGCATGTCCGCGTACTCGCGGCTCACGCCCTGCCCCACCGGCACCATGTAGCAGGTCGCCCCGTCCCCGGGGTCGATCGAGCCGAGGATGTGATTGAAGAGCGCGCGCTCGTGGAACTCGGCGTAGCGGATGTCGGGCGACAGGGCGAACAGCGCGCGCGCCATCTTGATCATGTTGTAGACGTTGCACGTCTCGGCGGTACGCCCCTCGATCATGTCGTCGAGCTTGCCGGGGGGCCCGAAGTACTCGTTCCGGCCGTGACCGCCTGTGGCGAAGCTGTGGTGCAGCGCGACCTGGTCCCAGAAGAACGTCGCCGCCGCGCCGTCCGCCGCGCCGCCCGTGTGGAGGTAGCGCGCCAGCGACCCCAGCAGCTTCGGCACCTGCGTGTTGCCGTGCTTGCCCGCCAGGACGTCCTCCCTCCGCGAAAGCGGTTCGACGATGGCGCGATGGGTGAAGCGGTCCGAGAGGGCGAGCCATCGCCGGTCGCCGGTGTCGGCGTACAGGTCGGCCAGCACCTCGTTCATCCCGCCGAACTCGGTGTTCAGCATCTGCTGGATCTGCGCGTCATCGAGGTTCTTGAGGATGCCCTCGGCCCAGGCGGCGTACCTGGTTTCCACCTCGAGCGCTGTCCGGTTGCCGGTGTGACGGTACGCGTCGCGCAGTCCGGCGTAGATCTTGTGCAGCACGTACCACGGCGACCACAGCCCGTTCAGATCGAAGCCCCCCGACTTGATGGTGCCTTTCGAGAGGGCCTGGAACAGCGGCTTGGCGTCGACGCCGTCTCTGTCCTTCTGTGCGCCGATGTACCCGTCGCCTTGCGCGTCCTGCACGGCCTTCAACTCGGCCACGAGGTAGTCGGCGCGCTCCTTGAACCGCGCGTCGCCGGTCGCGGCGAACATCAGGCTCACGCCCGAGAGATAGTGCCCCGCGATGTGGCCGGTGAGCTGACGGCCCGGCCCGTCCCACCCGCCGTAGCCTTCCGCTCTCGGCCGGAGGCCCGCGCTCGCGCGCAGGAACGCCATCATGCGGTCCGGCTCGAGCGACAGGAGATAGGCCGCGTTGAGGTCCTGCGCGTGCTTGAGCGGTCCGCCGGTCAGCCTGACGGCGCTGAGCGGCAGGGGTCGCGCGTTGAGCGGCACTGCGGCCTTCACCGGGGCGGCCGGCCGGGCCGTGACGTGCCAGGCCGCTCCCGCCATCAGGAGCGCGGAAATCCACGACGCGTGCTTCATCATCTCCCCCGATGTGCCGGCCGTCGTCCGGATGACGTCCAGAGGCGCACGGCCGCGGTCCCGCGCGAACTCCGGCCACGCTTCAGCAGCGGCGTCGAAGGCGGCGCCATGCGCACCTCGCCGGCGCGGCCGTCCATGACGTCGCGGCCGGACGCCGTGAGGCTGAGGACCCGATACTGATCCGGCGACGCGCGAAGGAGGCCGGCTCCGCACGCCGCGTCGATCCAGTGCTCGACGGTGCGCGGCCGCTCTCCCCGAAGTGCGCCGCTCGCGGGCACGCGCGCCAGCGCTTCGGGCAGGTCCTCGACGTCACCGGTCAGCATCGCGGCGATCCTGCGCCGGCCGTAGCGCTGCCCGGCGTCCGCGATGCCGCAGAGAATCGTGCGGACCAGTTCCAGTTCGCGGGCGCCGAGCACCGTGCGGCGCTCGCAGTTGCCGCAGCTGCCGCAGGGTTCGCGGGCGGCGGGGTCGCCGAAGTACCGGAGGATCGTCGCCCTGAGGCAGCCGGAGGCCTCGGCATACGCCACCATGCGGCGCAGCTTCTTGTGCTCGAGTTCCTTGCGGCGTGCCACCTCCGCGGGATCGATCGCCACGCCCTGCCGGTCGGCCTGCTCGTCCCGGCCGTGATCGATCAGGAACTCGCGCGTCTTGACGTCGGCGTAGTTCCAGAGCAGCGTCGCCGCCGCCTCGCGCCCGTCCCGCC
>Ga0316605_10001058_pt1 | contig 16572 bp, 13 predicted proteins | sample OWC_soil_day20_n_FD_207666 | JGI IMG/M metagenome (GOLD analysis project Ga0316605, IMG submission 207666) | Wetland soil microbial communities from Old Woman Creek delta, Ohio, United States - OWC_soil_day20_noCT | ecosystem: Environmental > Terrestrial > Soil > Wetlands | place: USA: Ohio... | reverse complement strand
GAAGAGCATCCACAAGGTTTGCCTGGAAACGGCGGAGAAATACGGACACCCGGGGAACTATGTTATCGGGGCCAACATCGCCGGCTTCCTGAAGGTCGCTGATGCGATGATGGATCAGGGACTCGTATAGTCTGTCACTGCAGTGATGCAGGGGTGGCATACGCCACCCGTGGGCCGCGTGCACTGTCACGGCCTGCGGGTGGCGGTGTCTTTTCAAACCCCCCACTCGGCGCCAAACCACCGATAGCCTTCTCCACGAACCTCCTTCGTTCCCTCACCGCCAGCCCAGCGCGCGCCGAGCTCGCTGATGAACACCCGCTCCTGGATGGCAATCTCCATGTATGCATCCAGGCCCCTGATCCGCCGGAACGTTCCTTTCGCGTTGGGAGGATGCATCTCCCAGTCTTCCTGCTCGAGAACCGCATCATCGGGAACCACGGCGATCGAGGGGCAGCTCTCATGCATAAGGTTGATCGCGAGCGTCTGCGCGCGCGCCAGAGCAGGCGGGCAGATGATCTCCGCTTCGCCGCGGAGTGCGTCGACGAAATTCCTGAACCCGTTGTATCGCCACTGCGGATGGATGCGGTTGTCGAATGTCTCGGACGTGCCATCCGCATACCGGATCACGGCCATCGCCTCATCCATTTGCCAGTACGCCCTCCCGCGATCGCCGGTGATCGTCAGGCGCGGACCACACGGAGTGACGTTCGCGTGCGTGAGGATCCAGTGCATCCGCACCCCGTCCTCTGTCGTCAACAGCACTTCCGACGTGTCAGCGCTCTCGATGGCATTGGCACGGCAGAGGTGCGCGTGCAGCGTCACGGGGGTCGCCGCCTGGCGTTCACGTTGCGAGCCAACGTACAGGAGATTGAGGACGTAATGCGCAAGCGCGTTGTTCGCCGGGCTGTCCAGAATCCAGTCATTGCCGATCCGCAGTTTTCCGGTCCATTCGTTTCTGCTGAAATACTGCCGGCTCCGGGGCCAGCCGCAGAGCAGCGTGGCCGTGCGTATCGTGCCGAGCCGCCCGCTGACCACTCTCTGCTTCAGCTGCTGGATGGAGTTGCTGTGCATATGTTGATAACCGATGGTCACCTTCCGGCCGGTGCGGGCTTGTGCGGCAATCAATGCATCCACATCCTGGACTGTTGCGGCAACCGGCTTTTCGCAATAGACATGAAGCCCGGCATCGAGCGCAGCGACGCTTACCGGCACGTGCTGATGAATGCCGATCGGAACGGTCAGGGCATCCACCGTCGGAACCCCCTCTCTCAAGAACTGCTCGGTGGAGTCGTAGAGGCGGACACCTTCCTGCTCGAGCGTGTGCGCGAGCTCGGGCCGGGTCTTGCGGTCGACGGGAAGAGCGACAACGGCGACAAGCCGGGCCTTGCCCTCACGCGCGAGCACACGCACGGCATCAATGTGGACTAAGCCGTATCCGCCGAGTCCGATGACCGCAAAACGCACAGGATTCATTGCTGGGACCATTCGTTCTGATAAATGGGGGGGTGCCGCAGATCAGTCCGTCCGGGACGGGGTCTCACAAGGAGTCCGGGGAACGAATATCTGCGGCCGGGCGTCTCCGGGTGCCGGAACGACGTCCGTTTTCATAAGGTACGAATAACGAAGAGAAAAGGAAGTGGGAATCAGCGGCAGAAATTTGTATCTTTACTGAAACGCATCCATGATCACTCCCAACACCTGCCATGTCTGAAAATCCGCTCGATCCCATTCTCGCCATCCAGAGTATGCTCGCCCCCGCACTGGGCATTTCGGCGGTCGGATTGCTCCTGCTCGGCCTGAACAATCGCTACTCCATTATCATCAATCGCATCCGGCTCCTGAACGAGGAGCGGCGCAAGTACCTTCGCTACCTCCAGCAGCACGATTCCCTGGAGTACGCTGACAACATCCGCTTCATGAGCGTCACCAATCAGAGCAACGAGCTACTCATCCGGAGCCGGCTCGTCCGGAATGCGATTCTCTCTTTGCAGTCTGCAATTGCCCTGTTCGTCCTGGCGTCGGTCACAATCGGCGTGAATCTGTTCGTCGCGGCACCCGCGATGAAGATCATCCCTCTGTGGATCTTCGTGCTGGCGATGGTCGGTGTTTTTCTGGGCGTCATTTACGCAGCGCGCGAAGTCTACCGTTCGTACAGGATCGTATTGCTGGAAGCGAAAGCGGACGACTGACCGGTGCTTCGTCCGGTGTACAGTCGCCCGCTTTGTACCTGAAAACCAGATCGAATCTCTCCACGGCGCGGACACTCTGGCAGTCGAACGGCCGCCTTAGCCGCCGAAGACCTCTTCGTAGTCCTTGATCGCTGCCCTGACCACCTCGTGTGCATGCTCCGCACCGTATACGCTCTCGATGGAGACATGCGTCGTGGGTGATCCGGGAATGAGTTTGTACGTCGCGAAATAGTGACGCAGACGTTCGATCAGGATCTCCGGAAGATCGGAGATATCCCGCACGTTCCCCCAGAACGCATCGTTCTCGAGAACGGCGATAATCTTGTCATCCGCCTCGTCTTTGTCGACCATCAGAATTCCCCCCACCACTCTGGCGTTCATGATGACTTCCGAACGGCTGATGGGCCGCTCGCTCAGAACGCAGATATCCAGAGGATCCCCATCGCCGTGCCTGCCGCTGGCCGAGAGTGTGCCGACACGCGTGGCGCAATATGTCCGGGGGATGAAGCCGTACAGTGACGGTGGCAGCGAGGAACTCCGCTGTGGCCGGTCCACTCGAAGGTACCCTGTCGCTTTGTCCACCTCATACTTGATTGTGTCAAACGGCGTAATCTCGATAAACGCGTGCACCAGGGAAGGCGGGTTCGGTCCGACTTCCAGCCCGTGCCACGGATGCGGCCGCCAGCGGTAGAAAGGGTGAGGAAACGACATGTGATCGGCTCTCCGTCTAGCTTGTTACGCCGGCATCTTTCTTGTTCTCGAGGGCTTTCAGGTCGATCTTGCCCGCAGCATCCTTGATCGCTGACATCTCGACATTGTTCCCTTCAACGTTCACCATGAACCGCTTGGCCACGAGAACGCTTATCTCGCCGCTCTTGGATTCGTTGTCATACTTCTCGAACGCTTTGTGGCCGCTGAACGTTGTGGTCTTCTCGTATCCGTGTTCCGTTTCCCGGTCAACCTCGCCATACGCCCATGCCATGGTCGCCATTCCCACCAGCCCACTCACCGAACCCATGTCGGTGATCTTGACCTCGATGTTGGCGCCTTCTTCGTTCTCGTACCGGGCATGTGCTTCGGAGACGCTTACTCCCATGACGGAGCTCTTCTCGCCTTCGGCCGTGCTGCGCGTCAAACCGGGGAGGGATTCAGGCAGAAGGGCCTTGAGTTCCCGGAAGTTCACCGGCTCCACCTTCTTCCCCTCTTCTCCCGCCTCGCCCAGACCTTTCAAGGCCTCGCCCATCTTCTCGGCACCTTCTTTCAGCGCTTGACCGGCTTCGGTGGCCTGCTTCGCGGCCTCTTCGATTTTCTTCTGTTCGGCACTCTTTCCACAGCCGCTCAGCACTAGCGCGACTGCAAGCATGAATACACAGATACGCACGGACATGGGATTGCCCTCCGGGATGATATGGTGATGAATCAGGATAGTTACGAAGCACTCAGTTACGCAAATCTACATAATGACCAGATCACAAACAAGGGGAGGCTGACACGGCGCATTCGTGCGCAAAAGGGGGAATGAGGCGAAGTGGGCACAGACATGAGACTGACAGACAGACTGAGGCCCGGGTGGATGAGGAATCAGCAGGCTGCTCGCAGGCAACTGACTGAATGGAACAATCGTCATGATAGTGGGGGGCACGTCGGGTGTTTGATCGGAACGATGTTCAGGAAGCGACGAGAAGGTCGATGCAAGAAGGACGCAAACGGACGTGACAGCATGCGTATCAGGACGGTACCGGACACGCAGCAGAATGAGTGTTATAGCTGCAGACGGACGCTGATCCGATCCGGTGAATCCTTGGTATCGTGCGTGTCTCTGGCAGCAGAGCCAGGTTCTGGCGTGACCGTCGGCACGATGGCGGGAATGGCCTGTTGCAGAAGGTGCATTGCCCTGCCGATCTCATCCATGAGCTGCCGGTGTTCCGGCGAACACAGATGATCGCTGCATCGAGAGAGGCTTGACTGCACCGTCGCTGCGCAGGCGCGTATCTCCTCCCTCCATTTCGCCGTCATGATCCGTTGTGCGGTCCGCTCTTCCGCCACGGCGTCGCGGAGTTCGGAGAGCTCACGGTGTGCGTGTACCAATTCGAATGCGCGTTCATCAGCTTCAGACCGGGCGTCGAACAGCTCTTCGGCAAACCGCGCGGCTTCAGCCTCGGCACTGATCCGCCCAGTGAGGTCCGTCATGATGATCAACGTAGCCGGCTCCCCTCCGGCAACGCAGGATTCGCCCGACAGGACAACCGACAGGACAGATCCGGAACGGTTCAGTATGCCGATCTCCACACTGCTGTGCGGAATGCCGCTCTCGATTTCCCCGAGAATTAGCTTCAGGGCCGGTGCGGATTCCGGAGTGCAGAGGCGGTGCAGATCGAAGCGGAGCAGGTCGTTCAGAGTGTAGCCAAGCGTCTTGAGCGCTGCGTTGTTGACATGGACAATCCGTCCCTTCCGGAGCAGCATGACCATGTCGGAACTCATTGCAAGCAGCCTGCGGTACCGCTCTTCCACTTCAGCGATCTGCCGCTCCATCGCCCGTTTGGCAAGTGCTGTGGCGATGGTGAAGCGGATTTCCTTATCGTCAAACGGCTTGCTGATCAGTCCCGAGGGTTCGCTGAGCTGGGCACGTTTGAGTGTGGCTGGATCACTGAACGATGCGGCGAAGACGACGGGGATGTTCATGCGGGATTTGATGCGCCGTGCCGCCTCCACACCGTCCATCGGCCCCTTGAGGCGGATATCCATGAGCATCAGGTCTGGACGGATGGCTTCTGCAACCCTGATCGCCTCTTCTCCCGAGGCGACAATTGCCTGGACCCGGTATCCCCATGATTCCAGACGGCGCCTCAGATCTTCCGCTGCAATCCGCTCGTCTTCTACGACGACGATGGTTTGCGGGGATGAGGTGAGGTACCGCACGGTATGCTCAATGCCAGGAGACATCGTCCCTCTCGAGGGTCAACTCATGACCGATACAAATCCGCAGTATTTTACGATAATTCGCTTACAATGTCAAGCCCACGCCGCAGTTTCGTTCGATGCTGCTGCGCGCCGAAAGTTACGCTAAAAACTACGACCGCCGATCCGTGGCTGCCGGGCAGGGTTTGTTGCATCTCTTGAATAAGTTCATTATCTACGAAGGTGTGTTGCAGTGTAGTCTGCCAATGAAGGCTGCAGGATTTCCCTCCCCCCTTTTCTCTCGGAGTGATGGCTGAGAACAACATGACCGGCTCGGAAAACAAGGCATTGCCGGCGTCCGTCCGCCTGGTACTGATTCTTCTGCTCACAAAGGCGATTTTTGCCGTTGTCGAGTATACGGTCCCTTACCTTGCACCGCCAATGCCGCTCCCGTTCAACCCCGGGCTCCTCACATTCGCCATACCGTCTGTCATTATTCCCCTGCTGCTCTATCTTGAGTTCCGGCGTATGCCGGCGACCGGATACTGGGGAACCGTTGTGTACGTGCCATTCAGCCTGCTCATCAACGCCATTCTCATCGCTACCCCATACTTCCTCACGCGTCCGCTGGGCATTCCGGACCCCGATCCTTTCGCGACCGCCCGTACGCTCGTCACAGCAGGCCGCATCATCGCCCCATGCCTCTCTCTTCTTCTCCTCATTCTGGTCCTCAGACGCCCGGTGCGGCAATGGGTGACACAGCAGGAAGAGACGATCCTGGCGCAACGTTTTCCGTCCCGGAGGAGTCCGTCGCTGGCAGAACGGGGCGCATGGACTCTGCCCATAGTGATGGGACTCCTCACACCGACGGCTGTCTGGCTGGCAGTCAACATCTCCGTTGGCGGCACCGCTGCGGGAGATTCGATGTTCGACGTGCTTCTCGAACATCTCAAAGGGAGAGCATTGCTGCAGGACGTGTACAGCCTCCTCCCGTTCGCGGTCCTCGCCGTCATCACGCACCGGAATGCCGGGACAATCCCTACAGTGACCCTCTGGTCCGTGACGATCGGGGGAACGCTCGGCATACTCGCTCTTCTTATCCCTGCATACTGGATCGCATGGGAAACAATCTACAACACCATCCCTGGTGATGAAAAGACCATGGGCGCAATGGTGTTCTTCTTCGCGCCGCTCTATTGCCTCGCTACGATGTTCGCAGGCATGCTCCTGGGATGGATCTTCGCACGCATACTCCGGCGGGGCGTGGATGATCTTGTAGATGAGCTGTAGTCTTCTCTCCTATCACACACACACTGGATCGTGCTATGCACCGGCCCTGCCCCCACCGAGGCACCGTAGTCATTCTCTGCACCATCATCGCACTCTGGACAGTCGCCCAGGCGCAGCCAAAACAGCGGCTCACATTTGACCAGATCTTCAAGAGCGCCGAACCTCGACTAACTCGCCCGCTCCCCACGATCACGCGATGGGTGGACAGCGAGCACTATCTCGAGTCCAGGAGAGATACGGCAACCGGCCGGACGAGACAGATCCTTGTCACCGCGGCAACAGGGAACGACACGCCGTATGTTGACCTGCTGAAGTTTTCGGACATCCTGGAGAAGGACATCGATCCGGCATCACCGGTCGCCACCTCCGACGACAACGCACGTGTTCTGTACCGTGCACACGATGACCTGTTCCTGCTCGAAACTTCCGAACGGAGCGTGCGGCGTCTTACCACAGCCGCTGGAGAAGAGCAGAACCCCGTCTTCTCCCCCGACGGCAGGCATGTTGCCTTCACACGCGCTAACGATCTCTACAGCGTTGAATGTGCGACAGGCAGGGAGACGCGGTACACTGCTGACGGATCCAGCACTGTCTACAATGGTCGGGCCTCATGGGTCTACTACGAAGAAATCCTCCGCCGTGCCAGCCGTTACAGGGCGTTCTTGTGGTCACCGGACAGCAGGCATCTTGCGTTCTACCGTTTCGATGACACCCCGGTCCCTGAGTTCCCGCTCTACTCTGCAGACGGTGTGCACGGCACACTCGAACGGGCCCGGTATCCTAAACCGGGCGACCCTAACCCGGAAGTCCGCATCGGAATCGTACCGCGCACCGGAGGCGCAGTCGTGTGGGCGGCGTTCAACGAAAAAGCCGATCAGTACTTCGGTCCCCCGTTCTGGACTCCCGATGGCACACAGCTCTTCGTCCAGTGGATGAACCGCGGACAGGACACCCTGATTATCTATGGTGTCAATCCGGCCTCCGGCACGAAGACGCAGCTCGTCCTGGAGCATCAACCGAGCTGGGTCGACTGGTTCGAGTCAATCGAGTTCCTCTCTGATCGCTCCGGCTTCATCCTGAAGAGCGACCTGAACGGATGGTCACACCTGTATCTCCATGACATGGATGGAAGACTGAAGCGCCAACTTACCACGGGCGCCTGGCCTGTAACGGGGATTCAAGCGGCGGACCCCTCCGCGGGTCTTGTGTATTTCACGGCCCGCAAAGAATCTCCGACACGCACCGACCTGTATTCTGTGCGGCTTGACGGAAAGGGATTGAAACGCCTGACATTCGGAGAATACACGCACACGGTGAATGTTTCCCCGGCAGGACGCTACTTCATCACGACCTACTCAACCGTGCATGAGCCTCCCCGCATGGCCCTGCTGACCGGCAAGGGCACGGTCGTGCGCGAGCTTGCCGACAGCAAAACGGAGAACTTCTCCCGGTACGAACTGGCACTTCCGGAGATGATCACGATCCCGACATCGGACGGGCTGGCATTGCCTGCAGTGTTGACACGCCCTCTGGATTTCGATCCTGCAAAGAAGTACCCGGTTCTCATCTCTGTCTACGGCGGTCCTCAAGCTGCCACGGTTTTTGATGGATGGAAGCCGCTGAGCGCGCAATGGCTGGCGCAGCTGGACCTCATTCAACTCACGGTAGACAACCGGGGATCCGGTCATTTCGGCAAGACTGTAGCCGCGCTGATGCACCGGAACCTCGGCAAGTGGGAGATGCGGGATCTGATCGAGGTCGCCACATGGCTACGTAGGCAGTCCTTTGTCGACAGCACGCGGATGGGAATCACGGGAGGAAGCTATGGAGGGTACGTCACCGCTCTCGCCCTCACTGCGGGGGCCGGATACTTCACGCACGGCATCGCGGAGTATTCGGTGACCGACTGGCGGCTCTATGACACGCACTACGCCGAGCGTTACATGGACATGCCGTCCGAAAACCCCGACGGTTACCGCGAGGGTTCAGTTATGACGCACGCCCACAAATACCGCGGAATGCTCAGACTTGTCCACGGTACCATGGATGACAATGTACACATGCAGAACACCCTCCAGCTCGCCGACACGCTGCAGGATCTGAACCGCACATTCGAGCTCATGCTGTATCCTGGTGGCCGACATGGATGGGGCGGCCCCAAGGCCGTCCACCTGCGGACAGAAACATACCGGTTCTACTACCGCTATCTCCTGCAGAAGCCATTTCCTGAAGAACTGTTCAAGACTCTGGACGCATCATCGTTGAGGAGACGCCCCTCGTAATCTTTGTTTCCCTTCGCTACCGTTTCCGTAGCGGCACTGTTTCCGTGTCGGCACCGCTTCCGCGTCGCTACCGCGTCCGTATCAGCACCGTTCTCGCGTCGCTACCGCGTCCGTAGCGGCATCGTTCCCGCGTCGCTACCGCTTCCGTCCCTGCTTCTGCTTCCCGCCTGCTTTCGCTGCTGTGGAGAGCCTGGAGGAAGCACTCTTTTGTTGTGATGCCCGCGATGCGGGCCTGTTGGCTGTCTTTCTCTTCGGTCCGGGTTTTGCCTGCTTCGCGGTATTCTTCTTCTGAGCGGGTTTTTCCTGCAGGGATGGTTTCGCGCCGCGGGCTGATTTCTGCCGCACACCGGATTTCGGCGCAGCCCAGTTCTCCGGTCTCAAGGCACGGACAGTCGCTCCCACCTTCCACATTTCCGAATTCCTCCACCCGTCCAGCTCCGCCTCGAGCCGCTCCCGGTAGTCAGGAGCACCGCACGTCTCGAGCACGCGCCGTGTCTCTTCGCCCGAGCGGACACTCTGATAGAGCGCGCTCATCACGGGCCGGACTGCATCTTCAAATCGCTTCGACCAATCGAGCGCACCGCGCTGCGCGGTGGTACTGCACGATGCGATCATCCAGTCGACGCCGTTTTTCCCCATGAGCGGATAGAGACTCTGGGTTGCCTCTTCCACGGTCTCGTTGAAGGCCTCGCTGGGCGTGTGCCCCATGGCTCGCAGAGTTTCGTACTGTGCTTTCATCAGTCCGGCGATGGCACCAAGCAGGACGCCCCGTTCACCGGTCAGATCGCTGAATACTTCATTCTCGAAGGTCGTCGGAAACAGATACCCTGACCCGATGGCCATGCCGAGGGCGATCACGCGTTCACGCGCATGGCCGGTGGCATCCTGGTGGACGGCGAAGCTCGAGTTGATGCCGCTTCCTGCAAGGAAGTTCGCGCGCACCGTTCGCCCGGCACCCTTCGGGGCGACAAGCACGACATCGACTCCCGGAGGCGGAACCACCTGGGTCTGCTCGCGATAGACCACCGAGAATCCGTGCGAGAAGCACAACGCCTGCCCCTGCCGGAGATGGGCCGACACCACAGGCCACTGCTCCTTCTGACCTGCGTCAGACAGGAGGTACTCGATCATCGTCGAACGATCCACAACATCTGCGATATTGTCGAAGAGGTTCTTCCCTTCAACCCATCCATCCTGGATGGCGTCCTGCCAGCCGCGCCCGCCTTTTCGCTGTCCTATGATGACCTTGATGCCGTTGTCCTTCAGGTTCATACCCTGTCCCTGCCCCTGGGGGCCGTATCCGAGTATCCCCACTACCTCACCTTTCAGAATACTACGCGCGCGGGTGAGGGACATTTCCTCACGCGTAACGACTTCTTCCATTACTCCGCCAAAATCCATAGTTGCCATGTGTGACGATCCTCCTGGGATATTGATATTCGATGAACCGGCTCACGCCGGGCGAACCGGTTGCCCACCGGACCCCGGATGTTATTCATTCCGGCTTACAGGGTCGGTAACAGTGAACTCTCCTATGTCCCGTGTCTGCACCTCCCAATCAGTAGACATCTACAGCCTTTCCATGGTTCGGAGAACCTACGCATCATTCCTCACGCAGGTACTTTACGACGGAGTTGCCAACGGCCCTCGTCCCAGCCGACCCGCCCAGATCGGGCGTGAGGATCCCTGCGGCAATGGTCCTGTTGACGGAACGTTTCAGCAAAGCGGCCTCGGCATCCAGACCCAGCGAGTACCTCAGCAACAGAGCCGCGCTCAACAGTGTGCCTACCGGATTGGCGATACCGCGTCCGGCTATGTCGGGCGCTGAACCATGAATCGGTTCATACAGCCCCGGCCCGGTGTCACCGAGCGATGCGGATGGAAGAAGTCCTAGTGAACCTGCCAGCACCGACGCTTCATCCGTCAATATGTCGCCGAACATGTTCTCGGTAACCACGACATCAAATGACGCCGGCGAGGAGACGATGCGCATAGCCGTTGTATCGACGAGCATGTGGTCGAGGACGACGTCGGGAAATTCCTTAGCAATCTCAGAGGCGGTCTTTCTCCAGAGACGGGAACTCTCCAGCACGTTCGCTTTGTCCACGGAGGTTACCTTTTTCCTGCGCGTCCGGGCAAGCGTGAAGGCCAGCCGCACGACACGGGCGATTTCCGTGGAGGAGTACGAAAGGGTGTCAGTGGCATACGCGATGCCCTGCTCCTCTCGCGTACCGCGGGGAGTCCCGAAATACAAACCCCCGGTCAGTTCCCTCACAACCAGGAGATCGACGTCCTTCAGGAGATGCTCTTTCAGCGGTGAGGCCGAGGTCAGCGATGGATGCGGACGCACCGGCCGGAGGTTTGCAAATACGCCGAGGTGTTTGCGAAGCTTCAGAAGCCCTGCCTCGGGACGTATGTCCGGTTTCACTGAGTCCCATCGGGGCCCGCCTACAGCACCCAGCAGCACAGCAGACGATTGTGTGCATGCCGCAAGCGTCTCCGCGGTCACCGGAACACCATGCAGGTCGATGGATGCTCCACCGAAGGGATGCTCCGCGAACGTGAACCGATGGCCGAATCTGTCTGCAATGGCATGGAGAACAGCGACTGCCTCACGGGTCACTTCAGGACCGATGCCGTCACCGGGCAGGACCACGATTGTCGCATTCATGCGCCAGCCGCCCCTTTCCGCCTTTGCTCGAAGGCCGTGATGGCATCATCGTGCGCCAGGATGTACCCCAGTTCGTCAACACCCTCAAGGAGACACGCCCTGGCAAACGGATCGATCTGGAACGACGCCCGTCCGTCCGGCCATTGCACTTCCTGAGTTTTCAGATCCACCGTAACCGCGGTAGTCGTCCGATCCAAACCCGCAAGTCGCCTGACTTCCGCGGCAGGGAGCACCACGGGAAGTATCCCGTTCTTGAGTGCATTGCCCCGGAAAATGTCGGCGAACGAAGTGCTCACCACAACCCGAATCCCCGCACCTGAGAGAGCCCAGGCAGCGTGTTCACGCGAGGAGCCGCATCCGAAGTTGTCTCCCGCGACCAGAATGGCGGCACCGGCCCTGTCGGAACGGTTCAGGGGAAAGTCCGCACGCAGCGAGCCATCCGGGGCGCGGCGGAGATCCTCAAAGACGTGTTCGCCGAGCCCGGCTTTGTCCGTGATCTTGAGGAATCGGGCAGGAATGATCTGGTCCGTATCGATGTTCTCCATCGGAAGTGATGCGATGATGGATCGTACAGAAGTGAATCCGTGTGATGGATGTGCAAGCGTGCGCGCTGGTCCGTTCATACGAAGGTCCTCACGTCGACAATGGTTCCCGCCACAGCAGCGGCCGCAGCAGTCAGCGGTGACGCCAGGAATGTTCGGCTTCCTTTTCCCTGTCGTCCCTCGAAGTTCCTGTTGCTCGTGCTGACGGCGTACTCTCCGGCCGGAACGTCATCGCCGTTCATGGCGATACACATCGAACATCCCGGCTCGCGCCACTCTCCCCCGGCCTCCTTGAAGACGTGGTCCAACCCTTCCTGCTCGGCCTGCCGTTTCACATGCTGTGAACCGGGGACAACGAGCAGCCGGACCCCCGCCGCAACTTTGCGGCCCCTGAGTATGGAGGCGGCCATTCGAAGGTCAGAGAGCCGTCCGTTTGTACAACTGCCGATGAACGCATGCTGAACCGGCTGACCTGCGATCGGGGTTCCCGGACGGAGACCCATGTACGCCAGAGCTTTTTCCAACGAAGCTCTGCCTGCCGCGTCCTTCGCCATCCCGGGCTCGGGGATGTTCGCCGTGACGGGGATGCCCATGCCCGGATTGGTGCCGAATGTCACCATCGGTGGAAGGTTCGCGACATCAAGTGAGATCGTCATATCGTAGTGTGCCCCGGGATCAGTGCGAAGCAGTCTCCAGTTCCGCACTGCATCATCGAGCTGGCCGGGATCATGCTTCCGGCCGGCTATGTAGGCGAACGTTGTGTCGTCGGGCGCAATCATTCCCGCGCGCGCTCCCCCTTCGATCGACATATTACAGAGTGTCATCCGCTCTTCCATGGAGAATGCCCGCACTGTCGACCCGGTATATTCGAACACGTGTCCGGTTCCCCCTCCAATCCCGATCTTTGCCAGGAGTGCGAGGATAACATCTTTCGCCGTCACTCCCGGCTGCAGAGTCCCTTCGATGCGAACCTCCGCTGTGCGGGGACGGTGCTGGAGTATGCACTGGCTGGCCAGCACATGCTCCACCTCGCTCGTACCAATCCCGAATGCCAGGGCTCCGAATGCGCCATGGGTCGACGTATGGCTGTCGCCGCAGACAATGGTCATCCCGGGTTGTGTGAAGCCGAGTTCAGGTCCGATCACATGGACGATCCCCTGCGAGGGGCTGCCAGCGCCGAAGAGCCGTATGCCGAACTCGGCTGCGTTCTTCTCCAGCATGGCGATTTGTGCTGCGGCGAGAGGATCAGCCTGGGCTCCCTGCAGCGTCGGAATGCTGTGGTCAACCGTGGCAACGGTACGGCCCGGCCGGCGGACGGACAGTCCCCTTTTCCGAAGACCCGCAAACGCCTGAGGAGACGTAACCTCGTGCACAAGGTGGAGATCGATGTACAGGAGAGCAGGAGCGCCGGGCTCGGACACGACAAGATGCGAATCCCAGATCTTTTCGAAAAGCGTCCGCGGGACCACTGTTTCTGAGGAACTCATTTGCCGGCCTCCACCGGATCTGCGGTGTGCTCTTTCCGCATCGCAGACGACGCCTGTGCGCGGTTCAGTGCTTCGAGATACGCCTTGACGCTTCCTGTGATGACGTCCGTGCTTATCGCCCGTCCGTTGTACAGGACACCGTCGAACTCGACCCGCACAAATGCCTCTCCTACGGTGTCATGGCCATAACTCACCGACTTCACTGAATATTCCGTCAGAGTACCCGCAATCCCCGTGATGCGCTCGATGGCTTTGTATGCGGCATCCACCGGACCGTCACCTGTCGCTGAATCCACCATCTGGACATCCCCGCGTCGCAGATGCACGGTGGCTGTGGGCCTGATGCCGGTACCGGTGCTGACATGCATGTTCTCGAGGTGAAAGTAGGTCTCGAGCGATGGCGGCCGGTCCTCCAGAATCGCCACGAGTTCCTCGTCGAACACTTCTTTCTTCTGATCGGCGATTGCGGTGAACTCCGTGTATGCGCGCTCGAGCTCCTCCGTCGTGAGCGTGTACCCCAGATCGGCGTACCGCTGCTTGAGCGCGTGGCGCCCGGAGTGTTTTCCCAGAACAAGCGTGCTGTGTTTGATCCCTACGGACTGCGGTGTCATGATCTCATAGGTGATGGCGCTCTTGAGTACACCGTCCTGATGGATGCCGGCCTCGTGAGCAAACGCATTCGCCCCGACGATCGACTTGTTGCGCTGTACGAGCATCCCGGTCAGGCTGCTGAGGAGCCGGCTCGACTTGATGATCTCCTCTGTCACAATGTCTGTGCTGACACCGAGGTACTCCCGCCGTGTCTTGATTGCCATCACGATTTCCTCGAGCGCAGCGTTTCCCGCACGTTCCCCGATGCCGTTGATCGTACACTCCACCTGCCGTGCCCCGTTTTCCACCGCTGCCAGGGAGTTCGCCACGGCGAGCCCGAGATCATTGTGGCAGTGCGTACTCAGGACGATCTTCTCAATTCCGGGCACACGCGCCCTGATCTCCCTGAACATCGCTCCGTATTCGGCAGGAACGGCGTACCCCACCGTATCAGGCAGATTGATCACTCCCGCTCCCGACCGGATAGCGGCGTCGACGACCTCCGCCATGAATCCGATGTCGCTCCGCGACGCATCTTCACAAGAGAATTCCACATCCTCGCAGAGTGATCTGGCGTACGCCACGGCATGTTCCACGTCCTTCAGCACTTGCTCACGTGTCTTCCGCAGCTTGTGGGCAAGGTGAATGTCGGATGTCGCAATGAACGTATGGATCCGCGGATGCCGCGCAGGCGCGAGGGCCTCCCATGCCCTGTCAATATCGTGTTCGACCGCCCTGCAGAGACCCGCGACAGTGGTGGAGGTCACCCTCCCGGCAATCTCCCGGACAGCCTCGAAATCGCCGACAGACGCAATCGGAAAACCGGCTTCGATCACATCCACGCCGAGGCGTTCGAGCTGGACGGCCATTCGCACTTTTTCGTCAAGGTTCATGCTGCATCCGGGCGACTGCTCTCCATCCCGCAACGTCGTGTCAAATATGCTTACCTGTTCCATCTCATTGGTTCTCCATTGTTGGTCGTCGCGCCCTCAACCCACGATACGTGATTCTCCGTCCATGGAAATCTGTTCACCATCCGTGGTCTTCAGTTCACGTATCCTCCGGCATTTCTACGGAATCTTCACTCTGCATTCACCCTGCCTCAGCCCTCTCTCAGGACTCTTCATTCTTCTCTCCATGATTCTCGGTCGCATATCCTTATCGTTCAATCTGCAGCCTTTTGCTACCCGTCACACATCTCCCTGGAACTCCCTCTTCAACGCCACTCTCCCCGTCCGCGCAATCTCCTTGATGGCAAACGGCTTCAGCATCTTGATGATCGCATCCACCTTCTGGCCGCTTCCCGTTGCCTCCAGCGTCAGCGTCCGCGGACTGATATCCACCACCTTAGCGCGGAAGATCTCCGCGATCTGCATGATCTCTGACCTGGTCGCAGTCGACGTCTGCACCTTTATCAGGACGAGTTCGCGCTCTACAAAGCTGTCGTATGTGAGATCCACCACTTTGATGGTGTCGATCAGTTTGTGGAGCTGCTTGGTGATCTGCTCGATGATCGGATCGTCCCCCTCCGTGACGATCGTCATGCGCGACACATCCTCTTCTTCCGTCGGACCGACGCTGAGGCTTTCGATGTTGTACCCCTTTGCGGCAAAGAGGCCGGCGATCCGGTTGAAGGCGCCGAACTTGTTCTCAACCAGGAGGGAGATCGTATGCTGCCTCCGGACGACGGTTCCGGAGGCCTGTTGTTTGCGCGTGTTAGTGGACGGTGACGGGGACATGGGCATCCTTTCGTGGGAGTGCATGGCTCCCTTTGGGTTGAATGGTGATTGATCCGCCATCCGGGTCGATCGGCGTGTCCAGCATCTCGTTCACACTCTGTCCCCCGGGGATCATGGGGTACACATTGTCCTCCTGCGCGACCACAAACTCGACGAATATCGGACCATCCGTATGCGCAAGCGCCCTCTCCATCTCCACGCTCGCTTCTTCGGGCGTCGTCGCTCTGGATGCGGGACATCCGTGTGCCTCGGCGAGTTTGACAAAATCCGGGCTGGCCATTTCGACCTGCGAATAGCGTCGCCGCCAGAACAGCTCCTGCCATTGTCGGACCATACCGAGAAAGCCGTTGTTGATGACAAAGATCTTGATCGGCAGGCGATGTTGGACGATTGTGGTCAGCTCCTGTGAGTTCATCTGGAATCCGCCGTCACCGCTGATCGAGATGATGGGCATGTCAGTGCGACCGAACGCCGCCCCCATTGCGGCGGGGAGAGAGAAGCCCATCGTCCCCAGCCCGCCTGACGTAATATGCGTCCGCGGTTGCGTCCAGGTAAAGAATTGCGCAGCCCACATCTGATGTTGGCCCACATCGGTGACGATGATCGCATCCCCTCCGGTCAACTGGCCCAGTTGCTGGAAGACCTGCTGCGCCCGCAGCGCGCTTCCAGCCTGATACCGCAGCGGATGCTCGCGTTGCCAGACCGCAATCGTGTTCCGCCAGTCCTCGGTCCGCAGAGGGTGCACATGGTTGATGAGGTTTCCGAGAACGTTCTTGACATCCCCCACGATGGGGACATCCACCCTCACGTTCTTGCTGATGGCAGATGGGTCGATATCGATATGAACAATCGTTGCGTCCGGCGCAAACTGCTCGACATTGCC
>Ga0316605_10001057_pt1 | contig 16574 bp, 13 predicted proteins | sample OWC_soil_day20_n_FD_207666 | JGI IMG/M metagenome (GOLD analysis project Ga0316605, IMG submission 207666) | Wetland soil microbial communities from Old Woman Creek delta, Ohio, United States - OWC_soil_day20_noCT | ecosystem: Environmental > Terrestrial > Soil > Wetlands | place: USA: Ohio... | reverse complement strand
GTTCTCGAGGAGCTTTTCGCGATCCTTGTCGGCGGTGGCTTCGAGCACGGCACGGCGGGACATCACGACGTTGTTGCGCTTGCGGTCAAGCTTGATGACCTTGAACTCCATGGTCTTGCCTTCGTACGGCGTGGTGTCCTTGACCGGACGCATATCGACCAGGGAACCCGGCAGGAACGCACGGACGCCGTTGGACATGACGGTCAGACCACCCTTGACCTTGCCGGTGATGGTGCCGGTAACCAGGGAGTTGTTGTTCAGGGCTTCTTCCAGGAAGTTCCAGGCGGCGATGCGCTTGGCGCGATCGCGCGACAGGCGCGTGGCGCCGTAGCCGTCTTCCAGCATTTCGATAGCGACCTGGACGAAATCGCCAACGGCGACTTCCAGTTCGCCCTGATCATTCAGGAATTCTTCGAGCGGAACATAGGATTCCGATTTCAGGCCGGCATTGACCACGACGAAATTGTGATCGATGAGCACCACTTCTGCAGTGATGACTTCGCCTTGACGCATTTCCTGGCGAGCCAGGGATTCTTCAAATAGTTGAGCAAAAGATTCCATTGACGGAGAGAGCTTTCATGCCGCGAATCGCTAAATCCACAGCGGGTTAGAGTTGAAAAACATATCGCCGACCCGTCGGCCGGCAACACCTTACAGAGACGCTTCCTTGCTCCATTGCAGCACCTGGTTCACCGCCTGTTCGATGGTGAGCGCCGTGGTATCGAGCAATCTGGCATCGGCCTCCTGCCTGAGCGGCGCCACGCTACGTTGGGAATCCCGTTCGTCACGTTGCTGCAAGTCCAGCAGAAGGTCAGCGAGATTAGCAGAGAATCCTTTTTCGATCAACTGCTTATAACGCCGCTCGGCGCGCGCCTCGGCGCTCGCCGTCAGGAACACCTTGAGCGGCGCCCGCGGGAAGACCACCGAGCCCATGTCGCGCCCGTCGCCAACCAGACCAGGCGCAGTATTGAACACCCGCTGACGGAACAGCAGGGCGGCGCGCACCGCCGGCAGTGCCGCCACTTTCGAGGCGCCGGCCGAGATATCCTCGGTGCGGATGGCATCGCCGACCAGTTCGCCGGCCAACCGGATATCGGTTTCGGAAAACTCGACGTCGAGCCCGGCGGCAATCGCCGCCACACCGGCCTCGTCGGCCCAATCGATATCGGCCCGACGGGCCGCCAGTGCGGTCAGCCGGTAAAGCGCGCCGGAATCGAGATAAGCGAAACCGAGCGCCGCCGCCACCCGCGCCGCCACCGTCCCCTTGCCGGAAGCTGACGGGCCGTCGATGGCGATGACCGGCGCCGCCCGGGTCACCGTGGCGAAACGCTCGAAATAGTCGGGAAAGGTCTTGGCGACGCATTTCGGGTCGTTGATGCGCAGCGGCGTGCCGAAAGCGGCCAGCGAGAAACACATGGCCATGCGGTGATCGTCATAGGTGTCGATGGCGGCCGGCTTCAGATCGGCCGGGGTGACGCGGATGAAATCCTCGCCCTCTTCCACCTGGGCGCCGAGTTTGCGCAATTCGGTGGCCATCGCCGCGATGCGGTCGGTTTCCTTGACCCGCCAGCTGGCGATATTGCGCAAGGTGGTCGTGCCCTTGGCGAACAGCGCGGCGGTGGCCAGCGTCATCGCCGCGTCGGGAATGTGGTTGCAGTCGAGGTCGACGGCGACCAGACCGTCTTTCGGCGCCCGAGCCTCCATCCAGTTCGGCCCCATGGTGATCTCGGCACCCATCTTGGCCAGCGCTTCGGCGAACTTGACGTCGCCCTGGATCGATTCGCTGCCGACGCCCTCGACGCGCAGCGGCCCGCCCCCAATGGCGCCGAGCGCCAGGAAATAGGAGGCCGACGAGGCATCGCCTTCGACATAAACGGTGCCCGGCGACACATAGCGGCTGCCGGCCTTGACGGTAAACCGCTGCCAGCCGTCGCGTTCGACGACGACGCCGAAGCGGGCCATGATGGCCAGCGTGATTTCGATATAGGGCTTGGAAATCAGCTCGCCGACGACGTCGACCGCAACCGTTTGGCCGGTCAGCGGCAAGGCCATCAGCAGGCCGGTCAGGAATTGGCTGGACACGTCGCCGCGCACTTTGACCACGCCGCCCGGCTGGATGCTGGCCGGTCTCAGGTGCAGCGGCGGGTAACCGTCGTTGCCGAGATAGGTGACGTCGGCACCCAGCTGGCGCAGACCGTCGACCAGATCGCCGATCGGCCGCTCGTGCATGCGGGCGACGCCCTTCAGCACGTAGTCGCCACCGGCCAGCGCCAAGGCGGCGGTGAGCGGCCGGAACGCGGTGCCGGCGTTGCCGAGGAAGAGTACGGCCTGCTTGACCGGGAAATGGCCGGCACAGCCGGTGATGCGCCAATGCTCGCCGCCCAGATGGTGGACGCCGACACCCAGCGCCTTCAGCGCGTCGAGCATGCGCTCGGTGTCGTCGGAGGCCAGCAGGTCGCGCACTTCGGTTTCGCCGTCGGCCAGCGCGGCGAGCAGCAAAACACGGTTGGAAATGCTCTTCGAGCCGGGCAGACGAACGGTGCCGGCGGCGGACAGCAATTGGGGCAGATCGAGAAATTCCATGGTGGGCGACGAAGAGCGAAAAAGGCTGGGCAAACTAGGGCAAGCGGTGGGCTTTGTCAATGTAGGCGCAGCGGGTCAAAGGATGAAGTCGCTTAGCGTCAGCGCACCGACACCGGTCAACTTGAGGGAAAATTCCGCCGCCGCATCGGCGTCGGTATTGCCGTAGAGCACGCCGGCCAGCAGCTTGAGCTGACCGGGCGCGGTAAAGGCCGAACTGGCCCCGATTATCCGGCTGAACGCCTCGTTGGCCGCCGTCGCCGTATTGGCGTCGAGCGTAGACACGTCGATGCGATCCTGGCCATGGACGAAATCGGTGATGCTGTCGCGCAGGCTGCTGGCTGTGCTCATCTCGGCGAGACTATTGAAATCGAAACGGTCGCGCCCGCTGCCGCCAACCAGCGCATCCGTGCCGCGACCGCCGACCAGCAGATCGTTGCCGCTACCGCCGTAAATGACGTCGTTGCCGCTGTCGCCGTAGAGCAGGTCGTTGCCGTCGTAACCGCGCAGGCTGTCGTTGCCGGCACCGCCGCGCAGCGTGTCGTTGCCGGTCTGCGGGCCGTTGTTGGGATTGACGATGGCGGTTACCGTGGCGCCGGCATTGGCCACCGTAGCCCACAGTGTGCCTGGATAGCTGTAGAGCGGCAGCAGCAACTGGCCGCCATGCGCCCGGGCGATGGCCACTTCCTGGGCAAACGAGGCGGCCAGCGAATCCCAGGGATTGGTGCCGGCCGCACCGTCCTCGGTGACATAGGCGTAGCCGGCGCCGCGCTCGAACAAGCGCGTGGTATCGGCCAGCACATTGCCGGCCGCGATGCCGTATTCCAGCCCGGCCACCTGCCCCGGCCCGTAGCCCAGCGTCGCGGCGGCCTGCATGGCAGCCGACACATCGCGTTGATCCTCGCCGACCACGGTGACGTCGGCCATTTTCAGATAGGTCTTGTCGTCGGGCAACGTGCCCGGATTGAAAATCACCTTCAGGCCGAGACGGTGGGCGTAATCGGCAATCGCCTGATAGGTGGCCCGGTCGCCGGCGCTACCGGAGACCTCGTCGACGAACACCGACGTCATGCCTTTGAGGCCCTGCTTCATCAGCCAGATATCGTGCATGACTTCCTGCGCCGGGCGGTTGCCGTAGCTCGAATAGACATAGCCGGCGACATGGTTGCCGTGCGCCACCAGATTGGCCACCGCGGTGCGGTAGGTGCTGCCGGCCAGGCCGCCGACCAGGAGGTCGTTGCCGGCGCTGCCGACAACCGCGTCGCTGTTTTCGCCGCCGTAGAGGGTCGCCATGCTTACTCGGCGCGCAAACGCAGGAAACTGGCGAAGCGCGGCAGGCCGGTCTTGGTGAACGCGCGGTAACGGTAGGTCACCGTGGCGCCGACCGGCGGCGGATCGCGCCGCTGGGCGTCAGTGAAGCCGCTGCCCAAGGCGAACTCCTTGCCGTCCGGCATGCGCACGCGCAAGGCGCCGAGTTGCCCGGCGTATTTGCCCTTGCCCGGCAGGTGACCAACGACCAGCGCCTCGGCGTCGTCCCACGGTTTGAGCTTGAGCAGCGTGTCGCTGCGTCCGGTTTCGTAGGGCGCATCGGCCCGGTGCAGCATCAGGCCCTCGCCGCCGGCCTTGACCACGTCGTGAAGCCGTTTTTGCAGACTGCTGCGGTCGACCAGCGAAAACTGCTCGATTTCCTGCAACCACGGCACATTGGTTTGCCGCACCAGTTGCCGGATGGCGGCGGCCCGCTCAAGGAAAGTGCCGGGCGCGCCCGGCAGTTCGAAAATCATGTAGCGCACCTGTCGCCATTCGGCGTCGTCGGGCACTTCGCGGCGAACGATGCCGGACAGGCGCTCGAAACTGCCGCGCCCCAGCCACAGTTCGCCGTCAAGCGGCGTCTTCGGCAGGCCGGCGATAAACCAGTCCGGCGCATTGACTGCGCGACCGCTGCGGAAACGCAGGCTCTGCCCATCCCAGACGGCGCGCACACCATCGAGCTTTTCACTGACCAGATAGCGGCTGACGTCGACCTGATTGCGATAGACCTCGGCCAGCAGCAGGGCTGGCGCCTGGGCGGCGACGAGGGCGGACATGGCCAGCGCGGCACCGAGCAACAGGGCGCGCAGCAGCCGCGACATTAGCTTTCGCCCGCCCATTCCCGGCGCGCCTGGCGGGCGATGCCGAAAATTTCCTCCAGCCGCTCGCCGTTGTTGTCGGCCAGCGCCAGGCGCAGTTCGTCGAGCTGCGCCCGGTAGCTGTCCAGTTCGCCGAGCAACGCGTTGCGGTTGGCCAGACAGATGTCGCGCCACATTTCCGGGTGGCTGGCGGCGATGCGGGTAAAATCGCGAAAACCGGAGGCGGCGAAGGTGAAGAACAGGTCGGCGTCGTCGCGCACCGCCAGATCATGGACGAGGGCGAAGGACAGCAGGTGCGGCAGGTGGCTGACCGCGGCAAAGACACGGTCGTGCATGTCCGGCGTCAGTTCGTAGATGTCGGCGCCGCACAGCGACCAGGCGCGCTTGATGCGGTCGAGCGAGTCGTCGCTGTTTTCCGGCAGCGGCGTGACGACGACTTTCTTGCCTTGGTAGAGATCCCAGCGCGCCGCCGCCGGACCGCTGTTCTCGGCGCCGGCGATCGGGTGGGCCGGTACGAACTGGCCGATCCGTTCGCCGAAGGCGGCGCGGGCGGCCGCCACCACGTCGCCCTTGGTCGAGCCGCCGTCGGTGACGATGGTCTGGGGCCCGAGATAGGGTTCGATGCGGGCGAAGATTTCCGGCATCTGGGCGACCGGCGTTGCCACCAGCACGATGTCGGCTTCCTCGATTTCGTGCGTCGGGTTGATCCCTGCCCGGTCGATGACGCCGAGTTGCTGGGCAACGCGCAGCGTCGCCGGGGTGCGTCCAAAGCCGACCACCTCCTCGACCGCCCCGGCTTCCTTCAGGGCCAGCGCGAAGGAGCCACCGATCAGGCCGGTGCCGAAGACGACGACTTTAGCGAACTCGGCCATTTAGAGCGCTTTCTCCAGCGCCTCCAGGAAGCGGGCATTTTCCGGCGCACTGCCGATGGTCACCCGCAGCCATTCGGGCAGGCCGTAGCCGCCGATCGGCCGGACGATGACACCCTGCTTGAGCAGCTTCTGATTGACCGCCGTACCGTCGCCGACCTTGAAGGTGACGAAGTTGCCGTGCGGGTCGATGTATTCCAGTCCGAGCTTTTCCAGGCCGGCAATGATCTGCGCCATGCCGCGCCGGTTCAGCTCATAACTGGCATGCAGAAATTCGTCGTCGTCGAGCGCAGCGACAGCGGCGGCGATGGCCAGGTTATTGACGTTGAACGGCTGGCGCACCCGGTTCATCAGGTCGGCGATAGCGGCGGAAGCCAGCGCATAGCCGACGCGCAGGCCAGCCAGTCCGTAGATTTTCGAGAAGGTGCGGCAAACCACCAGATTGGGGAAATCGGCGATCCAGCTCGCCGTATCGACCCGCTCGGCCGGCGGCAGGTATTCGTTGTAGGCCTCGTCCAGCACCACGACAACATCCTTCGGCACGACTTCGAGGAAGGCGCGCACTTCCGGGTAGGGCAGGAAGTTGCCGGTCGGGTTGTTCGGGTTGGCGATCCACACGATGCGCGTATCCGGCCGGATGGCGGCGCGCATGGCATCGAGATCGTGACCGTAGTTCTTGGCCGGCGTGGAAATGAGTTCGGCGCCGGTGGACAGCGTGGCCAGCGGGTAAACCGCGAAGGCATGCTGGGCGAACACCGCCGAACGGCCGGGCGCCAGGAAGACGCGAGCGATCAGGTCGAGCACGTCGTTCGAGCCGTTGCCGAGCACCACCTGGTAGTGCGCCAAGCCGGTGCGCTCGGCCACCTTGGCGATCAACTCGAACTGGTCGGGATAACGCTCGATGCCGCCAACCGCCGCTTCAACGGCCACCCTGGCTTTCGGGCTCATGCCCAGCGGGTTTTCGTTGGAGGCCAGCTTGACGATGCTGTCCACCGGAATGCCCATTTCGCGGGCCAGTTCGGTGATCGGCTTGCCCGGCTGGTAGGGCGAAATGGCGCGCACGTAGGCCAGCGCTTGCTCGGGGATACTCATCGACAATTCCTTAATAAACGGCGACCGGGTAGGACCCGAGAATTTTCAGATAGGCAGCATTCCTGGCCAGTTCGTCGAGCGCAATCTTGACCGCCGGCTCGTCGCGATGGCCTTCGATATCGACGTAGAAAACGTATTCCCACAGCGCGTTGCGGGCCGGCCGCGACTCCAGGCGCGACATCGAGACCCCGCTACGCGAGAAAGGCAACAGCAGTTCGTGCAGCGACCCGGTACGATTCGGCGCCGACATGATCAGCGAGGTCTTGTCGCGCCCGGACTGACCTGCGTCATGCTTGCCGAGGACCAGAAAGCGGGTGGTGTTGTTCGGCTCGTCCTCGATATTCTCGACCAGTTTCGGCAACTGGAAGCGCTCGGCCGCCGCTTCGCCGGCAATGGCCGCGACGCCGGCTTCTTCGGTCGCCATCTGGGCGGCCAGCGAATTGCTCGCCACCGAAATGCGCGGCACGCCGGGCAGGTTGTGATTCAGCCATTCGTGACACTGGGCCAGCGACTGGGCGTGCGAATAGACCTTGGTCACTTTCCCAAGATCGCTTTCCCTGGTCAGCAGGTTCTGGTGGATGCGCAGCACCACTTCCCCGCAGATTTTCAGCGGCGTGGCGAGCAACAGGTCCATCGTCCGACCGACCGCGCCTTCGGTCGAATTCTCGACCGGCACCACGGCGTAATGGGCATGGCCGGATTCGACTTCGCGGAACACGTCGTCGATCGAGGCCTGCGGCTGCAGGCGGGCGGCATGGCCGAAATGCTTGGTCGCCGCGCTGCCGGTAAAGGAACCGAGCGGGCCGAGGAACGCGATACCGAGCGGCTCTTCCAGCGCCAGGCAGGCCGACATCACCTCACGGAAGAAGAAGGTGATGTTCTCGCCGGGCAGCGGACCAGGATTGACCTCCTGCAAGCGGCGCAGGACCTGGGCCTCGCGCTCCGGCCGGTAGATGTGGCCGGCTTCGCCATGCGCGGCCTTGATTTCGCCGACCTTCTGGGCACAACGGGCACGCTCGTTCAACAGCTTGAGCAATTCACCGTCGATGCGGTCGATGTCGGCACGGATGCCGGCCAGGGCCTTCTGCAAGTCGAGTTGTGGCTGGTCACTCATGCTGGCTTACCCGTTGCGTTTGGCGAAGTCGTTCATGAAGGCCACCAGCGCCTGCACGGCCTCCAGCGACACGGCATTGTAGATCGAGGCGCGCATGCCGCCGACCGACTTGTGGCCTTTCAGCGAGGCGAGCCCGGCCGCCTTCGACTCGACCAGGAAGGCGGCATCGAGCGCCGGATCGATCAGCGTGAACGGCACATTCATGCGCGAACGGCACTCGGCATCGACCGGATTGGTGTAGAAGCCGCCGGAGCCGTCGATGGCTTCGTACAAAATCCGCGCTTTTTCGGCGTTGACCGCATCGATGGCGGCCAGACCGCCCTGCTTCTTCAGCCACTGGAAAACCAGGCCGGCGATGTAGATGCCGTAGGTTGGCGGCGTGTTCAGCATCGAGCCGTTGTCGGCCATCACCGCGTAATCCATCACCGTCGGGATGGTCAGCGGTGCCATGCCGAGCAGATCGTTGCGGACGATGACCAGGGTCAGGCCGGACGGCCCGATGTTCTTCTGCGCGCCGGCGTAGATCAGGCCGAATTTTTCGACATTGACCGGGCCGGACAGGATGTGCGACGACATGTCGGCGACCAGCGGCACGCCGGTCTCGGCGATCTGCCGGGCCGGAATCTCGACGCCGTGGATGGTCTCGTTGGTGCATAGGTGCAGGTAGGCGGCGAACGGATCAAGCTGGATCTCGTCCGGCCGCGGCAGGCGGGTGAAGCCGCCGGCTTCGGTCGTTGCCGCACAGCGCACGGTACCGATGCGTTGCGCTTCCTTGTAGGCCTTCTTTGACCAGGAACCGGTAACGATGTAGTCGGCCGAACGGCCCGCCAGCAGGTTCATCGGAATCTGGGCGAACTGTTGTGTGGCGCCGCCCTGCAGGAACAGCACGGTGTAGCCGTCGGGAATGCCCATCAGCTCGCGCAGATCGGCTTCGGCCTGGGCCAGGATGGCCATGAATTCCTTGCCGCGATGGCTCATTTCCATGACGCTGCAGCCGGCGCCGTGCCAGTCCAGCAACTCTTCCTGCGCCTGGCGCAGCACTTCCTCGGGAAGCGCAGCCGGGCCGGCGCTGAAATTATGGATACGGGTCATTTACGCCTCCCCACCCTCAGCTGCTTCGGAATTCGGGCCATTTCCCGGGTTGACCGCAGGCATTTCGCCGACGGCATCGGCCACCGCCTCGCTCTCGCTATCCACCTCAACGACCGATTCGGCGACCTTCTCCAGGCCGGCCAGCTTCTCGCCTTCGTCCAACGCAATCAGCGTCACGCCCTGCGTCGCCCGGCCCATGCCGCGGATTTCGGAAACGCGGGTACGGATCAGCACGCCGCCGGTGGTGATCAGCATCACCTCGTCGCTGTCGTCGACCAGCTTGGCACCGATCACCACGCCGTTACGTTCTGAATCAGCAATGGCCTTGACGCCCTGCGTGCCGCGACCGGAATGACGGAAGTCGGCGAGCACGGTGCGCTTGCCGAAGCCGTTCTCGGTGGCGACCAATACGGTCTGCTGATCGCTCTCCGCGACCAGCAGGGAAATGACAGCCTGCCCCGGCTGCAGCTTCATGCCGCGCACGCCGCGCGCGCCGCGGCCCATCGGACGGACGTCTTCCTCGTCGAACCAGACCGCCTTGCCGGCGTCGGAAACGAGCACGATGTCGCTCTGGCCGGTAGTCAGCTCGACGCCGATCAGATAATCGTCGTCGAGCAGGTCGACCGCGATGATGCCGGCCTTGCGCGGATTGGAGAAGTCGGACAGCGGCGTCTTCTTGACCGTGCCGTCGCGAGTGGCCATGAAGATGAACTTGTCGTCGGCGAATTCCTTGACCGGCAGCACAGCGTTGATGCGCTCGCCCTCTTCCAGCGGGAAGAGATTGACGATCGGCTTGCCGCGGCTGTTGCGGCTGCCCTGCGGCGCTTCGTAGACCTTCAGCCAGTAGCAGCGGCCGCGGTTCGAGAAGCACAGGATGTAGTCGTGCGTGTTGGCGACGAACAGGTGATCGACGAAATCCTCGTCCTTGATCGCCGCCGCCTGCTTGCCGCGCCCGCCACGCTTCTGGGCGCGGTAGTCGGCCAGCGGCTGCGCCTTGACATAGCCGCCGTGCGACAGCGTAACCACCATGTCCATCGGCGTGATGAAGTCCTCGATGCCCAGTTCCTGGGTATGCAGGACGATTTCCGACTTGCGCTCGTCGCCGTATTGTTCGCGGATCGCCGTCAGTTCGTCGACGATGATCTGGGTGATGCGTTCCGGCTTGGCCAGGATGTCGAGCAGATCGACGATCTTGTCCATGACTTCCTTGTACTCGCCGACAATCTTGTCCTGCTCCAGCCCGGTCAGGCGTTGCAGGCGCAATTCCAGGATGGCCTGGGCCTGCGCGTCGGAGAGGCGATAGCCCTGCGCCGACAGGCCGAATTCGGGCGCCAGGCCGTCCGGGCGCGACGCATCGGAGGCAGCGCGCAGCAGCATTTCCTCGACCACCGAGCTGCGCCACTGGCGCCCCATCAGGCCGATCTTGGCGTCGGCCGGCGTCAGCGCAGCCTTGATCAGGGCAATGATTTCGTCGACGTTGGACAGCGCGACGGCCAGGCCTTCCAGGATATGGCCGCGTTCGCGCGCCTTCCTGAGTTCGAAGACGGTGCGGCGGGTGACCACCTCGCGGCGGTGCGACAGGAAACATTCCAGCGCCTGCTTCAGGTTCAACAGGCGCGGCTGGCCGTCGACCAGCGCCACCATGTTCATGCCGAAGGTGTCCTGTAGCTGGGTCTGCTTGTACAGGTTGTTGAGGATGACCTCGCCGACTTCGCCGCGCTTCAGTTCGATGACGATGCGCATGCCCGACTTGTCGGACTCGTCGCGGATGTCGGAGATACCCTCGATCTTCTTTTCGTTGACCAACTCGGCAATCTTCTCGATCAGCGACTTCTTGTTCACCTGATAAGGAATCTCGTCGACGATCAGCGCCTGGCGGTCGCCCTTACCAATGTCCTCGAAGTGGGTACGGGCGCGCATGATGACGCGGCCGCGACCGGTCTTGTAGCCTTCGCGCACGCCCATGACGCCGTAGATCAAGCCGGCGGTCGGGAAGTCCGGCGCCGGGATCAGCTCGATCAGATCGTCGATCGAGATCGCCGGGTTTTCCAGCAGAGCCAGGCAGCCGGCGACGACTTCGCGCAGGTTGTGCGGCGGGATGTTGGTCGCCATACCGACCGCGATACCGGCCGAGCCGTTAATTAGCAGGTTCGGGATGCGGGTCGGCAGCACCGACGGTTCCAGTTCCTTGCCGTCGTAGTTGGGCTCGAAATCGACCGTTTCCTTGTCGATGTCGGCGGTCAGATCGGAGGCGATGCGGTCGAGGCGGCATTCGGTATAACGCATGGCCGCCGCGTTGTCGCCGTCGATCGAGCCGAAGTTGCCCTGGCCATCGACCAGCGTGTAGCGCAACGAGAAATCCTGCGCCATGCGGACCAACGTGTCGTAAATCGCCGAGTCGCCGTGCGGGTGATACTTACCCATGACCTCGCCGACGACGCGGGCGCACTTGACGAAGGGACGATTCCATACGTTGTTGGTCTCGTGCATGGCGTAGAGCACGCGGCGGTGCACCGGCTTCAGGCCATCACGCGCATCCGGCAAGGCCCGGCCGACGATGACGCTCATCGCGTAATCGAGATAGGAACGCCGCATCTCGTCTTCGAGGCTGATCGGCAGAGTTTCTTTGGCGAATTGGTCCATGTCTCACTTCGCACCGCTTGCGCGATGCCTTTATTGGTTGAATCGAGCGGAATTTGATATTTTACCACGCCCCCACCACCGGACAGCCGCCGTTTTCCATGACACCGACACCTGAAACCATCGACCTGCTGATCGAAGCGCGTTGGATCGCTGCGGTCGACCCCGCGGTTGTACTGAAAAACCACGCCGTCGCCGTCCATGGCGGCCGCATCGTCGCCCTGCTGCCCGCCGCCGAGGCGCGCCGTCGCTACGCTGCCGGCCAGCGTGTCGTCCTCGACGACCACATTCTTATCCCCGGCCTGGTCAACCTGCACACTCACGCCGCGATGACGCTGATGCGCGGCCTGGCCGACGACCTGCCGCTCATGGACTGGCTGCAGAAACACATCTGGCCGGCGGAAGCGGCACACCTCTCGCCGCAGTTCGTCTACGACGGCACCCGGCTGGCCTGCGCCGAAATGCTACTGGGCGGCATCACCTGTTTCAACGACATGTATTTCTTCCCGGACGCCGCCGCCACCGCCGCCGCCGAGTTCGGCATGCGCGCCATGCTCGGCATCACCACGCTGGAGTTCCCTACGCCCTACGCCTGCGATGCCGACGACTACATCGCCAAGGGCCTGGCCGTGCGCGAAGCCTGGCGCGACCATCCGCTGATCGGTTTCTGCCTGGCACCGCATGCGCCTTATACCGTTAGCGACGACAGCTTCAACCGCCTGTTAACCCTGTCCGAACAGCTGAATCTGCCCATTCACTGTCACATCCACGAAACCCGGCAGGAAATTGATGAAAGTCGCCAACGGCATGGTTGCCGACCGCTCGCTCGTTTGCAGAGGCTAGGGCTGCCCGGCCCCGGTTTTATCGGTGTGCACGGCGTCCATTTCGACGATGAGGAATTACAACAATTAGCCGCCAGCGGCAGCCATATCGCCCACTGCCCGACCTCGAATCTGAAACTGGCCAGCGGTTTCGCCCCCATCGCCCGGATGCGCCAGCTCGGCATCAACGTCGGCCTCGGTACCGACGGCGCAGCCAGCAACAATCGTCTCGACCTGTTTGGCGAAATGCGCCTGGCTGCCTTGCTGGCCAAAGGCCATAGCGGTGATGCCAGCGCCCTGCCGGCCGCCGAAGTGCTGCGCATGGCCACATTGAATGGTGCCATCGCGCTTGGCCTGGGCGACAAAATCGGCTCGATCACCCCCGGCAAGGCAGCCGATCTCTGTGCCGTCGACCTCTCCGGCCTGAGCGCGAAACCTTGCTACGACCCGGTCTCGCACCTTGTACACGTCGCCGGCCGCGAGTGTGTGACGCACGTATGGATAGCAGGAAAATGTTGCGTTGACCACAAAATATTGCAAATCAAGCAACAAAATGACTTGGATACTGCCGCCGCCCTATGGCAAAATGCTTTGGAAGTCCGCCAGGTGGCTGGTTAGCACTATGCCAAAAGACGGGTTAATGGTTGCCAAGTTTGCTAATTTTCTTCAACGAGGGAAAACAATGATCAAGAACATCGCCAAGAAGTCGCTGGTTCTGGCCCTGCTGGCCGGCATCGGTTTCGCCGCTACTGCCCAAGAACGCGTTTATGTCATCGACAGCCGCGACGTCGTCGCCAAGAGCGGCACCGGCCTGTGCTGGCGCACCGGCTACTGGACCCCGGCCGCTGCCGCCGCCGACAAGGCCGGTTGCGAGTGCGACAAGGACCTGCTGCCGAAGGGCACCTGCGAAGCCGGCGCCACGGGCGCTGCTGTCACCCCGGCCGCCCCGAAGCCGGCCGGTGAGAAGATCACCGTCGCCGCCGACGCCCTGTTCGACTTCAACAAGGCCGTGCTGCGTCCGGAAGGCAAGGCCAAGCTCGACGAGCTGGTCTCCAAGGCCCAGGCCATCAAGCTGGAAGTGATTCTGGCCGTCGGCCACACCGACCGCATCGGTGGCGACGCCTACAACCAGAAGCTGTCCGAAAAGCGCGCTGCCGCCGTCAAGGAATACCTGGTCTCCAAGGGCATCGAAGCCAACCGCGTCTACACCGAAGGCAAGGGCGAGAAGCAGCCGGTCACCGGCAACAAGTGCAAGGGCGAAAAGAAGTCCAAGGCGCTGATCGACTGCCTGCAGCCGGATCGTCGCGTGGACATCGAAGTCATCGGCACCAAGTAAGCTGCCGCTGCTACAATCGAAAGCCCTGCCTCGGCAGGGCTTTTTCTTTTCCTACTTTCGCGAACCAACATGCTCAACGCCGACCCCGCAGAACTGGACAAATTTGGTGAACTCGCCCACCGCTGGTGGGATCCGAACAGCGAATTCAAGCCGCTGCACGACATCAACCCGCTACGCCTGGACTGGATCGAGCACAATATCGGCCTGGCCGGCCAACGCGTGCTCGACGTCGGCTGCGGCGGCGGCCTGCTATCGGAGGGCATGGCCGTGCGCGGCGCCCTGGTCACCGGCATCGATCTGTCGGAAAAGCCGCTCGGCGTCGCCAAGCTACATCTGCTGGAAAGCGGCCAGCAGGTCGACTACCGCAAGATTTCGGTCGAGCAACTGGCCGCGGAAATGCCGGGCGCCTTCGATGCGGTGACCTGCCTGGAAATGCTTGAACACGTACCCAACCCGTCCAGCGTGGTCAGCGCCTGCGCCCGTCTGGTCAAGCCGGGGGGGCAGGTCTTCTTCTCGACCCTGAACCGCAATCCCAAGTCCTATCTATTCGCAGTGGTCGGTGCTGAATACCTGTTGCAGATGCTGCCCAAGGGTACGCACGACTACGCCAAGTTCATCAAGCCGTCCGAACTGGCCCGCTGGAGCAAGCTGGCCGGACTGGAGCCGGAAGAATTGCTCGGCATGAGCTACAACCCGTTCACCAAGCAGTACACCCTCGGCCGGGACACGAGCGTCAACTATCTGCTGCGCGCCGTCCGGCATGTTTGAGGCGGTCCTCTTCGACCTTGACGGCACGCTGGCTGATACCGCGCCCGACCTCGGCGCAGCGACCAATTTCTTGCTGCTCGAAGAAGGTCGACCGCAGCAAGCCCTGGCCGACCTGCGCCCCTACACCTCGCAAGGCGTGCGCGGCCTGCTGCAGGCTGCCTTCGCCATCGATTCCGCCCACCCGGATTATTCCCGGCTGAGCGTACGGTTCCTCGAACTTTATGCAGAACGACTTTGCGTCGACAGCCGCTTGTTCGACGGCGTTCCCGAATTGCTTGACCACCTGGAAGCACTGCGCTTGGGCTGGGGCATCGTCACCAACAAGCGGATGCGTTTTACCGATCCACTGGTCAAATTGCTGCAACTGACCCCGCGCACCAACTGCGTGGTCAGCGGCGACACGACCGCCGAGGCCAAGCCTTCGCCAACGCCTATCCTGCATGCCTGCCACTTGCTCGGCTGCGCGCCGACCCGCACCCTGTACGTCGGCGACGACCGGCGCGACATTGTGGCCGGCCGGGCCGCCGGTTGCACCACGGTGGCCGTCAGCTATGGCTACCTCGGCGACGGCGGTCCGCTCGTCGACTGGGGGGCTGATCTGATCATCGACCACCCGGCCGAACTGGCCGACTTCCTGCTCAAGACGCTCGCCGCGCCGAAATAAGCAGATTGCGCGGCGTCAGCTGGCGAGCGCAGAAGCTGCCCAGGTCGACCGTATAACCGCGATTCTCCAGATAGACCGCCAGGTCGAGGGCCAGCCAGATTTCCAACGGTCGCCGGAAGACGTGGCGGACCACCGACAGGCGCATCAGTTCCCGCTGTCGCTGCCAGCCCACACGCTCGAACTTGCCCAAGCCGCTGCGCGCACCGAGCGGATGCCCTTCGCGCGCCGCCAGTTGTTCGACAAATGCCACGAAATCGCCACGAAACCAGGCAGCAGGCACCGGCTTGAAGCTACGGTAGCCGACAAGTCCGGCTGCCGCCCGGCGCCAGGCATCGAAACCGAGTTTCCAGGCCATCTCCAAGTCGCGCTGGCGAGTCAGGCGGGGCGATGCAGTCACCGTTTCGGTCACCGCCAGACGGGTATCGTCGCGACTCAGGCGCGTCTGCAAGCCCTCGGACAAGGGCTGATACTCATCGCCCACCCCGCGGTGGTAACAACAGGGGGCGACATCGAAGCGTGCAATGCCGGCGGCCGCGCCCTGGCGAATCAGGCTGCGGTGCAGGTTGCCGCAGGCATGCAGGGCTACGGCATGCCGGCCGGTGGCCAACACATCGCCGGCGGTCAACGCATCCCGGCAGGTAAATTCCTGGCTGACGCCGCTCCGCCGCGCGAGCAAATGGCCGGCGGCACAGAGCTGCGGATCAATTTCCAGCGTCGCAACATCGACTTGCCACTGCCTGGCCAGCAAGCGCCCGAGATGCCCCTTGCCGCCACACCAGTCGATAACCGCCCCCCCATGCGGGGCGGCTGTCTCGGCGAAAGCCTCGATCTGCTGACGTTTGCGCCCGGGAATTTCCCATGCCCAGTGTGCATCGGGTAACGGCAAAGCCGTCCGAGGCCGCTCCGGCAAGGCTGCCAACCCCTCCAGTTCGGCCAGTTGCGGCAAGCGGCGCGTCAGCCAGCGCCGGGCCACCGCATCGTCGTCAGCAAGCCGGCTGAGGACATCGTCCGGCAGTTCCAGCAGTTCGGCAGTCAAGACCGGCCATTGCTCGCACCAGGCCGGCCGGCTTTCGCGGAAGGGCTGCGGATGCCAGAGGTCACGAAAAACCGGCAGCAGACTGTCGAGTTGCCGCTGGCGCTCGGCCAGCTTCATCGCAGGGCCGCCCGCCGCTCCCGCCGGCGGTAACCGAGCAGGCCCGGCACCACGGCCAGCAGGATGACGGCCAGGCCAAGCAACAGCGGCCACCACAGCGGTCGATTCCAGTCGCGGCGAGCGGCGGCCCGGTCGGCGGCATCGATGCGCTGGTACTTGAGGATGTTGTTGCCGACATCGTTCGGCTTGTGGTTCTTCAACCAGCGATGGCCGAGCGCGTAGCTTTTTGGGTGCAGGCCGAACACCCAGGGTGCGTCGTGGTGCAGGATGCGATTCATCTGGCGGACGATGGCCAGGCGCTCCGGCGTGTTGTCCA
>Ga0316605_10001056_pt1 | contig 16593 bp, 16 predicted proteins | sample OWC_soil_day20_n_FD_207666 | JGI IMG/M metagenome (GOLD analysis project Ga0316605, IMG submission 207666) | Wetland soil microbial communities from Old Woman Creek delta, Ohio, United States - OWC_soil_day20_noCT | ecosystem: Environmental > Terrestrial > Soil > Wetlands | place: USA: Ohio... | reverse complement strand
CCGACTACGGTTCATTCGTCGAGATCGAACAAGGCATCGAAGGCCTGGTGCACGTCTCCGAAATGGACTGGACCAACAAGAACGTCCATCCGTCCAAGGTCGTTTCCCTGGGTGACGAAGTCGAAGTCATGATCCTCGAGATCGACGAAGAGCGTCGCCGCATCTCCCTCGGCATGAAGCAGTGCAAGCCGAATCCGTGGGACGACTTCGCGATGAACCACAAGAAGGGCGACAAGGTCCGTGGTGCCATCAAGTCGATCACCGACTTCGGTATCTTCATCGGCCTGCCTGGCGGCATCGACGGTCTGGTTCATCTGTCCGACCTGTCCTGGTCGGCGACCGGCGAAGAGGCGATCCGCAACTTCAAGAAGGGCGACGAAGTCGAAGCCTTGGTCCTCGGCATCGACGTCGAGAAGGAACGCATCTCCCTCGGCATCAAGCAGATGGAAGGCGACCCGTACACCAACTTCATCGCTACCCACGAGAAGAACAGCATCGTGCGCGCTACCGTCAAGTCGGTCGACGCCCGTGGTGCCGTGCTGACCCTGGACGGCGAGAACGAAGGTTACCTGCGTGCTTCCGAGTTCTCGCGCGATCGCATCGACGACCTGTCGCAGCACCTGAAGGTCGGCGACGAAGTCGAAGCGATGATCATCAACGTCGATCGCAAGACCCGTGGCATCAATCTGTCGATCAAGGCCAAGGACAATGCCGAACAGCACGAAGCCCTGCAGAAGTTCTCTGCCGAGTCTTCTTCCGCTGCTTCCGGCACGACCAACCTGGGCGCTCTGTTGAAGGCCAAGCTTAACCAGCAAGGCTAATGGACGACAGCATGACCAAATCCGAGCTCATCGCCCGGCTGGCGGAGCGGTTTCCGCAGTTGGTGGCGAAGGATGCCGATTTTGCGGTCAAGATGATTCTCGATGCGATGTCCGAAGCGCTGGTGCGCGGGGATCGCATCGAGATCCGCGGCTTCGGCAGCTTTGCGCTCAACTACCGGCCGCCACGCACCGGTCGTAACCCCAAGTCCGGGGACAAGGTCAGCGTTCCTGCCAAGTGGGTTCCCCACTTCAAGGCAGGCAAGGAACTGCGCGAGCGGGTCGACCAGTCGATCTGACGTCGCACAGGCGCAATGTGGTAGATTCGGGGCAGTGAATGATTTCACTGCCCCTTTTTCTTGAATGTCATGACTGTCCTGACCTGGGCTAGCCGCCTGATCGTTTTTTCCCTTCTGGTCGTCTTCGCGGTGCATAACACCGATCCGGTGATCCTGCGTTTGTTCATGGAGCAGACCTGGCAAGCACCATTGGTCATCGTGCTGCTGGCTTTCTTCGTCGGCGGTGCGCTGTTCGGCGTGCTGTCCATGCTCGGCCTCGTTTATCGCCAGCGCCGGCAGATTGCCGCCCTCAAGCGTGCCGCGGCCAATGCCGCCACGCCGGCACCTTCCGCAATTCCCCCCCTCGCATGAACGATCTTTTCGAATATTGGCAACTGCTGCTCATTCCGATATTTTTCGGCCTGGGCTGGGCCGCCGCTCGCGTGGACATGCGCCAGGTGGTGCATGAATCGCGCGCCTTGCCGCGCTCCTATTTTCAGGGCCTGAATTTCCTGCTCAACGAGCAGCCGGACAAGGCCATCGACTCCTTTCTCGAAGTCGCCAAGGTCGATTCGCAGACTGTCGAGCTGCATTTCGCGCTCGGCAACCTGTTCCGTCGCCGTGGCGAAACCGAACGCGCCATCCGCATGCACCAGAACCTGATCGACCGCGAGGATCTCGACGACAAGGTCCGCCTGCATGCGCTGGCCGAACTCGGCGAGGATTACCTGAAGGCCGGTCTGCTCGACCGGGCCGAAGAGATTTTCAACAAGCTGCTCGGCTCAAGCTTCGAGGAAGAGGCCAAGCGCAATCTGCTGGAAATCTACCAGGTCGAAAAGGAGTGGCTGAAAGCCATCGCCATTGCTCGCGAATTGCCGGACGTCGCCACCCAGCAGGAAGTCGCCGAGTATTATTGCGAACTGGCGGCCAACGAAATCATGCGTTCGCGCCCGGAGTCGGCGCGCGAGTATCTGGAAACGGCGATGCAGCAGAACCGCAAGTGCGTGCGGGCCAGTCTGCTGCAAGGCGACCTGTTGTTGCAGGAAGGCAAGCTGGCCGAAGCCATCGCGGCCTGGCAGCGCATCGAACAGCAGGATCCGGCCTATCTGGCGCTGGTCGCCCAGCGCCTGCTGGAAACCTACCGCAAGCTGGAGCGGCGCGACGAAGGCATCGCCTTGTTGAGCGGTTATCTCGAGCGCTATCCCTCGCTCGATCTGCTCGACGTTGTCTACCAACTGGTGCTCGAAGGCGAGGGCACGGAAGCGGCCTATCGCCTGGTGCGCGCCGAATTGCAGCGCAACCCGACCCTGCTCGGCCTGGAAAAACTGATGAGCGCCCGCTTGCCGCTGGTCGCTCCGGAAGTCCGGCCGGACGTGGAGATCGCCAAGACCATCATCCAGGGCTACACCAAGCGCCTGTCGCGTTATCGGTGCGATAATTGCGGTTTCAAGGCCCGCCAGTTCTACTGGCGCTGCCCGGCTTGCGGCGGTTGGGAAACCTACCCGCCGCGCCGTAGCGAAGAATTCGATCAAACCTTGTAGGAAGCATTCATGAAAATTACCGTCGTCGGAACCGGCTATGTCGGCCTGGTCAGTGGTACCTGTCTGGCTGAAGTGGGCAACGATGTCCTCTGTCTGGACGTCGATCCGGACAAGATCCGCATTCTCGAAGAGGGCGGTATTCCCATCTACGAGCCGGGTCTGCAAGAGATGGTTCAGCGCAATGTCGCGGCCGGTCGTCTGCATTTCACCACCGACATCGAGCAGGCCGTGCGCCATGGCACCATTCAGTTCATCGCCGTCGGTACGCCACCCGACGAGGACGGTTCGGCCGACCTGCAATATGTACTGGCTGCCGCCCGCAACATCGGCCGCCTGATGACCGATTACAAGGTTATCGTCGACAAGAGCACGGTGCCGGTCGGCACCGCCGCCAAGGTCAAGGCTGCCGTTGCCGAGGAGTTGCAGAAGCGTGCGGTCGACATCCCCTACAGCGTCGTTTCCAATCCGGAATTCCTCAAGGAAGGTGCCGCCGTGGACGACTTCATGCGCCCCGACCGCATCGTCGTCGGCGCCGAGGAGGAGCAGGCCATCCACCTGATGCGCGCCCTCTACGCACCCTTCCAGCGTAACCACGAGCGGCTGATTATTACCGACGTGAAGAGTGCCGAACTGACCAAGTACGCCGCCAACGCCATGCTGGCCACCCGTATCAGCTTCATGAACGAGCTGGCCAACCTGGCCGAGGTGCTCGGAGCCGACATCGAAATGGTGCGCCAGGGCATCGGCTCCGACCCGCGCATCGGCTACCACTTCCTGTATCCCGGTTGTGGCTATGGCGGCTCCTGTTTCCCGAAGGACGTCAAGGCCTTGATCAAGACGGCGGCCGACGATGCCGGCATCGAGCTGAAGGTGCTGACCGCCGTCGAGGAAGCCAACGATGCCCAGAAGCACCTGCTGACCAGAAAGTTGAAGGCTCGCTTCGGCGATTTGCAGGGCAAGCATTTCGCGCTGTGGGGCCTGGCTTTCAAGCCCAATACCGACGACATGCGCGAGGCGCCGAGTCGCGAATTGATCAATGACTTGTTTGCGGCGGGGGCCACGGTCACTGCCTACGACCCGGTAGCCATGCACGAGACGCAACGCATCTATGGCGACGACAGGCGTCTGCAATATGCCGAGAACCCGATGGGGGCGCTGACCAATGCCGATGCGCTGCTCATCGTCACCGAATGGAAGGAATTCCGTAGCCCGGATTTCGATGCCATCAAACAGGCGCTCAAGCAGCCGGTGATTGTCGACGGCCGCAATCTCTACGACCCGAAATTCGTGCGTAGTCAGGGCATCGAGTATTTCGCCATCGGCCGGTGAGCGCCATGCTGGAAAAAATGAAGCAGGTACGCCTGCTGGTCGTCGGCGATGTCATGCTCGATCGCTACTGGTTCGGCGAGGTCAGCCGCATCTCGCCGGAAGCGCCGGTGCCGGTGGTCAAGGTCGAGCGCAGCGAGGAGCGTCTGGGCGGCGCCGCCAACGTGGCGCGCAATGCCGCGGCACTGGGCGCCCGTACTTCCCTGCTGTCGGTGGTTGGCGAGGACGATGCCGGCCACAGCCTGGCCCGCTTGCTGGCCGAGGGCGATATCGAGGCCGGCCTGCATGTTGACCCGGCCATCGATACCACGGTCAAGCTGCGCGTCATCGGTCGCCAGCAGCAATTGCTGCGCATCGATTTCGAAACGACGCCCTCGCACGAAGTGCTGATCGCCAAGCTCGGCGAATTCGAGCGCCGGGTCGCTGATTGCGATGCGGTGATCCTTTCCGATTACGGCAAGGGTGGCCTGACCCATATCAGCGACATGATCCGCCTGGCGCGTGCCGCCGGCAAGCCGGTGCTGGTCGATCCGAAGGGCGACGAGTGGGGCAAGTATGCCGGGGCGACGGTGATTACGCCGAACCGCTCGGAGTTGCGCGAAGTGGTCGGCCGCTGGTCGTCGGAAGCCGATCTGTTTGCCCGCGCCCAGAAACTGCGTGGTGAATTGGAACTTGAAGCCTTGCTGGTCACCCGCAGCGAGGAAGGCATGACGCTGTTCGCCGGTGACGATACGCATCACCAGCCGGCGCAGGCGCGCGAAGTATTCGACGTGTCCGGGGCTGGCGATACGGTGATCGCCACGCTGGCCGTCATGCTGGCCGCCGGTGGCGGTTGGGCCGAGGCCATTCGCGTCGCCAACGTGGCCGCCGGTATCGTCGTCGGCAAGCTGGGTACCGCCGTTGTCACCCGCGCCGAACTGGCGGCTGCGCTTTAAGGAGAATTCCATGTATTACGTCGTTACCGGCGCCGCCGGGTTTATCGGGTCCAATATCGTCAAGGCTTTGAACGAGCGCGGTATTACCAACATCATTGCGGTCGACAACCTGGCCAAGGCCGAAAAGTTCAAGAACCTGATCGATTGCGAGATCGTCGATTACCTCGACAAGCACGATTTCATCGCTCGCATCCAGGCCGGCCATTTCGATGGCGAAATCGATGCCATCTTCCACGAGGGCGCCTGCTCGGACACCATGGAAACCGATGGCCGCTACATGATGGAGAACAACTTCCGTTACTCCAGCATCCTGCTCGACTGGTGCCTGGATCAGGACGTGCAGTTCCTCTACGCCTCGTCTGCGGCGACCTACGGTGCCAGCAACGTTTTCAAGGAAGAGCGCCAGTACGAGGGGCCGCTCAACGTTTACGGCTATTCCAAGTTCCTGTTCGACCAGATCGTTCGTCAGCGCCTGGCGCAGAACCCGTCATCGCAGATCGTCGGCTTCCGCTACTTCAACGTCTATGGCCCGCGCGAGAACCACAAGGGGCGGATGGCCTCGGTGGCTTTCCACAACTTCCACCAGTTCCGCAACGATGGCAAGGTCAAGCTGTTCGAAGGCTCGCACGGCTACGAGAACGGCGGCCAGCAGCGCGATTTCGTGTTCGTCGGCGATGTCGCCAAGGTCAATCTGTTCTTCCTCGACCATCCGGAAAAGTCCGGTATCTTCAATTTGGGCTCCGGTCGGGCGCAGAGCTTCAACGACGTCGCCGTCGCTGCGGTCAACGGCTGTTTGCGGGCAAAAAATGAAGCGCCGCTGAGTCTGGCCGAATTGCGGGCGCAGGGCTTGCTGGAATACACCGCCTTCCCCGAGGCGCTGAAAGGCAAGTATCAGGCGTTCACCCAGGCCGATCTGACCAGGTTGCGCGCCGCCGGCTACGACGCGCCAATGGCCACGGTCGAAGAGGGCGTCTCCCAATATATCGAGTGGCTGTACAAGCATGTATAAAACCCTCCAGGATTTTGTCGGCAATACCCCGCTGGTTCGTCTGGTTCGCATTCCGGGCGCCGACAACGAGCGGCGCAACAACGTCATCCTGGCCAAGCTCGAAGGCAACAACCCGGCTGGTTCGGTCAAGGATAGGCCGGCGCTGTCGATGATTTCGCGTGCCGAAGGGCGCGGCGACATCCGGCCTGGCGACACGCTGATCGAGGCCACCTCCGGCAACACCGGCATCGCGCTGGCCATGGCGGCGGCGATGAAGGGCTACAAGATGATTCTGGTCATGCCGGAAAACCAGAGCATCGAACGCCGCCAGAGCATGCGCGCCTTCGGTGCCGAGCTGGTGCTGACCCCCCGGGATGGCGGCATGGAGCTGTGCCGCGACGTTGCCGAAAAGATGCGCGACGAAGGCCGGGGCATCATCCTCGACCAGTTCGCCAACCCGGACAATCCGCTGGCCCATTACGAAGGCACCGGCCCGGAAATCTGGCGCGATACTGCCGGCAAGATCACCCATTTCGTCTCCAGCATGGGTACCACCGGCACCATCATGGGCACCAGCCGCTTCCTCAAGGAGCAAAATCCGGCCATCCAGATTGTCGGTTGCCAGCCGGAAGAGGGTAGCCAGATCCCCGGCATCCGCAAGTGGCCGGAAGCCTACCTGCCGAAAATCTACGATAAAGCCAATGTCGACCGCATCGAATACGTCAGCCAGGCCGATGCCGAGGCGATGACCCGGCGCTTGGCCATGGAAGAGGGTATCTTCGCCGGCATCTCGTCGGGTGGCGCGCTGGCTGTGGCGCTGCGCCTGTCGCAGCAACTGGAGAATGCGGTGATCGTCAGCATCGTCTGCGACCGCGGCGACCGTTATCTGTCGACGGGCGTTTTTCCGGCATGAGCGGCGCAGCATGAAACCGGTCCTTGTCTTCGACATCGAGACCATTCCCGACGTCGCCGGTTTTCGGCGGCTCAACGACCTGCCGGGCGACCTGTCCGACGCCGAGGTTGCCGAGCTGGCCTTCCAGCAACGACGGGCCAGGACCGGGAACGATTTCCTGCAATTGCATCTGCAACGGGTAGTGACCATCTCCTGCGTGCTGCGTACCGGCGATGGCCTGAAAGTCTGGTCATTGTCCGAGCCGGATTTGAACGAAGGAGCGATCATCCAGCGCTTCTTCGACGGCATCGAGAAATTCACGCCGCAGATCGTCTCCTGGAACGGCGGCGGCTTCGACCTGCCGGTGTTGCACTACCGCGGCATGCTGCACGGTGTCGCCGCGCCGCGCTACTGGGATCTGGGCGACGGCGACTACGCCGATTCACGCGATTTCAAGTGGAACAACTACATCAGCCGCTACCACACCCGGCACCTCGACCTGATGGATCTGCTGGCCCTGTACAACGGTCGCGCCAACGCACCGCTCGACGAGCTGGCCAAGCTGTTCGGCTTTCCCGGCAAGCTCGGCATGGATGGCGGCAAGGTCTGGGAAGCCTGGCAGGGCGGCCGGATCGGCGAAGTTCGCGATTATTGCGAAACCGACGTCATCAACACCTACCTGGTCTATAACCGTTTCCGTCGCCTGCGCGGCGAACTGACCGCCGAGGAAGAGATCTCCGAGGGCGAGTTCGTCAAGGCACAGCTGGCACGGATCGGTGCCCCGCACTGGCAGGAGTTTCTCACCGCCTGGCGCTGAACATCGCCGGCGACGGCGTTATAATCGCGAGTTCTCAAACCCAACCGCAGAGAGATAAAAATGGCTCTTAACAACGTTCCTTCCGGCAAGTCCCTCCCCGACGATTTCAACGTCATCATCGAGATCACCGCCCATTCCGACCCCGTCAAGTACGAAGTCGACAAGGAAAGCGGCGCCATTTTCGTCGATCGCTTCATGTCGACCTCGATGCACTATCCGTGCAACTACGGCTACATCCCGCACACCATCGCCGGCGACGGCGACCCGGTCGACGTGCTGGTTATCAGCCCCTTCCCGCTGCCGCCGGGTGTCGTCGTCCGCTGCCGCCCGCTCGGCCAGTTGTCGATGACCGACGAAGGCGGTCAGGATGCCAAGCTGCTGGCCGTGCCGGTCTCCAAGCTGACCCCGCTCTACAACGAGGTCAACACCTACGAAGACACTCCGGAACTGCTGCGCAAGCAGATTTCCCATTTCTTCGAGCACTACAAGGATCTGGAGCCGGGCAAGTGGGTGAAGGTTAACGGCTGGGAGGGCATCGATGCCGCCCGCAAGGAAATCACCGATGGCATCCAGCGTTACAACGACGCCAAGGACAAGCCGAACTACTAAGATGCTGCGTATCGCCGTTGCCCAGTTCAATGCCACCGTCGGCGATCTGACGGGCAACGTCGATCGTATTGTCGACTGCGCCGCGCAGGCCAAGGCCCGCGGCGCCCAGGTGCTGCTGACGCCAGAGTTGGCGTTATGCGGGTACCCGCCGGAAGACCTGTTGCTGCGCCCGGATTTCTACCGTGCCTGTCGGCGGGCGCTGGACGATCTGGCGGCCCGCGTCGACGGCATTGCCGTCATCGTCGGTTATCCGGAAGAAAGCGCAGGCCATTGCTACAACGCCGCCTCGCTCATCGAAAACGGCCGGCAAACGGCGGTTTACCGCAAGATGCGCCTGCCCAATTACGACGTTTTCGACGAAAAACGCTATTTCGAGGCCGGCAGCGAGCCGCTCGTCGTCACGCTGGGTGGGGTCCGCTGCGGCATCAATATTTGTGCCGACATCTGGGAGGCGGGCGCGGCTGAACAGGCGTATGCCGCCGGCGCCGAATTGCTGCTGGTTCTCAATGCCTCCCCTTGTCACCTGGAAAAACAGCAGCAACGGGCGCAGGTGCTTGGCGAGCGGGTGGCTGCCACCGGCATGGCCGCGATTTATTGCAACCTGGTCGGCGGTCAGGACGAACTGGTGTTCGACGGCGCGTCCTTCGCGCTCGATGCCGACGGACAGTGCTGCATGCGCCTGCCGGCCTTCGCGGAAGCGCTCGGCATCGTCGATTACGAGGCCGGTCGCCTGCAATCGGCCGACCTGGCCGACGAATTGTCGGTCGAGGCCGAGGCCTACGCCGCGCTGGTGCTCGGCGTGCGCGACTACATCGGCAAGACCGGCTTCAAGGGGGCGATCATCGGCCTGTCCGGCGGTATCGACTCGGCGCTGACCCTGTGCGTTGCGGTCGACGCGCTCGGTGCCGACAAAGTACATGCGGTGATGATGCCGTCGCCCTACACGGCGCAGATGAGCCTCGACGATTCGCGCGAGATGATTCGCCAACTCGGCTGCTCCTACGACGAAATCGCCATCGCGCCGGCGATGACCACCTACGAGACCATGCTGGCGCCGCTGTTCGCCGGCCTGCCGGCCGATACCACCGAAGAGAATATCCAGGCGCGCATTCGCGGCAACATCCTGATGGCGCTGTCCAACAAGACCGGGAAGCTGGTGCTGACCACCGGCAACAAGTCGGAGATGGCGGTCGGCTACTGCACGCTGTACGGCGACATGGCCGGCGGCTTCGCAGTCATCAAGGACGTCTACAAGACCCTGGTCTATCGCCTGGCGCGTTACCGCAATTCCTTATGTGTCGGCGAGCCGGTGATTCCGGAAAACATCATCGTCCGCCCGCCCTCGGCCGAGCTGAAGCCGGACCAGAAGGACCAGGACTCGCTGCCCGAATACGAGGTGCTCGACGCCATCGTCCGTGCCTACATGGAAGAAGACCGCAGCCCGCGCGAGATCATCGCCGCCGGTTTGCCGGAAGCCGATGTGCGGCGCGTCGTGCGCCTGTTGCGCATCGCCGAATACAAGCGTCGGCAGGCGCCGGTCGGTATTCGCATCACGCCGCGTGGTTTTGGCAAGGATTGGCGGTATCCTATTACCAATCGTTATCCGGACGAATTTTAGGAACTAGTAGAGAGGACAGACCATGAAAAAAATCGAAGCCGTCATCAAACCGTTCAAGCTCGACGAAGTGCGCGAGGCGCTGTCCGAAGTCGGTATCACCGGCCTGACCGTCACCGAGGTCAAGGGTTTCGGGCGCCAGAAAGGCCATACCGAGCTGTATCGCGGCGCCGAGTATGTCGTCGATTTCCTGCCCAAGATCAAGATCGAGATCGTGGTTGCTTCCGACAGCGCCGATGCTGCCATCGAAGCCATCATCAAGGCCGCACGGACCGGCAAGATCGGCGACGGCAAGATTTTCGTCACCTCGGTCGAACAGGTCGTGCGCATCCGTACCGGCGAGACCAACGAAGCCGCCATCTGACGGATCGCTGCGGTCGACGCCCGGCAACGGGCAAAAAATCAGGGTGGCTCAGGCCGCCCTTGTTTTTTTCGGGGCGCGCAGCAGGGCGATCAGGGCGCCTTCGCCGCCGTCTGCCGGCTGTGCCTGGCAGTAGGCCAGCACCTCGTCGCGCTGCGCCAGCCAGCCGCGCACCAGTTGGCGCAGAACGGAGAGCTTCTGCGGCGAGCCATGTCCCTTGCCGTGGATGACGCGTACGCAACGCCGGCCATGGTGCAGGCAGTCGGCGAGGAAGGCGGCGAGCAATTGGCGGGCTTGGTCGCGGTTCAGCCCGTGCAGGTCGACTTCGTCCTGGATTACCCAGCGCCCGCGGCGCAGGTCGCGTAACACGCCGGAAGCCAGACCGGGCCGCAGATAGTGGGGCTCGTCGCCGCCTTCGAGTCGGTCCTGCAAACCGATCGGACCGTGCAGGCTTTCGTGGAGTGCCGCCCTTTCGTCGGCTGCGAACTGTTGCGGTCGGGGCGCGGGCAAGGGTTTGCCCAATACGACGCGGTTGGCGGCGGGCAGGGGTTGCACGCCACTCATTGCCATGACGAAGGCTGCTGCTTCGGGATCGTCCGGCAGCGCCGCGCGCGGGATATTACCCTCGCTGTGCCAGTGGGCAGGCAGTGCGTTGTCGTGGCGAGCTTTGTCGGGTCTTGCCGCCGCATCCATCTCCCATCGTGGCCGCGACGGCAGGCGGCGGGGCGGAGCCTTGGTTAGCTGGACACGGTTGTCCGGCGGTAGCGGCTGGGCATCCGCTACCGCCGCCCGGAAAGCGGCCAGATCGTCCGGGTCGATCAAGCCGGATCAGACGAGGCCGAGGTGGTCCAGGTAACGCTCGGCATCGAGCGCGGCCATGCAGCCGGTGCCGGCCGAGGTGCAGGCCTGCTTGTAGATCTGGTCGGCCACGTCGCCGGCGGCGAAGATACCCTTGATGCTGGTTTGCGTCGCGTTGCCGTTGCGGCCGGCTTCAGTCACCAGATAACCGTTATCCATGGCCAGTTGGCCGGCAAAGATGTCGGTGTTCGGCTTGTGGCCGATGGCGATGAAGACGCCATGCACGTCAACCTGCTGCGTCGCGCCGCTCTGCACATTCTTGACGCGCAGGCCGGTGACGCCGGAGTCGTCGCCCAGCACTTCGTCCAGCGTGTGGTTGTAGAGGATGGTGATCTTGCCGGCCTTTTCCTTTTCGAACAGCTTGTCCTGCATGATCTTCTCGGCCTTGAACTTGTCGCGGCGGTGAATCAGCGTTACATGGCTGGCGATGTTGGCCAGGTAAAGGGCTTCCTCGACGGCGGTATTGCCGCCGCCGACGACGGCGACCGGCTTGTTGCGGTAGAAGAAACCGTCGCAGGTGGCGCAGGCCGACACGCCCTTGCCGGAGAAGGCTTCTTCGGAGGGCAGGCCGAGGTACTGGGCGGAAGCGCCGGTAGCGATAATCAGGGCGTCGCAGGTGTAGGTGCCGGCGTCGCCGATCAGCGTGAACGGTTTTTCGGTGAGCTTGGTGGTATGGATGTGATCGAACAGGATTTCGGTTTCGAAGCGGCGGGCATGGGCTTCGAAGCGGGCCATCAGCTCAGGGCCCTGCACGCCATCGGCGTCGGCCGGCCAGTTGTCGACTTCGGTGGTGGTCATCAGTTGACCGCCCTGGGCCATACCGGTGATGAGCAGGGGCTTCAGGTTGGCACGGGCGGCGTAAACGGCAGCGGTATAGCCGGCCGGACCGGAACCGAGAATGATCAGGCGACTGTGGCGGGGAGACTGGGACATGGAGGTAATCCTCTGTTTGTGGTCGAGCGAAAAATTATAGCTTCATGCCTGTGCGAAGTTACTTTAGTTTTCCTTACGCTATTTGAAAGCGGTTTATAATCGTCGCGTAACACCATGACTGGAAACCGATTTATGTCTTCTCCCCATTTGGGTATCAGCCTCGTTGTCTGGCGCAACCTTGCCTTGTTCGCCGGTCTCGACGATGGCGAGCTGGAGAAGCTGTCCAGGGTTTCCAGCCGCCGGCCGGTGGAGCGTGGCGCTTTTATCGTGCGTGCAGGTGAAACGACCGATTCCCTGTACATCCTGCTGGCCGGTCGGGCCAAGGTGACCAACTGCGATGAAGAGGGGCGCGAGATCATTCTGGCCTGGCTGGGGCCGGGCGAGTTTTTCGGCGAAATGGGCCTGATCGACGGTAGTCCGCGTTCGGCCAACGTCATCGCCATGGAACATTGTGAACTGCTGCATATCGGCCGCGACGATTTTCAGCGCTGCATGCAGGAGAATTTTGTCGTGGCCCAACGCTTGATGCAGATTCTTGTCCATCGCCTGCGCGATGCCGACCGCAAGATCGAAAGCCTGGCCCTGCTCGACGTCTATGGCCGCGTTGCCCGCCTGCTGCTCGATTTGTCCGAGGAGGTCGATGGACGCCATGTGGTCAGGAAAAAGATTTCCAAGCAGGACATGGCGCGCATGATCGGCGCCTCGCGCGAAATGGTCAGCAAGGTCATGCGCGATCTTGAGGTGAGGGGCTACATTGTTTGTCAGGGCGATACCGTGACCATCGTGGGAGGCTGAGCATGGGTGCTCGGACAATTGATCGCGGCAGCAGTCCGCTACCGGAAAAAATCGGCGTCCTGTTGCAGGAATCGCGCTGGCTGGGGCTGGGGGCCGTCGCCCTCTTTCTGTCGATGGCCTTGTGGGGCTTCGATAAAACCGACCCGGGCTGGTCGCATGCGGTCGGCAACGGTGCGCTGCATAATCCGGCCGGCCGCGCCGGGGCGTGGATTGCCGACCTGCTGCTCTATCTGTTCGGCTTGTCCGCCTGGTGGTGGATCGTGCTGTTCGGCATGTTCGTCTGGTGGGGCTTTCGCCGTCTGAACGCCTTCGATGGCGAAGACCGCCGGCCGCTGTACATCGCCCTCGGCGGTTTCGTTTTCCTGCTGGTGACCAGCTCGGCGCTCGAAGCCCTGCGTTTCCACAGCCTGTCGGCCGAGTTGCCGCTTAGCCCGGGCGGCATGCTCGGCCTCGAAGTCAGCCGCGTGTTGGCTCGGCAAATGGGGTTTACCGGCTCGACCCTGTTGCTGCTGGCCGGCATTGCCGCCGGTTGGAGCATCTTTTCCGGCATGTCCTGGCTGTGGGCTTTCGAAAAGCTGGGGGCGATCCTGGAAACCCTGGTCGGCTTCTTCTACGGCCGGGTCGATGCCTGGCGCGACCGGCAGATCGGCAAGGAAGTCGCCCAACAGCGCGAAGTAGTCGTCGAGGAGGAAAAGCGCCGGGTCGAGTTGCACGAACCGATCATCATCGAAACCCCGGCACCGGTCGAAGTGCCGGTATCGAAGAAGGCCGAGAAGCGCGTCGAACGCGAGAAGCAGGCGGCGTTATTTCCCGAGGCCATCGTCGGCGGCATGCTGCCGCCGCTGCATCTGCTCGACCCGGCGCCGCCGGCTACCGAGACGGTCAGCCCGGAAACGCTGGAGTACACCTCGCGCCTGATCGAACGGAAGCTGGCCGACTTCGGCGTTCAGGTCAAGGTGCTGGCCGCCATGCCCGGCCCGGTCATCACCCGCTACGAAATCGAGCCGGCGGTCGGCGTCAAGGGGGCGCAGATCGTCAATCTGGCGCGCGACCTGGCGCGCGCGCTGGCCATGGTGTCGATCCGCGTCGTCGAGACGGTGCCCGGCAAGTCGTGCATGGCGCTTGAACTGCCCAACCCGAAGCGGCAGACGGTCAAGCTGTCGGAAATCATTTCGAGCGGGCCGTACAACAACATGAGCAGCCCGCTCACCGTCTGCCTCGGCAAGGACATCGGTGGCCTGCCGGTGGTGGCCGACCTCGCCAAGACGCCGCACCTGCTGGTCGCCGGCACGACCGGTTCCGGCAAGTCGGTGGGCGTCAATGCCATGATCCTGTCGATGCTCTACAAGGCCGAGCCGGATCAGGTCCGCCTCATCATGGTCGACCCGAAGATGCTCGAACTGTCGATCTACGAAGGCATCCCGCATTTGCTGGCGCCGGTCGTCACCGACATGAAGCAGGCGGCCAACGCGCTGCACTGGTGCGTGACCGAGATGGAGAAGCGCTACAAACTGATGTCGGCGATGGGCGTGCGCAATATTGCCGGCCTGAACGCCAAGATCAAGGAAGCGGAGAAGAAGGGCGAGCACATCCCCAACCCGCTGACCCTGACCCCGGAAGCACCGGAGCCGCTGAAGAACATGCCGTTCATCGTGGTCATCATCGACGAGCTGGCTGACCTGATGATGGTGGTCGGCAAGAAGGTCGAAGAACAGATCGCCCGTCTGGCGCAAAAAGCGCGCGCCGCCGGCATCCACCTGGTGCTGGCGACGCAGCGGCCGTCGGTCGATGTCATCACCGGCCTGATCAAGGCCAACATCCCGACCCGGCTGTCCTTCCAGGTGTCCTCCAAGATCGACTCGCGCACCATCCTCGACCAGATGGGCGCCGAGGCGCTGCTCGGCATGGGCGACATGCTTTATCTGGCACCGGGCACCGGCTATCCGACCCGCGTCCATGGCGCCTTCGTCTCCGACGACGAAGTGCATCGCGTCGTCGAGCACCTCAAGGCTTCCGGTGCGCCGGAATATGTCGAGGATATCCTCAACGGCAGTGCCGGCGACGACGAGGAGGGCGGCGAAGCTGGCGAGGGCGGGGGCGATGCCGAAAGCGATCCGCTCTACGACCAGGCCGTCGATATTGTGCTGAAAAACAAACGGGCGTCGATTTCGCTGGTCCAACGCCATCTGCGCATCGGCTACAACCGCTCGGCGCGCCTCATCGAAGCCATGGAAAAGGCCGGCTTGGTGTCCGCCATGGATGGTCGTGGCGGCCGCGAAGTGCTGGCCCGCAAGGAAACCGAATGAAATTTGCCCGGAAAATCCTGTCGACCGCAGCACTCGCCTGCTTGCCCCTGCTGGCCGAGGCCGGCGCCGTCGATCAGTTGCACCAGTTCCTGCAAAACACCCGCACGCTGAAAGCCGACTTCGCCCAGATGGTGATCGCCAAAAACGGTCGCAAGCCGCAGCAATCCTACGGCTGGGTGGCCATTGCGCGGCCTGGCAAGCTGCGCTGGGATATCCAGAAACCCTACCCGCAAACCTTGGTCGGCGACGGCGACAAGGTGTGGATTTACGACCCGGAACTGAAACAGGTTACTGTGCGCAAGGTCGGCCAGGCCATCGGCGGTTCGCCGGCTGCCCTGCTGGCCGGCAGCAACGATCTGGAAAAGAACTTCACGCTCAAGGAAGCCGGCGAGGCCGACGGCCTGAATTGGGTCGAAGCCATCCCGAAAACCGGCGACAGCGGCTTCGAAAGCGTCCGCCTCGGTTTCCACGGCAGCGATTTACGGGCCATGCAGCTGCAGGACAACTTCGGCCAGAGCACGCACATCCATTTCTCGAAACTGGAACGTAACCCGACCCTGCCGGTCAGCACCTTCAAATTCACCCCGCCGGCCGGGGTCGATGTGATCGGGGAATAAGACAAATCAGGCGTTGCCGCCTGGTCGCGCAGATTCTCCGTTGCCGCCGACAAGGACGGGAGAGGGTGGAAAGTAAAACAGCCGACACAAAGCCGGCTGTTTCGTTGGTGCGAAGCCGCTCAGGCGGTAATGAAAAAATCCCCCGCAACCAGGGTCGGATGGCTTGCGCTGGTGCCGATCAGGGCGATCTGGGTGGCGCCGCCGGCTGCATTGCCGTTGGTGTCGTAGATCAGGGCGCCAGTTGCCCGGTTGTAGATGATGTGGTCGTTGCTGTCGTGGGCTGCGGCCCCGGCGTAGAACATGCCGGAATTCATTGCGGTAGTGGTGGTGACGTTGGCTCCGCCCAGCGCCGTGAAAATGTCGCCGTCGAGCAGGATCCGGTCGTCGTTGCTGGTGACGGTCGTGCCGAAGTCGGCAATGGTGTCCTTGTTCGTGCTGGAGCTCGGCGCGGTGTTGAACAGGAATACATCGTTGCCTGTGCCACCGATCAGGGTGTCGTTGCCGGCTCCTCCGGACAAGATGTCGTTGCCGGTGTAGCCATACAGCTTGTCGGCCCCGCCATTGCCATTCAGACGATCATTGCCGGCGTAGCCGATCAGGACGTCGGTCGTGTTGCTGCCATTGATCGTATCGTTGCCGCGCAGGACATAGGCGTAAGTCGCCTGGGTGTCGCCGTAGGTTTCAGCAAAGCCTTGCATCGTGCTGGCACTGGCCGATGCCCCCGTCACTGAGTAAACCAATGCATTGTTGATATAGAACTTGGTACCGGTCATCGTGCCGCTGACATCGCCTGCATTGGTGTAGCGGAAGCTGCCAGTATAAGTCTGCTTGTAAGTGGCTGACTGGATGGTGAGCGAAGTGCTGCTATAACTGGAAACGACCCAGTTCCAGTCCTGACTGGATA
>Ga0316605_10001055_pt1 | contig 16619 bp, 13 predicted proteins | sample OWC_soil_day20_n_FD_207666 | JGI IMG/M metagenome (GOLD analysis project Ga0316605, IMG submission 207666) | Wetland soil microbial communities from Old Woman Creek delta, Ohio, United States - OWC_soil_day20_noCT | ecosystem: Environmental > Terrestrial > Soil > Wetlands | place: USA: Ohio... | reverse complement strand
TCGAGAACCGGAGCATCCACCGCCTTGCCACCGGCAATGGTCGCAAACATGTTGTAGGCCATGATGATCATGCCCACGAGGAACATGGCACCGCCGACGACACGGATGGTCCAGAACGGATAGGCGGCCTTGACGGACTCAACGAAGGAGTAAGTCAGGGTACCGTCCGCATTGGTGGCGCGCCACATCAGACCCTGCATCACACCGGAAATCCACAGAGCGGCGATGTAGAGCACGACGCCGATGGTGGCAATCCAGAAGTGGAGGGTAATCAGACGGGTCGAAGCCATCTCAGTCTTGCCGAAGACGCGCGGGATGATGTAGTAGGTGCAGCCGATAGCAATCATCGCCACCCAACCCAGAGCACCGGAGTGCACGTGACCCACCGTCCAGTCGGTGTAGTGGGACAGAGCATTAACGGTCTTGATCGACATCATCGGACCTTCAAACGTGGACATACCGTAGAAGGACAGAGAAGTAATCATGAACTTCAGGATCGGATCGTCGCGCAGCTTATGCCAGGCGCCGGACAGGGTCATGATGCCGTTAATCATGCCGCCCCAGGAGGGAGCCAGCAGAATCAGCGAGAAGATCATGCCGAGGGACTGGGTCCAGTCAGGCAGGGCGGTGTAGTGCAGATGGTGCGGGCCGGCCCACATGTAGGTGAAGACCAGGGCCCAGAAGTGCACCACCGACAGGCGGTAGGAATACACCGGGCGACCGGCTTGCTTCGGCACGAAGTAATACATCATGCCAAGAAAGCCAGCGGTGAGGAAGAAGCCCACGGCATTGTGGCCGTACCACCACTGCACCATCGCGTCCTGAACACCGGCATAGGCCGAGTAGGACTTGGGCGTCAGCACACCGGCGGCAAACACCGGGATTTCAGCGCTATTGACCAAGTGCAACACGGCAACGGTGAGAATGAAGCCACCGAAGAACCAGTTGGACACGTAGATGTGCGGGGTCTTGCGCTTAATCAGGGTGCCGAAGAACACGATGGCGTAGGAAACCCAGACCACGGTGATCAGAAGGTCGATCGGCCACTCCAACTCAGCATATTCCTTGCCGGAAGTGATACCCAACGGCAGGCTGAGAGCAGCAAGAAGAATAATCAGCTGCCAAGCCCAGAAGGTAAAGGCAGCCAGGCCCGGCGCAAACAGCGGCGTATGACAAGTACGCTGCACCGAGTAATACGAGGTCGAGAACAACGCGCAACCGCCAAAGGCGAAAATAACTGCGTTGGTGTGAAGGGGACGCAGACGGCCATACCCCAGGAACTCAAACAGATTCAGTTGTGGCCAGACTAACTGGGCGGCAATGATGACGCCGACCAGCATACCGACGATGCCCCAAATTACGGTCATCACGGCGAACTGGCGCACGACTTTGTAGTTATAAGTCGCTTGCGATTGCATGATGGATCACCTCTACTTTTTAGAACGAAAAAGGAACCGGCTTTTTTTCTTGAACCCACGCCACAAACTGGATGGCAGGACCCTGGCGGCGCAGGATACACGCTGTCTAAGGCCCAATTTTGATTTACATCAAGTCTGGTGCATTGCGAAAAATTCTATTTATGGATTAGGAAAACCACTCATTTGAACAACATACCTCTGGCGAGGACAAAAAAAAGGGTGCGCCTTCGCGCACCCCCAACCCCAACAGAGAGACTGCCCAAACCGCAACATTGCGTTGCTGAAATGCTGCGGCCATGTGTTCAGTAAAACCCATGCCCTAGTATGGATAAGGACAGAGGGAGGAGTTTTGATCTAAATCAAACATTGAGGCTCAGTCCGGGGAATTTTCGCTCTGCTTTGGTGCCTTCGCTGCCCCGGCATCCGGTGCGTCGTTATCCATCAGTATGCGGTAGGCCGGACCTTCCATGTCCTCGAACTGTCCGTTGCGCAAAGACCACCAAAACACTGCAGCGATAACAAACACCAGGACGATAGACAACGGTATCAGCAGGTAAAGAATGTCCATTCCATCCATACAGCTACCCCTTATTACTTGCTTGCAAACGCAAGGCATTCAACACGACGAGCAACGAACTGGCTGACATACCGATACCTGCCATCCACGGCGTGACATAACCGGTCATGGCGAGGGGAATGGCAATCAGGTTGTAGGCAAAAGCCCAGCCCAGGTTCTGACGAATGATGCGCATGGTCCGCGCCGCCAGGGCAATACCCTCGGCGAGATGGCCCAAGTCGCCTGACAATAGAATCACATCAGCTTGCTGCCGCGCCAGATCTGTGCCGCCTCCCATAGCCACGGACACCTGGGCCTGGGCCAGCACCGGCGCGTCATTCACGCCATCGCCGACCATGGCCACAATGCCGCCGTGGGACTGAATTTCCTTGACTCCCGCATGTTTTTCTTCCGGCGTAAGGCCGCCATGGGCATTCTGGATGCCTAAACGCTCAGAAACAAATTTCACCGCTGGCAGGCTATCGCCGCTGAACATCGAGAGCACAACGCGGCGCTGGTGAAGATAAGAGACAAGAGTGTCAGCGCCATCGCGGACTGAATCGCCGAGACGATAGAAACCCTTCCAGCCGTCCGCACCGGCCAGGGCAACCACCGTATCGCCCCCCTCCGCCCATTGCCTGGCCTGATCCGGAAGCGGCTGGCCATGCAGGGCCGCGGCAAATTCCAGGTTGCCAAGGCGCAAACTTTCCCCCGCCATCTCGGCCTCGACCCCTGCCCCGGTACGGGAGCGCAAATCGCTCATCACGGGCAGCGCCTCAGAAGATGCTTCCCGGATGGCGCGAGCAATCGGGTGTTCCGAGGCCTGTTCAAGCGCAGCCGCCAGTTGCAGGGCCTGATCCCGATCAAGACCGCCCCAGGGCAGCACGTCGATCAAGGTCATGCGACCATAAGTGAGTGTGCCGGTCTTATCAAAGATGAAATGATTGGCTTGCGCCAGGGCTTCGATGGCATGGCCCCGCGTCACCAGTACGCCCCGGGCGGCCATGGCGCCCGTGGCCACGGTCAGGGCCGCCGGCGTCGCCAGCGAAAGCGCACAGGGGCAGCTCACCACCAGAACCGCAACAAATACCCAAAGCGCTTTATCTGGGTCGATGAAATGCCAAGCCAGGGCAGTAGCAAATGCCAGTACCAGCAACACACCGACAAACCGCGCCGCAATGCGGTCAGCGAACTCGACTAGGTGCGGCTTTTCAGCGGCGGCACGTTCCATCAAGCTGCGGATGGCCGCAAGCCGCGTCTGCTCGCCAATGTGTTCGACGCGGAAAATCATCGGACTGGAAATATTCACCGCACCGCCCGTCACCGTATCACCAGGCAGCTTCACAACCGGGCGGCTTTCCCCGGTAAGCAGCGACTCATCACAGGAGCTTTCGCCTTCCAGAACCTGGCCATCAGCTGGAATGGTTTCCCCAGGCTTGACGAGCACCCGATCACCAACGACGAGATCAGCTACCGCTACACGATCCACGTCCAGGCTTCCCTCCGCCTTGAGGCGACTGGCGAATGCCGGCAGCGCCCGCGCCAGGGTTTCGACGCCCCGCACGGCGCGCTGACGCGCCATCATCTCGAAATAACGGCCGCCGAGCAGAAAGAAGACGAACATGGTGACGGAGTCGAAATACACTTCGCCGCCGGCAATCGCGGTCGCCCAGGCACTGGCAGCGAAGGCGCTGCCCACCCCGAGGGCCACCGGCACGTCCATGCCCACCCGCCACAGCCTCAGGTCGCGCCAGGCGTTGCGGAAGAACGGCGCCGCAGAGTAGAACACCACCGGCAAGGTCAGAATGAGACTCGCCCAGCGCATTAACTGCTCGATCTCGGGCGTCATGTCGCCACCTGCCATGTAAACAGGAATGGCGTACATCATCACCTGCATCATGCCGAAACCGGCAACGAACAAGCGCCACAAGGCCGCCTTGCGCTCCTTCTGAGCCAATTGTTCGGCGCGATTGATGTCGTAGGGATGCGCCCGGTAACCAATAGATGCAATGGCTTCGAGAATCTGTGACAGCTTGATTTGCCGCTCGTCCCAGCGCACCCGTGCGCGGCGGGTGGCGTAATTGATATCCACCGCCGTCACACCGGGCTGGCGGGAAATGTGCGCCTCGTTGAGCCAGACGCAGGCAGAGCAGGTAATCCCTTCCAGGATCAGCGCCGCCTCACGCTCGTGCTCACCAAAAGGACGCACAAAATTCTTCTGCACCTCCGGGTGGTCGAACAGCCCCAGTTCCTGCAAGGCCTGGGGCAAGGCTTCGCGCGGGCTTTCGGGCATGGCGTCCCGATGCCGGTAATAATCCGCGAGACCGTTAGCAACGATGGCCTCGGCCACGGCCTCGCAGCCGGCACAACACATCTCGCGCGGCTGGTCGTCGATATCCACGGAAAAGTGAGTTTCCGGCGGGATCGGCAGACCACAGTGGTAGCAAGGTTCAGACACGGGATTCACAAACAGAAGGGGCGCGGAAGGATACCCCAGCGCGCCCCGGCTTGGCCAATTTATCGCATCAATTCAATTTACTTGGGCTGCATGCGGATCGCGCCATCGAGACGGATGACCTCGCCGTTCAGGTAAGAATTCTCGATAATGGACTTCACCAGCGCCGCATACTCGGCCGGGCGCCCCATGCGCGGCGGGAACGGCACCATCTTGCCCAGCGCTTCCTGCACTTCCGGCGCCATGCCCAGCAACATCGGCGTTTCCATGATCCCCGGCGCAATCGCCATCACCCGGATGCCGGAGCGGGCCAGATCACGGGCAATCGGCAAGGTCATGCCGACAATACCGCCCTTCGAGGCCGAATACGCCACCTGCCCCATCTGGCCGTCAAAGGCTGCCACCGACGCAGTACTCACAATGACGCCCCGCTCACCCTCGCTGTTCGGTTCGGCCTTGCTCATGGCGTCGGCCGCCAGGCGGATCATATTGAAGCTGCCAATAAGATTGACCTCGATCACCTTGCGGAAGTTGCCCAAGGCATGAGGGCCTTCCTTGCCCACGGTCTTTTCACCATGAACGATACCGGCGCAGTTAATCAGGCCGTGCAAACCACCAAAACCCGACACCGCCGCATCAATCGCACCGCGGGCCGACGCTTCGTCAGCCACATTGGTCTCGACAAAACGCGCCGCCGCCCCCAACTCCTTCTCCAGCGCCTCGCCTGCGGCCTTGTTAAGGTCGGCCAAAACGACCTTGCCGCCCAGCGCCACCAGCATCCGCGCCGTCCCGGCACCAAGACCGGAAGCGCCGCCGGTGACAACAAAAACGGAATTTTCTATTTTCATTTCGCCTCCTCCTTAAAATTCACTCCACACGCCACCGTATGGTGAAAGGCACAAAAAACCAGCCAACTGGCTGGTTTTTCGCTTTTTTTGGTGCTGCTGACCGGAATCGAACTGGTGACCTACTGATTACGAATCAGTTGCTCTACCAACTGAGCTACAGCAGCATAGAACGTCGATTATAGATCGGACTCAGCCGTTCAGGATAACTGCGGGACAGGAATCCGCTATAGAGACAGACACTCGGAGGCGGGGCGTCACTCATCAGCCCACCGAAGCCGTTTGTCACCGAAGACTTCTCCTGGCAGCATTGCCATGCTATATGTGCAGGCAACAAAGAAGTCGAAGTTACCCAAGGCAGACCTTGCCGCTTCTGTAAGAAATTGAACTATGGAGAAACCTCATGCGTAAGGAATCAGGATTTTCACTGATAGAACTGATGATCGTCGTGGCCATCATCGGCGTACTCGCGGCAATTGCTTTGCCTAACTACAACGAATACATCACACGGTCAAAGATCACGGAAGCGGTATCCGGCTTGTCGGATATGCGCGTCAAGATGGAACAGTTCTTTCAAGACAATCGAACCTACGCAGGCGCCTGCGTCGCAGGCACCGTGGCTCCCCTTCCCGCAGCCACCAGCAATTTCACGTTCAACTGCAATGCAGATGGTGGCGGCAGTTCCCTGTCCGCCACGGGCTATATGGTTCGCGCGGTTGGCATAGGCTCCATGTCCGGCTTCGAATACACGATAGATCAGGATAATGCCCGCCGCACGTTTGCCGTAGGCTCGGGATGGAGCGGCGCCGGCAGTACATGCTGGGTAACGAAGAAAGGCGGCGGTTGCTAAATCATGAAGCACAAGTCGGGATTCTCTCTGGTCGAACTCTTGATCGCGATCGCGATTATGTCCGTGCTGTTGTCCCTTGGGATTCCCGCTTTCAATACTTACATCAATAACGCCAAATTGCGGGCCTCCGCCCAATCCCTCTTGTCAGGCATCCAAATGGCACGAAGCGAGGCCGTACGTCGCAATATCAATGTGGATTTCTTGCTCACGAACGACGACGTTTCCGCTGCCGGTTTCGCTACCGCCGTACCCAACGCGGCAGGGAAAAACTGGCTAATCCGCACAACCGACCTCAGCGCCTACGTCGAGGGAAAATCCGGGGCCGAAGGAAGCAGCCGCAGCACTGCAGCCGAATCTCCAATAGCCATAAATGACAGTAACGACGATGGCGTTGCCGATGCTGGCGCCATTTCCACCATTACCTTTACCAGTCTGGGAGCCACCAGCCTTGCGGCGGCTGCGACATTCAGCGTCAGAAACCCTTCTGCGGGCGCCTGCGCCCCGGCCGGGCTCATGCGCTGCCTGAATATCGTGGTATCCATCGGAGGCCAGGCCCGTATTTGTGATCCGGCAGCGACTACCGCTGGTGATACGAGAGCATGCTGATATGAGCCACACTATTCAACGAAAGCACCAGCAGGGCGTTTTTCTGCTGGAAGCCCTGATCGGCATCGTCATTTTTTCGATTGGGCTGTTGACCATGATCGCGTTGCAGGCCAAGGCCATCTCCGTTCAGTCCGATGCGCAATACCGAATCGAGGCAGCCAATCTCGTCGACAGAATGTTAGGGACCATCGCATTGAACGTGGATCGCTCTACAGCTGCCACCCTGCAATCCTCCCTGGATGCCTTCCGCAATAACCCCGACACGGCAGCCTCATGCAGCTTTAATGGCGGCGAGTCCACCAATGCGGATGTCCTCGCCTGGGGCGCTGCGCTGGACGCAACGCTCCCGGGGACATCATCGGCCATGCGCCAAATTCAAGTCACCAATACCAGTGCCGCTTTTAATCAGGTGGTTATCACGGTTTGCTGGAAATCTCCTGCCGATCCGGTGCCGCGGCAGCATACGGTCGTTTCCTACATCAACTAATCGAGACCTCCGGAGATGAAACCCAGCCTAACTCCTGCCCGCCATAACGCTGCCTCAGGCTTTTCCTTGGTCGAGGTTCTCGTTGGCATGGTCATCGCCCTGATCGGCATTGTCATCATGTTCCAGGTGATGGAAAACGCCGATGCCCGCAAGAGAACAACGGCCGCCGGCGGCGATGCCCAGATTGCCGGCTCCATTGCCATGTACAACCTGGAGCGTGACATTCGTCAAGGTGGTTATGGCTTCGGCGCTTCCGCCTTCATGGGGTGCACCGTTAATGCCTACGATACGGCGCGCGGCGCCGCATTCACCTTCCCGATGATACCGGTGCAGATCGTTGACGGCGCCGCTGGCGCACCGGACCAGATCATCGTCTTTTATGGCAACTCCCAGACAGCAGCCATCAGCCAGACCTTCGGGCCCAAGAGCGACGGCACCGCCGGCTCAACGACCACCAGCAAGACCGTCACCAGCACCAGTAGTCGTGCCGGTATCCAGCGTGGCGATTTGGTGTTGGTCGCCAACAGCGCTGCCTCCGCTTGCGGCTTGATCGAAATCACCGACAACAGCCATGGGCCCGGGGGTACGACCGATGACGCCCGCACGGTGAATCACACCACCGGAACCTATACCAGCGCACTCAACGTCACCGCAACGGCGCGTTTCAACGATCCGGCCGGCTTCACGCTCACCTCGGGCTCACTCTACAACCTGGGCAACCTGACCTTCCCGCGCCGGGACATCTGGCAAATCACCAATAACCGCTTCCTCACGGTGACCGACGACCTGCATTTCACCGGCGCCGCCGAAGTGGGGGAAGGCATCATCGACCTCCAGGCCGAATACGGGCTCGATCTGACCGGGACGCGCGACTATCTGGTCGACACCTGGCAGACCACGGACCCGGCCGACTGGACCCGCGTCATCGCCATTCGTGTCGGCCTGCTGGCCCGCAGCCAGCAATATGAAAAAGCCATCGTGACACCGAACGCCCCCACCTGGACCGGCGGCACCTTCGTCATGACCAACGTAGACGGTACCGCTGACGATGCCCCTAATAATCCGAACGACTGGCGTCACTATCGCTATCGTGTCTATGAGGTCACGATTCCCTTGCGCAACGTCATTTGGGGCACCGCACCATGAAACCCCGTACCAAATATCCTATGAGCACCGCAAGACGGATTACCGCTACAAAGCGTCAAAAGGGCGTCGTGCTTCTGGTCGCCCTCATCATGCTGATCGCGTTAACTCTTTCCGGAATTGCTCTTTTCCGCCAGGTTGGCACCGGCGTTCTCATCGCCCGCAACCTTACCTTCAAGAATGCCGCCCTTGCGGCCTCCGATGCGGGCGTTGAAGCGGCACGCAACTGGCTGGTTACCTCTGGTGCCAATCTCGAACAAGCCACCATGGCCACCACGGCCACCCCGCCCACCGCCTACTACCCGGCCTGGTGCAACGACTCCCTCAACGCCGCCAACACGCCCGACGCCGACAACAACGGCGTGACGGATGACTGCAAGCCAGCCTCTGCCGCACCGCCATCCCAGTTCGACCCGGTAACTTACAACTGGAACAATTCTGCGGTGGCTACCAGTGATGATGGCAACGGCAATGCCGTCCGCTACGTTATTCATCGTCTTTGTCGCATCCCCGGCTCCCTCAACTTCACCAATTCGGATGGCGTCCCGCAGGAGTGTGTCGTGCTGGGTTCATCGACGTCCGGCGGCACAAAAGGCGCCGTAGGCTACGGCGGCGGCGCCCTCGCCAACACCATGCAGCCCTATTTCCGCGTTACCACGCAAACGACTGGCCCGAACAACACCATCGCTTATTCCCAGGCGATCTTGTACTAACCAAGGAGCACGACCATGTCCTCCCACTCTCATCGTCTCCCGCGTCAAATTCTGGTGGCCCTGCTGATGGCGATTGGAGCGCCCCCGGCATTCGTAGCGGCAACCACCACCGATCTCGCCGACGTTCCGCTGGCAAGTTCGTCATCGTCCCAAGTCAAGCCTAACGTTCTTTTTGTTCTGGATGATTCGGGGTCGATGGCTTGGGACTATATGCCGAACAATTCGAGCAACAATCCCGAATATAACGATGATGCGGTGGGTTTCCGCAACAGTCTCTGCAACTATGTCTTTTACAACCCCGCTGTCACCTACGAAATTCCCAAGGACGGTGACGGAACGAATGTCTATGATGCAGACCAAACGTCCTTTACCGGGGCGTACGCTGATGGTTTTTATTGTTACAAGAACAACTGCGGTTCGAGTACCCAGTCGAAAACCAACATCAGCACCAGCTTCAAGGCCAACAGCAACGACACCGGTCAGGCCGCTTACTATTGGATGTATCAAGGGGCCACGGCTGCAAGCGCTTGGACAGCCAGCACGGCATATGCAGCTGGAGCGATCCGCCGGCCAACCACCGCTAACGGCAACGTCTATCAGGTTCTAACTGCCGGCACTTCCGGCGCAACCCAACCCACATGGCCAACAGCGGCTGGGGCTACCGTTCAAGATGGTACGGTGGTCTGGATATCAGGCATCCTGCCAACAAATAGTGTTTGCGATACCTCGGTCTCTAATTCTTCAACAGGTAGCATGACCGACGTTATTGAAATTTGCACAGACGGCACCCGCCGCACGACAACATGTGCAAGTGGCTTAAAAACAGCATTGTGGAAGAAGGTGCTTGTCAGTTCCACCTCCGGACCCAGCAGCGGGGATGAGCGCCAGAACTTTGCGAACTGGTACTCCTACTACCGGACTCGCATGTTGATGATGAAATCCTCGTCCGGCCGCGCTTTGTTCGGGCTTCCCGACAGCTTTCGGGTCGGCTTCATGACGATTCACCCCGGCACCTTCGACTCCAATGGAGCTGCCAGCGGCTCGGTGTCGTCAAGCAAGTTCCTGAAGGTATCGGATTTCAACGCCGCGCAACGCACCGCCTGGTACAGTAAGCTTTACTCGCAGGCCACGGGATCCGCAACTCCTTTACGTACTGCTCTCTCGGTTGCTGGCCGCTATTTCGCCGGGAAGAACGATCAAATCAATAACGGCATGATTCCGGCCCAGGCTGATGATCCTGTCCAGTACTCCTGCCAGCAAAACTTCACCATTCTCACCACCGACGGCTACTGGAATGACGGTGAAAGCCGCGCTCTGAATGGAACCAGCACCATCACCAATCAGGACGGCAACATTTCAGAACTGGATGCCTACAATTCGTCCGACAAGAAATTCGCGGTCTCACCACGCCCCATTTTTGACGGCGCCACCGCCACCTATGTTTACAACACCCTGTCGCTCCAATATCAGACTGCATCTTGCACCTATGGCACCTCCGACCAGCAGCGCACGGTCCAGTACCAGCAGTGCTCGACACCTGGCAACAAGTGGAAAAGGACATCCGTCGATAGTGGCGCCCACTGGACCGCCTGGGGTCTAGCCAGCAGTTGTACATCGGATAGCTCAGGTTCAACCCGCACCCAATGCCGTCAATATGAGCAAACCCGGACATCCTTTAACTCCGGTTCAACCTGGAGCGACTGGACGGAATGGTCAGACACGAGCAATTACTGCAGCACGGACAACAGCGGATCGAGCCGCCGTCAGTGCCGCAATGCCTATGGCTGTATCAGCAACACCTGGTCCAACGCCCAATGTACCAACACGGATGCCTCGACCACACCACTTTGCCGCTCAACGGCCGGCGCCTGGGGCGATGTAGCGTCCTGCTCCGATGTAGCCCAAAATGGCAGCGGCGTCGCTACCGAGTGTCAGTCGATACCCATACTCGGCTACAAGATTCAATACAAGCCAACCACCACATCAACGACCTATCCGGGTCCCAACCAGTCAGGTTCGATCATCAGCGGTCCATCTTCGACCGTTGGTATTTGGACCGATGTAACGCCGGCCACCTGCTATGCGACCGCGCCATCGCTACCCGCCAACGGCGCTGTCACCGGAGCAGCCACGCCCGCCCCTCCGGACAACTGCCTGAGCGGATCGCAAGTCTGGCCCTGTGAGACCAGTTCTAGCACTGGTGGTAGTGAAAATACTCTCGCCGACGTCGCTCAGTACTATTACAAAACAGACCTGCGTACAACGGGCAACTGCACCGGAGCCTTGGGTGGTACCGCCGATACCTGTGCCAATAACGTCCCCTCCTCGGGAACCGGCACCGAGGATGACAAGGCCAACTGGCAGCACATGACCACCTTCACCATGGGCCTAGGCCTCTCGGGCACCCTGACCTTTTCACCCACCTACAAGACTGATACTACGGGTACGTTTGCCAATATCCGTACTGGGTCGACTAACTGGCCGCTTCCGAACATGGGTGGCGACAGCCCGACCAATCTGGATGACCTCTGGCATGCTGCCATCAATGGCCGTGGTCAATATTTCAGTGCGCGCGACCCGGATACCGTAATTGACAGCCTGTCTAGCGCCCTGTCCGGAATCAGCGCCCGTGTCGCATCGGCTGCTGCGGCAGCCACCTCGAATCTGGAGCCGGTAGCCGGGGACAACTTCGCCTACACGGCGAAATACGTAACCCAGAAGTGGAATGGCGAACTTGAGGCCCATGAAATCAACCTCACCACTGGCGCCGTTAGCGGCACGGTGATCTGGTCTGCCCAGAGCAAGCTGGACGCCAAGAGAAAAAATGCCTGTGACAACCGCACCATCAAGCTCTTCCGCAGCGGCGCCACCAACAATCTGGTCAACTTCACCTGGAACACCTATGCTTGCGACGTGAGCGGCAACCCAACCGGGGCCGCGCAAACTGAGCTGGACTCCACCGAGCAGGCTAACTTCGGCTCAACACAAGTCCAGTTGCTGAGTCAGTATCCTGACATGACCGACGGCACAGGAAGCCCGGTAACCGTCGACCAAAGGGCAATCGCCCCAGGGGATAAGCTGGTGAATTTCCTCCGCGGTCAACACGGTAACGAAGCGTTCGAGGCCAACAGCAGCACGAAGCTCTACCGTGCCCGCGAGCATATTCTTGGCGACATCATCAACGCTCAGCCGGTATTTGTGAAAGCTCCCTTTGCCGAGTACACGGATTCCGGCTATAGCGCATTCAAGACCGCGAAGGTCAGCCGTACCCCCATGGTCTACGTAGCTGCCAACGACGGCATGCTGCACGCGTTTTATGCCGGCACCTCCATCGCCGACACGAATGGCGGCAACGAGGCCTGGGCCTTCATGCCGACCATGGCATTGTCGAATCTCTACAAGCTGGCCAGTGTTAATTACGCCACACAGCACGTCTTTACCGTCGATGGAACCCCAACAGCAGCTGACATCTTCGACACCACCACGTCGGCCGACTGCGCTTTGGGTTCTCCGGTGACGCCATCGAGTTGTTGGAAGTCGATTCTCGTCGGCGGGCTCAACAAGGGCGGCAAAGGCTACTACGCCCTGGATATCACGGACCCGGCCACACCCAAGGCGCTCTGGGAATTCAAATACAGCAGCGTCTGCTATGACACCACCAACGCCGCAACCAAGGCCGCCACGGCTGGCGCTGACTGCCATATCGGCTATACCTTCAACAACCCGATAGTCGGCAAGCTGGCCGACGGCACTTGGGCAGTCTTCGTCACCTCGGGCTACAACAACGATGATGGCAAGGGTTACCTCTATGTTCTGAATGCTGCCACCGGCAAGATCATTTACCGGATCAGCACTGGGTCCGGCACCGCGACCAGCCCCAGCGGCCTCAACCACATCAATGCCTGGGTCGATAACGCACTCCAGAACAACACCATCGGGCGTGTCTATGGCGTCGATCTCGACGGCAAGATTTGGCGCTTCGATGTCAATGACACCATCGACCCCACCGGCCGTGAAGCCACCCTGCTGGCACAGGTGGTGGATGGTTCGGGCAATCCTCAATCCATTACCACCAAGCCCGAGCTTGCCGAAGTCAACGGTTCGCCTTTCATCTACGTCGCCACCGGACGTTATCTGGGTACCACCGACTTGTCGACAACCCAGACCCAGACCGTTTGGGCAATCAAGGACCCCCTGACGACGACCGCCGTAACGAGCCTGCGCAGCACCTTGGGGCAGCGGATCATTACCAATCACGGTAGCGGCACTTCCTCCTACCGCACCATCGCCTCCGGCGCCGGGGGCTGCACTGCCGGTAACGGGTGGTATATCGACCTGCCGGACTCGGGAGAACGGGTCAACATCGACATCAAGCTACAACTCGGTACGCTCGTTGTGCCGAGCAACGTTCCCGAAACCAATGCCTGCAACATCGGCGGCTACGGATGGTTGAACTACTTCAACTTCACGACCGGCTGTGCCGTTACCGGTGGTTCATCAACCGCCGCCGAGGGCGCAAACTCCCGAGTCGGTCAACGTCTTGTCGGCAGCAGCGGCACGGAATCCCTGGCCGTGGGCACCAACATCGTGCGGCTTCCAGACGGAAAGACGGTCGTCATCGCCACCACGTCGGCAGCCGAACAGATCACCTTCGATGTGCCGTTCAGCACCCCTCCCCCGGTTGGCAAGCGCGTTAGCTGGCGTGAGGTTGCGCAGTAAATCAATTGCCACACAACTCACTTCTGCGGATTGATGCTTCACCGCCAGAAGAGACAAACAGCCGGCATGTCCGGCTGTTTGTCAGTCTGGGGCTGTCAATTCTTTTGCATGGGCTGATACTCCATGTCGTTCCGGGAATTCACCCGTGGAGTCTCAATGGAGCGACCACTCCCCCAGTTCCCCCACAAGTCTTGAGCGTTCTCCGCTTACCTGCGGCAACCCCTGCGGCCATCCCAGCGGTATCAATGCCCGCTCAAGCCATAGCCAGCCATACCTCGGAGGTACCGGAAGCAAGGACGCCTGCAACACCGCCCATACCCCAAGCGGCCAGCCCGTCGCTTCCCCCTGTTGAACAGGGTCTATTCAAGGGTCCTTGGTACTACCCGGCCCGCTACCTGCATCGTCACCCGTCGCCTCTTAAGCCAATCTGGCCAGACTATCCGCCCGCGCTGGAGAAAACGCAGGGCCGTGTGTTGATCCGTCTGCTCATCAATGAACAAGGTGAGGTCGACACCTACCAGATTCTGGAATCCGAACCGACTGGGTCTTTCGATGCCTCCGTGGTGGCAGCCTTTAGCACAGCCAAGTTCGCACCCGGCCTTATTACCGGTTACGCGGTAAAGAGCCAATTGTTAGCTGAAGTGTTCTTTCAGCCCGGCCAGGCCCCAACGCCCAACTTCTCGATCATGGAACCCGAGCCGAGCAGCCGCCGTTAGAGCAAATCCTTGGGCAAAGGAAATTGCACACTCTCCTCACGTCCGGCCAGCGGAATGACTTTCACCGAACAATGGCCTTGCAGGTAGCCGATCACCTCAGTAACCAGGCTCTCCGGGGCCGAAGCGCCGGCTGTTACACCAATCCGCTCCCTGCCTTCAAGCCACGATGGATCAATGGCTGCCGCATCATCAACCAGATGGGCATTCACGCCCAGATGCTGCGCAACCTCCCGTAGCCGATTGGAGTTCGAGCTGTTTTTCGATCCCACAACGATCACCAGATCACATTGCTCCGCCATGGATTTGACGGCATCCTGACGGTTCTGCGTGGCGTAACAAATATCATCTTTCTTAGGCCCAACAATAGCGGGAAACCGCGACTGCAAGGCGCCAACGATCTCGGCGGCATCATCGACCGAGAGCGTGGTTTGCGTAACGTAGGCAAGGCTTGCCGCATCATCGACAGCTAGCGCGGCAACATCCCCCGCATTTTCGACCAGATGCATACCCGTGCCCGCCTGCCCCATGGTCCCCTCCACCTCCGGGTGCCCCTTGTGGCCAATCATGATGATTTCGCGGCCCTGGTCACGCATGCGGGCCACCTCAATGTGCACCTTGGTCACCAGAGGGCAGGTGGCATCGAAGACGCGCAGGCCGCGGCGCTCGGCTTCCAGGCGCACGGACTTGGGAACGCCGTGGGCGCTGAAGATGACCGTGGCGCCATCAGGCACTTCGTCGAGTTCTTCGACGAAGACGGCGCCCTTGCGCTTCAGGTCATCGACGACGTAGCGGTTGTGCACCACTTCGTGACGCACATAGATCGGAGCGCCGAATTTCTCCAGGGCGCGTTCGACGATGGCGATGGCGCGCTCGACACCGGCGCAGAAGCCGCGGGGATTGGCCAGCAGGATTTCCATCGTCGTTCCTTTACAGTAGGCCGATGATTTCCACCTCGAAGCGGATTGCCTTGCCCGCCAGGGGGTGGTTGAAGTCGATCAGGGCCGAGTCCTTATCCAGTTCGCGCACCAGCCCAGCGAACTTGTCGCCGTTGGGTGCAGCGAATTCGATCAGGCTGTGGAGTTCGACCTCGGCGTTGGCCGGCAGTTCGGCGCGGGCGATGCGCTGCTGAAGTTCCGGGTTATGGGGGCCGAAGGCCTGCTGGGCTTCGAGCAAAAAGGTGTGATGCTCGCCCACCGGCAGGTCGATCAGGCATTGCTCCAGGGGCGGGGCGAGTTCGCCGCTGCCGAGTTGCAACACCGCAGGCGTGGCGCCAAAGGTCGCGATCAATTCATCACCGTCGGCCGTGGCAACGCGGTAGTGGAGAGTGACGAGGCTATCGGCTTTAACTCGCTCAGTCATGGAGCACATCTTTCTGTGTGAGCTGCTGCCAGATCATCAGCACCACCCCGAGGGTGATGGCCGAGTCGGCAACATTGAAGGCCGGCCAATAGTAGCCGGCGACATGAAACGAGAGAAAATCCACCACGGCATCGAAACGCAGGCGGTCGATCACATTACCCAGGGCGCCGCCGAGGATCAGGGTGAGAGACGCGGCATAAAGACGCTCGGCCCAGTGCTGGCGCAGCAAGGCAATCAGCCATCCTGAAACGCCGAGGGCGAGAATCACGAAGAACCACTTCTGCCAACCGCCGGCGCCGGCGAGAAAACTGAACGCCGCGCCGCGATTGAAAACGAACACCAGATCGAAGAAGCCCGTGACCGGGAAGCCTTCGCCAAGGGCCAGGATGCTGGTTACCCAGAGCTTGCTGGCCTGGTCCAGCAGCACGATCAGCGCCGCCAGGCCAAGCCAGAATGCGAAACTCGCCTGACGCGGAGTACTCACTAGGCGAACTCGCGCGGCTCGCCAGCACCGAACAGATTGGCGGCGCAGCGGCCGCACAGTTCGGGATGCTCGGCGCTATGCGCGTGGTGGCCGACGTCCTCCCGCCAATGCCAGCAGCGCGGGCACTTGGCGTGGGACGTGGGCGTGGCGATGATGGCTTCGGCGCCGGGATCGGTGGCGCGCACCAGCATCGTCCTGGAGCAGATGAGGATGAAGCGCAGATCGTCTTCCAGACTCGCCAGCAACTCGTACTTGGCGCCGCTGGCGC
>Ga0316605_10001054_pt1 | contig 16634 bp, 16 predicted proteins | sample OWC_soil_day20_n_FD_207666 | JGI IMG/M metagenome (GOLD analysis project Ga0316605, IMG submission 207666) | Wetland soil microbial communities from Old Woman Creek delta, Ohio, United States - OWC_soil_day20_noCT | ecosystem: Environmental > Terrestrial > Soil > Wetlands | place: USA: Ohio... | reverse complement strand
GCACGGACGATCGCCTCGGCCGTGAGCCCGACGATGGGACCGATCGAGTGGCAGGTGATCGGCCGCCTCGAGATCTCGTGGGGCCGCGACCTCGCGAGCGAAGTCGACATCGTCGTCGCGCCGTAGCTCAGTACGCGATCGAGATCAGCTCGGCGTCGCCGCGTGGCAGCGTGACATGGTCGCCGGCCCGTGCGCCCCACAGCGCCTGCGCGAGCGGCGTCATCCAGCCGATCCAGCCGCGCTTCGCATCTGCCTCGATCGCACCGACGATCCGGTAGGTCGCGCGGTGGCCATCCTCGTGCTCCACGACGACGGTCGCACCGACACCGACGACCTCTCGATCCTCGGGCTCGATCGCTTGCGCGGTGGCGAGGTGCTCTGACAGCTCGCGGATCCGATCCGGATCGCCGCCGGTCCGCGTGAGCTCGTCGAGCTCGGCCCGCGCCACCCGGAGCCCCTCGGGGGTGACGACGTTGAGGTCGGGCACGGGGACACCGAGCCGCCGGACCGGGGCCTCCGGGAGATCGTCGTTCTCCTTGGTGAACGCCTTGCTCATGCACCAGGCTAGCGCGTGTCGCACGCGTCGCACGTCGCCACGGACTTCCGGTTTGAGGCGCGCGCGCGCATCATCGTCACGTCGTGACCCGCTCCCGGACCTCCGAGCTCGCGATCGCCGCGTGGGGCGGGCTGACGTTCGCCGCGCTACTCGCGAGCTTCACCGCGTTCCGGCCGGTGCGCGACGCGCTCGTCCTCGATGGCAACCCGGACGACATCCCGTGGCTGTTCTCGGCGACGTTCATCGCGGCGCTGATCGCCTCGCCGCTGTGGAGCCGCCTGCTGTCGAAGCGCGCGAAGCGGCGCGTCGTCCCGATCACGTTCCACGTGTTCGCGGTGTGCCTCGGGTTGTTCGCCGCGCTGGTCGCGACCGGGATCGAGCCGGTGATCGTCGGCCGCGTGTTCTACGTGTGGTCGAGCGTATTCAACATCTTCGTCGTCTCGGTGTTCTGGAGCCTGCTGACGGACCTGCTCGGCCCGAGCACGGCGCGCCGGCTCTACGGCCCGATCGCCGCGGGTGGCACGATCGGCACGATCGTCGGGCCGCTCCTGACCAAGCTGCTCGTCGACACGATCGACGTCACGGGCGTGCTCGTGATGTCGGGGCTCCTCCTCGAGGTCGCGGTGATCGGAACATGGCGCGTCAAGCTCGCGGGCGAGGCCCTCGAGCACTCCCCCGAGGACACGCCCGCACCCGCCGATGCACTGACCGGACTGCGGCACGTCGTGCGGTCGCCGTACCTCCTCGCGATCGTCGGCTACGTGCTGTGCACCGCGACCGCCGCCACGTTCCTCTATCTCGAGCAGGCCTCGATCGTGAAGGCAGCGTTCGCCGATCGCGTGGCGCGCACCGAGTTCTTCGCCTCGCTCGACCTGTGGATCGCCGGCGCGACGCTCGCCGTCCAGTCCGTGCTCGCCGCGCCGTTGCTCGCCTGGCTCGGGCCCGGCCTCGTGCTGTGCCTGCTGCCGCTGTCACAGGGCGTCGGGATCTCGGTGCTCGCCGCCGCACCTTCGATCACGGTGCTCGCGATCATCCAGGTGATCTCGCGCGCCGCGACGCACGGGCTGACGCGTCCCGCGCGCGAGCTGCTGTTCACCGTCGTCGATCGCGAGGACAAGTACCACGCGAAGAACCTGATCGACATCGCCGGCTATCGGTTCGGCGACTTCGCTTCCGGCTGGATGCACCGGGGGCTCGTCGCGATCGGCGCGGGCAGCGCCGCGCTCGCCGTCGCCGCCGTGCCGCTCACCGCGATCTGGATCGGCCTCGCCGTCGTGCTCGGGATCGGGTTCCGCGATCGCCTCGCCCGCACGCCATCGCCCTGACCCGTCACGGAAAGCGCAGCTTCGCGACGTACGCCTCCCACGCCGCCTGGAACGCCGTCATGTCCGTGACGCCGAGCACGGCGGTCAGCGTCTGGTAGCCCGTCGGATCCTTGGCCCGCGCGGCGCGGAACCGGCGATAGAGCTCGCGCAGCAGGCCCTTGTCCTGGAGGTAGTACAGGAGGTAGCGCGCTTGCGCGTAGTGGATGCCGGTGTCGTCCGCGTAGAACGCGCTATCTCCGAGCGCGGTCAGCGTCCGGAACGTCGGCACGCTGCCGGCCTTGATCGCGCGCTGCAATCCCGCGAGCCGCCAGTTCGTCCGACCGACGATGTGATCATCGAGCTCGGCGCTCTGCTCGAACAGCGATCCGAGGCCCTCGTTGAGCCACGCCGGCGCGGCCGGGAAGTCGGCCTCGACGTACGGGTGCACGATCTCGTGGACGAGCGTGCCACCGCCGGTGGCGATGTTCATGAACAGCGCGCCCTGCGAGCTCGAGTAGAATCCGTAGATCGTCGTCGGGTGCTCGCCGGTCAGCTCGCGCACCCCGTCCTCGTACGCCTGCGCCTCCGAGAACAGGTACACGTCGAGGATCTTCGCGGGCCGCTTCGCGAAGAAGTCCTGCTCGAGGTGATCCGCCGCCCACCGCACCGTGCCCGCACTCCGCTCGAGCTCCGCGGCCGTACCATCTCCGATCACGACGAACGGATCCTCGACGCGAATGGCCATCGCGCCGAGCCCGAGCTTGCGCAGCCGCGCGCGCAGCTGCTTGATGTGCGCGGTGTACTCCGCCTTCGTGAACGTCCCGGCCTCGGGGATCGCCGGCAGCCCGCGCTCGGGCTCCGAGCTCGCGACACTGCAGCCGGTGGCGATCACGATCACGAGTGACGACAGCGCGCTCCCCATGTCCACAGAGACTACGTGGGCGCGCCGCGGTTGCACGTAAGCGGTCTGTAAGGCCACCGCCAGCCCCTGAGCCACGCGATCTCGCGAGCTTCGCGCGCGCACCGCGCCGCGCCTCACGCGACGATGCGGACGACGTCGCGCTCGATCGGCCGGTCGAGCGCGATCTCGGTCGCCACGCGCGCGGCCTCGAGCGCGCGCCGGCCGGCATCGAGGCGGAACGGATTCGCCCGCGGCAGGCCCTCGAGGACGAGGGTGACCATGTCGGCGCGGGTGGGGAGCGCGAGCCCGCGCCCCCCTTCGCGGCTCCACGGCGCGGGCGCGCTGATGTGATGGAACAGCAGCCGGCCCGGGGGCACGCCGGCGATCCCCGGTCGATCGAGGATGCCGCCGTCCCAGTACGGACGGCGATCGATCCACACCGGGTGAAACATCGCGGGCACCGCGCACGACGCGCGGATCGCGGTCGGGAGATCGCCGGAGTCGAGCACGCGCGTGCAGCGCCCGAGGATGTCGAACACGCTGATCCGCAGCGGGACCCGGCACGCCTCGAACGTGTGCACGGGCAGGATCTCGCGCAGCAGCGCGTCGAACTTCTTGCCTGCGAGCACGCCCGCTCCGAACGCCGGATCCCAGAAGTCCTCGCGCCGCAGCGCGAGCAGCGCCCGCGCGTGATCGTCGGACTCGCACCCCGCCGCGAACGCACCGGCGACCATCGCCCCCGCGCTCGAGCCCGCGACGTGCACCGGCACGAGCCCGCGCGCGCCGAGCGCCGACATCATCCCGGTGTGCGCGAAGAACGAGAAGAAGCCGCTCGACATCGCGAGCCCGAACGGGGCGCGCGCGAGCCATTCGCCGAGCGTGATCATCGCGGCGCAACGCTACGCAACATTTCCCCCGGATGGTAGCGGTCGAGCCCGTGCTATGACCCGCGGCGCGCCATGAGCACGCCCGACCCGACCGCGCGGATGCCCCGCCAGATCCCCTACATCATCGCGAGCGAGGGCTGCGAGCGGTTCAGCTTCTACGGGATGCGGAACATCCTGACGCCGTTCCTCCTCACGTCGCTGCTGGTGTTCCTCCCCACCGAGGCCGCCCGCAAGGCCGAGGCGAAGGACGTCTTTCACAGCTTCGTGATCGGCGTCTACTTCTTCCCGCTCCTCGGCGGCTGGCTCGCCGATCGGTTCTTCGGGAAGTTCAACACGATCCTCGCGTTCAGCATGATCTACTGCGCCGGTCACGGCTGCCTCGCGATCTTCGAGGACAGCGTCACCGGCTTCTACACCGGCCTGTTCTTGATCGCGCTCGGCGCCGGCGGCATCAAGCCGCTGGTCGCATCGTTCGTCGGCGACCAGTTCGACTCGCGGACCAAGCACCTCGCCAAGGTCGTGTTCGACGCCTTCTACTGGATCATCAACTTCGGCTCGTTCTTCGCGTCGCTGCTCATGCCGCTGTTCCTGGTGACGTTCGGCCCGAGCATCGCGTTCGGGATCCCGGGCGCCCTCATGGGCATCGCGACCCTCGTCCTCTGGCTCGGCCGCAAGCGCTACGTGATCCTCGCCGTGCCCCCGAACAACCCGGACTCGTTCATGCGCGTCGTCCGCACGGCGCTGTCCACCAGGGACGCGACCCGCGGCAACCTCGGCACGTGGATCGCGATCCTCGGCGCGGTGCTCGCCGTCGGCTCGTACGGCCTGTACGCCGCCGGACTCCTCGATCTGGTCCCCGTGATGTGCCTCTCGGTCGTGTTGCTGATCGCCTTCGGCGGCGTCGGCACCGCGATGCAGCTCGAGCGCGCGCGAGGCACGCACCCCGACGCTGCCGTCGACGGCGTCCGCGCCGTGCTCCGGATCCTGATCGTGTTCGCCCTCGTCACGCCGTTCCACTCCCTGTTCGATCAGAAGGCGAGCGAGTGGGTGGTCCAGGGCGGCAACATGGCGCTCCCCGGCTGGACGTTCGATCCGACGGGCCGCACCGGGTTCCAGCCCGCGCAGATGCAGCTGTTCAACCCGATGCTCGTGATGATGTTGATCCCGTTCAACAACATCGTGCTCTACCCGTGGCTCAAGCGCCTGGGCTGGGAGCCGACGACGCTGCGCCGGATGACCGCGGGCATCTTGTTCTCCGGCCTCGCGTGGATCGCCGTCGCCTCGCTCCAGGTGTTCATGGACGAGACCGGCGACAAGATCAGCATCCTCTGGCAGATCCTGCCGTACGCCCTGCTGACGTTCGGCGAGGTCCTCGTCTCCGCGACCGGCCTCGAGTTCGCGTACAGCCAGGCCCCGCTCGCGATGAAGAGCGTGATCATGAGCTTCTGGAACCTGACCACCGCGGTCGGCAACCTGTGGGTGCTGCTCGTCGACGCCGGCATCCGCAACAAGAGCGTCCTGTCGCAGATCAAGTCCACAGGCCTCTCCCAGACCGCGTTCCTGATGTTCTTCTTCGCCGGCTTCGCGTTCCTCGCGACGCTCGCGTTCTGGCTGTATGCGAAGCGCTACCGCCTCGTCGACAACTACCGCTCCTCGGGCCCGCCGACCACGACGGGCGGCGGCACGATCCCGCAGGCGACCGCGAAGGAACGCGGCTAGCTACGGCGTCGGCTTGGTGATCGTGGCCCCGCGGACCGTGACCGCGGTCTGCGCGAGCAACCGACCGTTGAGCGACGCGCCGGTGTCGAGCGTGGCGGCCGTCTGGCTGAGGACGTTGCCCTCGAGGTGTGAGCCGGTGTTGGCGACGAGCTGCCCGCTGACCTGCCAGTAGATGTTCCCCGGCCGGGCCGTGCCGGCGAGGATGATCCGCACGCCGCTGCTCAGGGTCAGGCCCTGGGCGATCTGGAAGATCCACACATCGGTCGCGCTGCCGCTCAGCGTGACGTCCGTCGTGATGTCGAGCGCGGTGCCCCACCGGTAGACGCCGGGGACGAGCGTGACCGTGCCGATCGTCCCGGCGCCGAGCTCGGTGACGCTGGGCGCGCGGCCGGCGGCATCCGTGAACGCCGTCTCCATGTCGCTGATCGCCGTGGTCAGCATGGTCGGCGACGGCGCCGCGTAGTCCGGCGCATACACGCGACCGGTCACCTCGGGCGTCGTCGCGAACTGGTTCGAGGTGTCCGGCGTCAGCGGGAGACCCGTGATCGCCGTCGACGTGATCGGGCTGACGCCGAGGTCTCCGCGGATGATCGAGGTCGGCACGTTGACGATGCCGCTCTTCGCGAGCAGCACGAAGTTCCCCGCGGTCCCGAGGTTGACGGCGACCTCGGGCGCGACCGTCGTGCCGGTCGTGAACTTCCAGCTGTGCTGCGCCGCGAGCGCGACGTTGGCAGCGCTCCTCGCGCCCGTGCTGATCTTCGCCACGAATGCCGTGTTGATCGCGAGCCGCGTCGCGGGCCAGAACACCGCCGTCGCGCCCGTGGTGATCACCGTGCCGGGGATCGCCACACCTCCGACCTCGGTGGTCAGCGTGAACGCGCCGGAGAGCGTGGTGCGATCCATCGGCACGCTGAACGTGACCGCGGCGCTCGAGTTGATCGGGACATCGGCCGCGTCGTCGTTGGGAAGGTTCGACTGCACCGTCGGTGGCGACGTGTTCGGGGCGTCGTCTCCGCCACCGCCGTCCACGCCGCCGAGGTTGTCACCGCACGCCGCGAGCAGGACGAGTAAACAAGCTAGGTTTGACTTCATATGGAGTTCCTCTGGCGAGCTCCCTTGAGCCAGCCGCGATCCAGTCGTGCAAGGACCGCTCCGCGCGCGACCTCGGCGCACAGGGGGCGTGCAGGGGCCCGGGCGCATCGCGGACGTGCGATCGCGTCCACGCGCCGAGCGCATGCGCGCAGCGCTGGATGTAGGCGACGACGGCTCCGAGACGATGCGCGAGGCTCGCCGTGATCAGCGCCCGGGCGGCGACTCGTCCGCGTGCTCGATGCGGCCGTCGGCGTGCTTCGCGAACCGACCCGCGTCGCGTGGATGCACCGGCGCCTCGGACGGGAACGGCCAGCCACCGAACCGCGTGCGCTGGTAGTCGGCGAACGCCTGTTGGATCTCCGCGCGAGTGTTCATCACGAACGGGCCGTGCTGGACGACGGGCTCACCGATCGGGCGGGCCTGCAGGAGCAAGAGCTCCGCACCCTGCGGACCGGCGACGAGCGGCACGCCCGCATCGGGCGCGAGGACGAGGCCGATGGGCGACGACAGCTGCCGGTCGGCGAGGCGCGTGGCGCCGGCGAACAGGTACAGCGTGCGATTGCTGCCGCGCTGCGCGGGCGGCATCGTCCACTCGGCGTTCGGATCCATGCGGATCGTCCAGATCGCGATGTCGGACTCGGCGCGCGATGCCCACGAGCTCGGCGGAGGTGGGAGTGGCCTGGCGTCGGCGAGCGCGCCGGCGATCACGGTGACCTCGGTCGCGCGACCGGCCGCATCGCGCGCGACGTGGCGCGGGATCGCGTGGTCCCACAGCATCGTGAAGTACGGCTGCGTGAGCTTGTCGGCCGCAGGGAGGTTGAGCCAGATCTGGAACAGCTCGACCGGGTTCGGCCCGCTCGGGTCGACGAGCGGGAACATCTCCGAGTGCACGATGCCCTTGCCCGCGGTCAGCCACTGCACGTCACCGCGGCCGAACCGGGCGGTTGCGCCGAGCGAATCGGAGTGATCGATCAGACCGCGACGGACGATCGTCACGGTCTCGAAGCCGCGGTGCGGGTGCCCCGGGAACCCCGGGACCTCTTCCCCGTGGTACATGCGCCAGCCGTCCTTGCCGGCGAAGTCCTGCCCGAGCTGGCGCCCGGCGAGCGAGGCGGCGGGCCCCATCCGCTCGTTGCCGGCGGGGTACTTGTCGTCGTGGTGAACGCAGAACAGGAACGGGTCCTGGGTCTCCCACGGGAAGCCAAGCGCGAGGGTGCCGAGGATCGGGTTGGTCACGGCGTGATCGTAGCTCCGCCCGGGTGACTTGGCAGCCGGGCGCTCGGGGAACGGAGCGTTCCAGCTCGGAGATCCCCCGATCGGTGAGGATCGCCGGGAATTGCTGCGATGATGCGCGCGGATGTCCGGACCTCGCAGGCCGACCGAGATCGGGTCGACGCGGTGGATCATCACGCTCGCCTCGATGACCGCGGTGATCGCGCTGTCGATCGACATGAGCCTGCCCGCGCAGCCGGTGCTCGCCCGTGTGTTCGAGATCAGCTCGGAGACCGCACAGCTCAACCTGTCGCTGTTCATGATCGGGTTCGCGGTGGCGCAGCTCCTCGTCGGGTATCTGTCCGATGTGTGGGGGCGGCGCCGCGTGCTGCTCGGCGGACTCGCGCTGTTCTCGGTCAGCGCGCTCGCATGCGCCATGAGTCCGAGCATCGAGGTGCTGCTGGTGTGCCGCACGCTGCAGGGCATCGGTGGTTCCGCGGCGCCGGTGGTCGCGCGCGCGATGGTGCGTGACACGCAACCCGCGGCACAGGCCGCGCGGCTGCTGTCGACGATGCTCGCGACCCTCGCGATCGCCCCGATGATCGCGCCGTCGATCGGCGGCGTGATGCTCGACGCGTTCAGCTGGCGCGCGATCTTCGCCACGCTCGCGGCCGCCGGGCTCGCGCTGATGGCGATCGCGCACCTCACGCTGACCGAGACGCTGCCGACCGAGCGCCGCCTCGTCGGGACCCCGGCCGGGCTGGTCCGCGGCTTCGCGACGTTCTTCTCGACGCCGGGCACGAAGCTGCCGCTGCTGATCGGGTGCGCGTCGTTCGCCGGGCAGTTCGCGTACATCGCGAACTCGCCGTTCGTGCTGATGCACGGCTACGGCGTGTCGACGGAGGCGTTCGGCATCTACTTCGGCGCGACCGCGTTCGCGCTAATGCTCGGCTCGCTCACGGGCTCGCGCATGCTGCGGGGAGGGGGCTCCCCGAGCGTCATGATCGTGACCGGGACGACGATCCTCCTCGTCGGGGGCGTGCTCGTCACGATCGGGACGCACGTCGAGGAGCTCGGCATCGCGGGCTTCCTCGCGCCGATGATCCTGTACTTCTTCGGCGTCGGCATCAGCGGGCCGAGCGCGACCGCGCTCGCACTCGAGCCGGTGGCGCACATCGCCGGCACGGCCTCCGCGGCGATCGGGTTCTTGACCATGATCTCCGGTGCCCTCTCGGGCTACGTGACGACCCGGATCGGCGGCACCGATCCGAGGATCTTCGCGCTCGTCGTCACCGTGATGGGAGCGATCGCGTGGGCCGTGGCGGTCGCGACCGCGCTGCTACGTCGTCGGCGCTAGAAGCTGCTGGAATCTCGATACCCGCACGTCGCGCAGCGATAGTGCGCGTGCTCGGGCTGCATCAGCGTGTTGCAGGTCGGGCACATCGACGCGAGGTCACTCGTCCCGCGCGGGGTCTGTGCGGCGGCCGTGCTGACCGCGGCGCGAACGATCGTCGTCGGTGGCGCGGCGACCATCTGCGGCGTCCCTCGGGTGAGAGCGACGTAGGCGGACGGAGGCAGCGTGCCGCGAGGGAAGCGTTCCATGACCGACATCGGTAGCACGCCGGTCTGACGTCCCCTCGGGGGGAGATCAGCGGACGCGCTGGACGTCGATCGCCGCGCATGCGGAATTCGAGATCTGGCCCCGCATCCGCTGGCGCCGGCTCCCGGTCACGGCGGTGAGCCCGACCATCTCGTAGCGCGGCGGCTGGTTGATCCAGCGCTCGGGCTCGAGCGCGAGCGCGAGCTTCGGGCCGTCGTCGCGCCACGTCCCCGTCAACCGGTACGAGCCGGGCGGGATCCCGGGATTGTCGGCGTGCGGACCGAAGTCGAAGATCGCGCTCGCAGAGCCATCGGTGTCGAGGTCGATCGTGAGCTGGACGGCCGTCTTGCCCTGCGCGCAGTCGTAGAACCCGCGCCACACCGTGTGCGCCGGCAGCGGCTCGCGCTCGGCGGGACCGCGCGGCGCCACGTTCTGGATCGGCTCGGCGGGCGGCGGCGGCGGCGGTGACGACGACGACCAGCAGGCAGTCAGCAGCAGCAGCGACGCGACCCTCACCGGTGCATCGTACGGCAGGCGTCAGCCGTTCGGCGCCTGATCGTGGCTCGCGCCACGCGGCATGAGCGTCGGGAACGTCTCGCCGCTCGGCGGATCGATCAGCGTCGTGTCGTCCTTGTAGACGCGCGCGGTGCGATAGAGCTGGACGAGCGCGGAGGTCAGCGGCATCGACTGGTAGCGCTCCGGGAAGTGCTCGAGTAGCGCGGCGCGCACGACCTTGCCGTGGCGAGCGCTGACCGTCGGGAACAGATGGTGCTCGACGTGATAGCCGAAGTCGAGCGTCAACCACTCGAGCGGGCGCGGCAGCGTGACCGAGAGCGAGTTGACGAGCGGGTCGTTGACCGTGGGCGTCAGCGGGCTGAGGTTGTGGTTGCTCATGATGAACATCATCACGATCGAGTTCGCGACGACGAACGGCAGCAGGTAGATGAACACGAACGGCACGAAGCCGACGATCACGCCGACCGCGGTCCAGAACGCCACGCCGAGGAGGAACTCGGCGATCGCGCGGCGGTGCAGGCCGGGCGACAGCATGCCCTTCTCGCGCGCGGTCCACAGCATCTGCTGGCTCTGCCCGGTGAACCCGACGAACAGGCTGAACAGGCTGATCAGCCGGCGGCGGCCGAGACCGAACTGATCGGCCATGATCCGCGCGGCGCGCGAGGTCTGGTACTCGAGCAGCGTCGGGTACATGTCCGGATCCTTGCCGGGCATCGCGCAGTGGTTGTGGTGGACGCGGTTGTGCCAGGCGGTCCACAACGTCGGCGACAGCGTGAACGGCAGAAGGCAGAACCAGCCGAGCACGCGGATCGCGCGGCGGCCGCGGATCACGCCGCCGTGCATCATCTCGTGGCCGAGGAACACGGACCCCGCGAGCGAGAAACCGATCACGATCGACGCGACCGGCCACAGGGCCGCGGGCACGCGCCCCGTGGTCAGGGCCCACGCGATCGTGGCGATCAGCGCGGCATGAACCGGGAGCCACAGCACGCGGGAGCGCGCGGGCTCGAACACCGAGGCCGGCAGCCCGGGGCGCACGGTCTTGGCGTAGGTCGCGATGCTCCGGAGCTCCATATGCCCCGGTTTAAAGCACGCTTTCCGCCCTCGGCGAAACCACGATCGGTCATGACTCTGTCGGGCCCTCGGACCCTCTCTTGGGAAGGTCCGAGGGAGGCACCCGCGTGACGCGCCGGGTCACCAGCCGACGCCGGCCTCGACGGAGACGAACGACTGGAGCTCGCTCTTGCTCGTCGCGAGCTCCGGCGCCCCGGTGAAGTACGCGAGACCCGCCGTCCCGGTGACGACGAAGTCGAGCTTCTTGTACATCGGGAGCAGCCACTGCGCCGACAGCGCTGCCTCGGGGCCGGCGACCGAGCCGCGGTCCTGATCCGGGCTGCCGAACTGGAACCCCGGGTTGTCCTTGCCGAGCTGCATCTCGGCGAACCCGATCCCACCGCGCGCGTGCAGCGTGCCCTTCCAGAGCGAGCGGTCGATGATCGAGTAGTTGACCCGGAAGTGGGCCATCTCGTTGCCCGGTTCGTTGTGGAGCAGGGCCTGGCCCGTGCCGCACGACTCGACGCCGATCCGCCACGCGATCCGCACGTCCAGGCAGATCGTCGGGTAACCGGTGCTGTCCGTCGACGCCGTGCCGACGCGCAGGTTGAGCCGGTTCGTGATCGGCGGATGCGTGCCCGGATCGAGGCCGCCATCGTCGGCCGGCTCGTCGGCCGCGGCGACGGCAGGCAACGCGCCGAGGGTGGCGATGGCGAGGAGGGCCCGCTTCACCGCGGCACTATCCCACGCCGGACGCCGTCTGGCCCGTGATCCGTGCCGCGCCCGCGGAGCGGGGATAGAGTTGGTGGGTGTGGTCCCGACGCCAGGTGATCGCGGCAGGCCTGACGGCCATCGCCGCGCCGCGCCTCGGTGAGGCCAAGGAGCGTGCGATGTCGACCGATCCGATCCTCCGGACCATCCCGTCGACGGGCGAGCAGGTCCCGGCGATCGGCCTCGGCTCGTGGCAGACGTTCGATGTCGACGACATCGCGCCGATCACGCCCGTGCTGCGGCGATTCCTCGAGCTCGGAGGTCGCGTGATCGACTCGTCGCCGATGTACGGCAAGAGCGAGGCCGCGATCGGCAAGATGCTCGCCGCGATCGCGAAGACCGATCCGAAGCTGGCGGCGCCGTTCCTCGCGACCAAGGTGTGGACCGAGGGCAAGCACGTCGGCATTGCCGAGATGAAGCGGTCGATCGCGCGCCTGGGCGCGCCCGCGAAGCTCGACCTGATGCAGATCCACAACCTCGTCGACTGGAAGACCCACCTCGCGACGCTGCGCGAGTGGAAGGCGGCCGGGACGATCCGCTACCTCGGCATCACGCACCACGCGCACCGCGCGTTCGATGACCTCGAGCAGATCCTCAAGACCGAGCAGCTCGACTTCGTGCAGCTGCCCTACTCCGTCGCGGATCGCGCCGTCGAGAAGCGGCTGCTGCCGGCCGCCGCAGACTGGGGCGTGGCGGTGCTCGTGATGCAGCCGTTCGCGTCGGGGCGGCTGTTCACGCGGGTCAAGGGCAAGGCACTACCGGCGGTCGCCGGCGAGCTCGGGTGCTCGAGCTGGGGGCAGCTGTTCCTCAAGTTCTTGCTCGGTCACCCGGCAGTCACGTGTCCGCTCCCGGCCACCTCGAAGGTCACGCACGTCGAGGACAACCTCGGCGCGCTGCGCGGCCCGGTGCCCGACGCGACGCAGCGCAAGGCGATCCTCGCGGCGATCTAGCGCGAGCCTCCCGCGATCGAATGCGCCCGGCGGTCAGGGGCGGGGGCACCGCGCGCTACCGCTGCCGCCGCGCAGGATCACTGCGCGCTGCCGCTGCCGGCGCCGCTACCGTCGCCACCGCGACCCCAGCCGCGGCGGCCACCGGGGCTATCCGGACCACCGCGCTCGCGCATGCGATCGCGCATCCTCTCCATCGACGCCTCGATCTCGGCCGACGTGATGTCGCCGTTCTTGTCGGTGTCGAGCTCCGCGGGGTCGCCCATCCGACGCGACATCCGCGACTCGCCGAGCTCCGCGGGCGTCAGCTTGCCGTCGCCGTTGGCATCGAACCGGGTCCGCATCTCGTCGGCGCGGACCTTGCGGGCCGCGGCCATCTCCTCCGGTGAGATCGTGCCGTCCTTGTTCGTGTCGAGCAGCTCCTGGCGCTCCTTGCGGCGCTCCTCGCGGCGCTCGCGGAACTCCTCGCGCATCGCATCGCCATCGCCCTCATCCGGCAGCGAGGGACGCTCGGCGTCACTTCCCCCCGCAGGGTTCCGGCGCTTCGGAAGGTCGATCTTGCCCGAGCGCGATGGACGCGACGACTCCGCCGCCGGCGCGGCCGCGCTGCCGGCCGCCGGCGAAGGCGGCTCGGTCTTGCAGCCAGCCGCGAGGAACAGACAGGTCACGAGGGCGAGGGAGTGCTTCACGCCCTGTGGTTACAGCAAGCCGCGGGCCGCAACGCAAGTGCTCGTTCGCGCTAGGGGCCGCGGTGGACGGCCTGCGACTTCGGCAGGTGAGGTTGCAGGACCTGCGCGACCTTCTCTGCATCTCTCGCAGCGTCCTTGCGGTTGGCCCGCAGGCTCAGGACCACCGACACGGCGAGACAGGTCGCGATGATCGCGACCGACTGCAGCGGCGGGATCTTGATCCAGCTCGCGACGAGCAGCTTGCCGCCTGCGAACGCGAGGATGGCCGCCAGCCCGAACCGCAGGTAGCGCAGGTCCGCGAGCGCGGCGGCGAGCACGACGTAGAGCGCACGCAGGCCGAGGATCGCGAGGAGGTTCGAGCTGTAGATGATGAACGGCTCCTCGGTCACGGCGAACGCCGCGGGCACCGAGTCGATGGCGAACACGACGTCGGTGATCTCGATCGCGATCAGCGCGATGAACAGCGGCGTCGCGACCCGGCGGCCGTTCTCGCGGATGAAGAACTTGTGCCCGTGGAGCGTGCGCGTCCACCGCACGTGCCTGGTGAGCCAGGCGATGACCTTGCTCTCGTCGTCGTGGACGGGCTCGCGCAGGAGCTTGAACGCGGCGATCACCAGCACGCCGCCGAACACGTAGGTCAGCGCGTGCCACTGCTGGACCGCGGCGGCGCCGGCGAAGATCAGCACGCCGCGGGACACGATCGCGCCGAAGATGCCCCACGTGAGCACGCGGCGCTGCTCGGGGCCCGGGATCTTGAGCGCACCGAACACGAGCAGGAACACGAACAGATTGTCGATCGAGAGGCTCTTCTCGAGCAGGTACGCTCCGAGGAACTCTTCGGCTCGCTCGGCCCCGAACGCGACGAGCACGAACACGTTGAAGCACAGCGCGACCGTGATCCAGACACAGGTCCAGACGATCGAGCGCCTACGAGAATCGACGTGATCGCCGCGGTGCGCAAACAGATCGATCGAGATCGAGATCACAACGATGATCGCCAGCAGGGCCCACGCCCAGACCGGCACGACGAGTGTCGACATGCCACCTCACAAAGTTGGAGCCAGGTTCGAGAGAGAGCTCAGGAACCGAGCGACCTGGGAGGACGGAACACGCGGCCGAGGTCGGGCGACGTCGTCGCACGCTCGGTCGTTGGTAGCGCAGGCGCGACCAGACTGGAGATCGGACGCGAGGAGACGTCCCCCCGAGCGACCGTGGCCTCACCGTCGGCTCCGACGGTTTCGGAGTCGATCATCTCGATCGCGCCAGGTGTCTCGATCGTCGTCCATCCACGCATGCTGGTCAGCGAGACCGCCAGCAGGAGCACGATGAACAACCTCGCGAGCACGGCGGGACTATACCCCGCCGCCGCCGATGGGCTAGCTGGCGGCGTGCGGGTCGGGGACCACCCGACCGAGGTCGACCTCGATCGTCAGGGTCTGCGCCCCGGTGTCCACGGCCTGGAGCTTGGTACGCAGGTCGCGCCACCACGCCTCGGCGTCGTCCTCGGTCCAGTCGCCGGCGAGCGGCATCGCACGCAAGCGCTTCGCGAGCTCGACCGCGGTCGGTCGCGTGCCCGGGGTCTTGGCGAGCAGCTCGAGGATGAGCGCCTCGAGCGCCTCGGGGATCGGGGTGCCGCGCGCCCGGGACGGTGGGACCGGCGTCCCGGTCACGTGCTGGATGCAGACCTCGACGGGCGTCTTGCCCTCGAACACCTTCTTGCCGGTGAGCAGGAAGTAGCCGACCGCGCCAAGCGCGTACAGATCGACCGCGGTGCCGACGAGCTCGGGATCGGTGACCGCCTCGGGCGCGACGTAGGCAGGGGTGCCGAGGATGCTCTTCGTCGTCGACGACGTCCCGGAGTCCCCGGTGATCTCCTTGACGAGCCCGAAGTCGACGACCTTGACGAAGTCGACGACGCCGCCGCGCTCGCACAGGATGATGTTCGCCGGCTTGATGTCGCGGTGGATCAGGTCCGAGCGGTGCGCTTCCGCGAGCGCCCCGGCGACCTGCACCAGGATCGAGGCGGTGCGATCGAACGGCTGGGCGCCGTAGCGCGTGACCAGACTCTCGAGGTTGAGCCCGTCGAGGTACTCCATCGCGTAGTAGAAGACGCCGTCGGGACTACGGCCGTAGTCGTACACGGCGACGGTGTTCGGATGCGAGAGCTGGCTCATGTGCTGCACCTCGCGCTCGAACCGGTTCAGCGTCTCGGCGTCGACCTTGCTCGGCTGCACGAGCTTGACCGCGGTCGGACGCCGCAGCATCGCGTGGCGCGCGCGGTACACGGCGCCCATGCCGCCTTCACCGATCTTGTGCAGGAGGGTGTACTGGCCGAGCTGCATCGCGGCGCTGACCTTCTGGCGCAGGCCGTAGATGATCCGCGAGCCGACGGTCGCGAGCATGACCACGACCGTGCCGACGAGCAGCGCCCCTGCGACGTACGCCGGGCCGGGGAGCGGCTGGGAATCCAGGACGGCGATCGCGACCGAGGCGATCACGATCGGGAGGAACGTCGCGGTCCCGACGATCGCGGTGCGCCGGCCCGTGCTCGGCACCACGATCGCGCGCAGCAGGACCATGAACGAGGCGTAGAGGAGGCACGACAGCGGTGCGACCTGGAGGTCGCTCGACAGGTAGGCCGCGGCGCCGAACGTCACGCCGGTGCCGACCGCGTAGAACGTGTCGATCGACCGCAGGCTCGACAGCGACAGCTCCTTGCGCGCGAGCCCGCCGCGCCAGATCACCGCGAGGATGACGAGGCCTCCGACCGCCATCCACATGATCCACGCGTTCTGCGTGGGCTCGATCTCCGGGTACCGCTCGTACATCAGCCGGATGAACGCGATCAGCGCGGCGAAGCTCCAGAACATCAGCTTCGACAGCAGCTCGAGCCGCTGCTGGAGGTACGCCCGACCTTCCTGCTCGGTCGACGAACCCATCCAGGCGATCGCCCGGAGGTTTCTGCGCGAGCCCGCGGCGACGTCCACCATTCCGTCCAGGGTATCGGATCCTACGGTGCGCGCGCGATCCACAACACGTGGCGAGCGCCGCTGCCGGAGCGGGGTGCCACTTTATGCTGCTCGACGGCAAACCCGACTCCGGTCAGCCGGCCGGTGAAGGCCTTGTCGTCCTCGACGGACCACACCGCGAGCACGCCGCGGTCGACCAGGGCCCGGCGCGCGCGCTTGAGGCCGGGCACCCCGTAGAGCGCCGCGTTGCTCGGCGCGGTGAACGCATCGGGCCCGTTATCCACGTCGAGGAGGATCGCGTGGTAGACGCTGTCGGCCTCGCCGATCAGGCGCGCGACATCGGCGACCTTGACGGTGACCCGCGGATCCTCGAGCGGGCGCTCCGCGAGGTGCGCGAGCGGGCCGCGGTTCCATTCGA
>Ga0316605_10001053_pt1 | contig 16652 bp, 22 predicted proteins | sample OWC_soil_day20_n_FD_207666 | JGI IMG/M metagenome (GOLD analysis project Ga0316605, IMG submission 207666) | Wetland soil microbial communities from Old Woman Creek delta, Ohio, United States - OWC_soil_day20_noCT | ecosystem: Environmental > Terrestrial > Soil > Wetlands | place: USA: Ohio... | reverse complement strand
TTATTTCCTTATTTTTCAGGGATAAAGAAACCTTTACTAAGGAATGAAAATTATTTTTTCTTCTTTTCCCGCTGCGATAACGCGCTACCTGCTACAGATTTACTTGCTGTACTTGTTCTGCCATCTCTAAGCACTTTTGATGCTGTGGATGCTACTTTTGGACTTGTTACTTTCTTTGCAATATTATTAAAGTTTAATGTATCACCCTGCCACCGTCAGATAGCAGGAGGAGATGTTTTATTATTGAGCAGGAGCAGTTATAGCTTCTGTACGTGCACCCATTTTTGAATTACGGATTGATTTAACCAGTTCGTTTAACTCAGTATAGAGTTCGGTCCAGCCGGCTAAGCTTTTCATACCTTCGACCAATCTGGGTCAGCGAGTTTGTAACTGGATTAGTCGTCCTTCTTAAATATCTTATCATTGAGCTATCCAGTCATAATCTATTAAATGAGCCAGATTATTTGTAATCTTGTCATCTTTATTAGATCTAAGATATTTGCCATCTGGCCCGTCGATAACTTCTACATTTTCACCTATTGACCAATTACAAGTTTTATAATTCCAAATCCAAGTTGTAGCATTATTCCCGAATGTTTCTAATAAAGCAATAGCTTGTGCTTTCGTTTTTTTCGTAGCTCTCGTAGTATAGTTTTCAGTTACAGTGTGAAAAGCATAATGTGTAATAACATTATTTGAGTCTTTCCAAACGCCAGAAATTCTATATTGTGTCATATATTTGAGTGTTTAGTTTTATCTTCTTAACCACGCTTCTATTGTTTCATACGAACCATCGGGATGCCAAACAAAGTAATTATAACTGTTGCCTACAGTATAGTTTCTTTCAATCCTTGGATATATTTGAAAATATTCAGTACCATTCCATGTTTGATTGTTGTCAGCAAGTGGAAGTAATGCCATTTTCTTGTTCGGGAGTTTAAACGGATCAGCAATCCCGACTTCCCAATTACACCATTTGGAACTTACAGCATTATTGGTTGCTAACAGCACAAATTTATCATTCCCCGAAATGATCTGGTTTTTAATTCGGTTGGCTGTAGTACCGTTTGTACTTTCAGGCATAGTTTGATCGGCCCAGTCTACGTAAATACTGATACCAAGATTTTCAAAGAAGATTTTTGCTTCTTCCACTACACTTTTATCATGGTGCGAATGAGAAAGAAAAATACTTGTAGTCGATGAACTTTTTGAATACATTCTCGATTCATTCACAAAACCTCTCAATCCTCTTGCGCCAGCTTTGCTTTGTGCAAATGAAGTAAACTGGCTTCTTGTAATTATTGCCATATTATCTTACTATTTAGACCAATATCTGATTGCAGCCACAATGCTTTCGGTATTCCAACGAACCACCTCTTTTGCACGACTACTTACGGTGGATGAAACTCTTTCCTGACCCCATGGGGCAACTCCCACGATAGGAACTCCTAACTCAATTGCTTTGTCTAATTCCCATTCCATCCAATCACTATGTGAGGCGTACATACCAGCAATACCTAAAACGATATTGGAGGCTTCAATTTTACTTTTCAGTCTGCTCTTAATATAAGCTGCATTTGCCGAATTTATTGGTTCGTCGGCACTTGCCTCTTCAAATTCAACATTGAAATAACCTCGTTCGCTGAGCAGGCTTCTGAGGTTTTCTAAATCATTTGGATAACTCCATGAATGACTAATAAAAATGTGAAACTCTTTTGCCATGATTATTGTTTTTTTAATGATTGTATTTGTTGTTTTGAATTATTGAAAGAGTTACGTTCCCATTCTAACGGATTTTGAGAGCAAAATTTATCCTCATATATTCTTGCGTTATCAACATCACCAATTGCCACATAACAATTAGAAAGAGTAGCGTACTTCCATTTTAGACTTTCAATTTCGTCATCGTCTTCAAAAGATTGAAGTACAATATCAATAATTTGATGCCTTGTTCTTTTTGCTTCAACTTGAAAATAGACTTTTGTATCAGAGTCTTTTTCGTTAATAGCTTTTTGTTCTAAACAATGAGCATAATTTTCCCCTGTATAATAATCTTGATATAAATTCCATCCCTTTTTATAGAATTGGATGGCAGTATCCAAGTAAGTTTCTTCATTAGTTTCTTTCCATAAATTCTTATTTATAGCCCCAGTGATTCCAAGAGTTTCTGTATCAGTATGACTCGATATCTTTCCTATTATTATTAGCGCATTCGTCAAAGCATTTATTTTATTAGGCTGTTTGCTTTTATAAGTGCACAATGCTTCTTGTTGGGTAAAATATATTTCATTTTCTCCTATTTCTCCTAACTTTTTCCATTTCTTAGCAGCCTCTACAAATTCATTTCTTTGCATTAACTCCTTTGCTTGTTCCATTAATGCATATACAGTATTTTCTTTATTTCTCAAATCACCAATAATATCATCAATTTCCTCATCTGATAAAAGAGGTTTTTGAATTTTTGGAATATATGTATATAATGGGCTGTCAGTTGTCGGATTTTCAGAGATTGTTTTAATCAGCATTTTCAAATCACTCACACTCTTTTTTGCTTCCTTCTGCGATATTTCATTCCCAAGATGTTTATAGCTAAGTATTCTGTTATGATTAATGTCGAATTGAATTGTACTTTCGTCTTCTTTAATAATAATAGTTGAAAATGGCTTCAAAGCATGCCGTATTCCTAATTCGTAAATAGCGTTTGGGTTATAGGTTGAAATATCTGCAATTACTAATTCAGCACAATACAATAAAGCATACATACTTCGATCAATCAATGCTGAATCAGAAATTTCATCGGCTCTGACACAAGTATATCCTGAAGCTAAAACAGCTGGTTGAATAATTTTTTTGTATGTTTCATCAAGATTAATGGTTCTGTTGGTAATCGGGTCTTTTTTAGATGCGAAACCCATTATTACAAAACATAGTTTTTTCTTTTGTGCGTTCATATCTTTAATTATTTAGGATACACTTTTACCTTTTCTGCAACTGGTTCTTTTCTTTTGTTAAATGCTTGGTCAATATATTTTTCTGCACTTTCGGCATCTTTGATAAAATCATCCCATTTTACCAACACACAATATCTATCTTCCTCATGCCAAGCGCATTTTCCTGCTGGTAGAGGTTTTACATAATAATTACAAGAGAATTCTTTAATCACAGTACTATCATTAATTAATACTTGATTATGATTGTTGCCACATTTAATACATGAGAAACTTCCTTTGTAAACTTTGTCATACATGTCGGGCAATACAACACCTAAAATGCCATTTCGAGAATTTTCTTTTCCATCATATAACGAAGCTTGTAGTTCACGCTTTATGAATGACTGTTCTTCTTGCCCCTCATTTTCTGAACTGCGAGCTCCAATTAGGAAGATTGTTACTGTGGAATCAGACAAATAGTCTTCACGAATTTTTCTCATAATGTAGTCTTCGTCATCTGAATCAATTGCTTCATTCAACGATTTATCAATCATATCTACACCCATATTGTTTTGAATATAGTTTTTATATGATTTGTCTTCTGTTTTAAAAGAAATAAATACTCGATGTGCCATGATTTATATTTCCTTTACATCCTTGTTTATAGATTAATATTCTTGTATTTCTATTCTGATATGATTGTCTTAACAATATACACAAAAGAAACAAGAGACGAAATGTATCATTCTAACAATAAAATAAGATTTACTTAAGCTATTGGTGTGGCATCGGCTCTAAGAACTGCACCATCATAGTAATAGACAAATTACTTCAAGAGATGCTTTTTCACATCTCTGACAAAAGGTCCAGCAGCCCTTACTGCATTTCTTAACTGCGTTTCTGAAACTCCTAATGTCTTTGTCCAAAAATCTATCTCCCATTGTTGATTAACATTTATCTTCGTTGGATCCTCCGGTTGTTTTATTTTTAAATTGTCTGGCATAATATTATTACTTTATGTTATAGTTTAAAATTATTTATCTCTTTTGAAATCGCTTTAATTTCATCTTCTGAAGTTTTGAGCGACACCTCATCATAGGTTATATATTCATGTTTTTCTTCCTCGAAATTGTAGATTCCTACCTTAATAAGTTCTGATGGGCAGTCAAAAACATTACTATAATGAATTTGGAATAAGGGGAAACGAAGTTGATTTGCCCATATAGAATTTTCTTTATCTAATATGGTAACTGCATACCCACCTTCGTTCGTTTTATCGAATCGGAACAATTCACCTCCTATCATATTCCCATGATCAATGTCAATCGAAATCCGATTCGAATAATCATAAAATTCAAATTTCAAGTCGATGTAACTATTTATATATTGGTCGAGCTTATCCAGTAGTAATTCTTTCTTTCGGATGTTTGCCACATTCAACACAAACTTTTCATCGAACATACGATCAAAATAATTCATGCAAAAATTTCGATCTCCTCCCGATTGATGGTATTTTCGGGCTGCAAAAAACCAAACTCTGTTCATCGATAAACGACCTCCATCTGAAACTGATAAAATATCTCGGATTCCGGATGGATTTATTCTAATTTTTTCTAATTTTAAGTGTGAGAATTTCATATATCAATATTATTTCGTTACCAACACATACAAATAATTATATCCATCTTTGCTTAGATAACTTGTCCCTATCCATTTATTGATCAGATCGGGGTAGTTTGCAATCAGATAATCTTCTAGACAATTTGCATTTCGTTCAGACATAGTTACATACTTTATAATCATTCGATCCCAATTCTTAAACTTCAAGTGTTCATTAAAACGATCTTGAGGATCCCGACCTGTAATGCCAACTTTGACTTCTGAATTAAATGTCAGATAAAGACCAACGCTTGATTTAAGATGTGGTAATACATCTTTCGGCTGCCCTGTTATGTAATTATATTCTACTTGCTTTGGCATAGTTATAACAATTATTATCTACGCACATTAGCAATATTGTTCGATACAATCACACAAACCAAAGGTCCATCCGCCTTAGCCGCATTATTTTCCCAATGAAGAGGTTGTAGGTTTGAAACATGACTGCTACCTCCTTTAGTTTCAGGGATTATATGATCTATTTCCCAACCCCACTTGGAATTTCTATTTCCATATTCAGAACGTGCAATCCATGCTGTACATCTGTCTTTTCTGAATACATTTGGATCATTACCAGCAACTGTTGTTGCTCTTTCCCAAACTTCTTGAATCTGTGCTTTACTAAAATCTGCCATAATCTTAAATTTTACATGTATATTTTTCCCCTCCCCACCCATTCAGGATTAGGGAGAGGAATTAATGAAGTTTAATTAGTTACAGTCTGAGTCAGTGCTTGTTTATCTGCACTATTAGCAGGGGTAGTATTGTTGGCAGCTTTCAGTGCCTGATCCAGTTCGAGCGAGAGTGCAGTCCAGTTGCTGTCGATTCCGCTCATGGTATCTACATAGTTCACATAGTTGCGCAACGAGCGGGCCAAATCTTTGTAAAGCGACGAGGCTGATTCCATACTGCGTAGAACCGAATCGGCTTTTATTTGTCCGCTTACCAATTGTTCGAAAGTGGTTTGAGCCGTTTTCAGCAGGGTATAAGCTTCGCTAAGATTCAGATTCTGGAGGCTAGCTGTATTTTCTGGTTTTTCGAGTTCCTGTATCAGCTGGTTTAGATGAGTGGTTTCGCCATCGTATGAATAATGATACAGATCGAGGCCGTGTTTTTCGAACAGCGCATATAAATTTACCGCATCCTGATGACAGGCAATTCCATTGAGTTGAATCATAGCCCAAATAGATTTTTTCAATCCCTGAAAACGATTATCGCGCAACTGGTCGGCTTCGAAAACCTGTTTGCCGATTCCACTATAAGTTTGTTTATCAATTACCACGTGATAATTCGTGTTTATTTCTGTAAGTTTTTTCAAAAAAGGCAAATCCTTTACCAGGATAGCATAACCCGGTTTAACTGAGATTTCCAATACCCTTGATGCCAGATTGGCAATAACGCCAACAGGTAGATTCCAATAATTTTTCTTCATAAGACTTTGTGTGATTAATTAATTTTATTATATATTTCCCGCAGAATACTGATGATTTTAAACTTTTATGAGAGATTTACCGCACGCTGCGGGAAGTCTCTAAATTTTGTGAAATATCTCCGGTGGCATGCCGGGAACATAAAATTTTGGTGAGATATCTTGCGCAATTTGCAGATCATGTCTGATTTTTGTGAGATATCCTGCGCAACATTCGAACGATATCCAATTTTAGTGAGTGATTTCCCCGCAACAATTGGTATAAAAAATCGTTTTGATAACTCCTTCTTAATTATTATTCGTTTGTTTACGGGGAGGAGATTACGAAATAATTATTAGCGATGCAGTCATTTATTGGGAAAACAAATCTACTTTTATTACTATGAAGTCATCTTGACTTTTTAACAAATGGCATTTATTTTGTTTTTTGACTTCGTAGAAGTCACATATTTGTAGTAGAATGATTGTTTTTTACATTCGACTCCTATCGGAGTCGAATAAAAAGAAGCAAATTTTTACTACAAATATGAAATTCCTCTGGAATTTTTCTTAAAAACAAAAAGTCAAGATGACTTCTATTTATTTACTCTTAAGGTATGGTTTCAACTGAAATAATTCCCGATTCGATTTAGACTGCATCGCTAAAAAATATTAATCTATCCAGATAGTTTTAGGTTTTCCATCTTTATCAATAATCTCTACCCAGATTCCTCCAGTAATCTTTTGCATTTCGTCAGCACTTAATTGTTGAAATTTTGCAGCATTTTTTTTAATTTTTTTCATACATCATAAATTTTAATTTTTTGATGCAGCAATATTATATCAATTAATTTTAACTTTTCCTAATCTACTTCTCATATAATTCTAATCTGTTTCTAACTTTTTGTATATTTGTGGTTAATTATTCTTAAACACACTGACATTGCGGGCAAATCAGAACAAACTGTGATTTATACTCACGTAAAACGGGTCAATAACAGATATACAAATCAAAGCGAACAAAGAGTAGAAAAATTACACCTGTTAAAATTGCAAGTATGACTAATAACCAGCCTATTCCCACCTCTGGGGGTTAGGGGACATATATCATTTACATATGAAAATTAAATTATTCACCGTTATATCTGTTGTCGGGATATTGTTCATTCTATTCTCACAAGGCTTAATCGTTTATCAGCATTATAAACAGGCGCGCGAATTTCTGATAAAGGAATCGGACGCGATTCTGGAAACTGCCTTTCGAAAAGAACTCAGCCTGAGAACAAAAAAATACAGTGAACTAATAGGTGAAGAAAGATTTATTACCCCACCTCCTCCTACAAAAGAAAATACGGTAAGAGTGGACATAAGTAAAATGAATGATATCGGTGATAATTCGCTGGGGAGGGTAGATCTGGCGATGAACTATGTTATCAGCACGAAAGTGCCGGTAGATGTCAACCGGCTGGACAGCCTTGCCGGTACAGTAATGGCTGACAGAAATATACATTCGGCTTACTTTATCAAAATGATTGATGCGGGAAACGGGAAACTCCTGCAACAATCGGACAAAAAGAGCAGTCATACCCTGTTGAGCATCGACTCCCGGCTTATGCTGATTGATTTTCAACGGCAACAATCCCTTCAAATCGTGCTGACGAATCCATTTATCATCATTTTCAAACAAATGGGTATCCTGGTAGCAAGTTCGCTGCTTATCTCTGTTTTTTGTTTTTATGGGTTGTGGTTATTGTTCCGCACCCAGTTGCGTCAGAAAAAACTGATAGAAGTGAAGAATGAATTCTTTGGCAATACGGCACACGAACTTAAACGCCCGGTGGCACAGTTGCGTCTGGCACTGGAAGCGCTGTCGAAATCCTCCGTATTGAACAACGAAGATAAACGTGAGCGGTATCTGGCTATTTCGCGGGAAGCTACCAGGGATATGGGCGAGAAAATCAATATGATCATGACGCTGTCGATGGCCGAAGAAGGGGTGTTCAGATTGAATTACTCGCAATTCAACCTGGTGGACGAAGTGCTTAAACTGAAAGAACAGTTCACTGCCGTAGCAGGCAAAGAAATACAAATAAACATTGACACGCGTGAAGAAAACCTGCAAGTGAAAGCCGACAGGGATCATATATGCCAGTGTGTTGCCAACCTGATAGACAACGCAATCAAATACTCCGGCATATCGGTGGCTATTACCATCACCCTGCAACGGATAAAAGATTCGCTCAGGGTATCGGTGAGTGATAATGGAATGGGGATAGCGCCCGATAAAATCAATCATATTTTCGATAAATACTTCCGTGCCAACGCAGGCGAAGGAATGCCAAATGGCTTCGGCATCGGGCTGAGCTATGTGAAAGCGGTAGTCGAAAAACACAATGGTCGTATTGAAGTATCGAGCGAACAACAGAAAGGAAGTGAATTCCGGATGTATTTGCCCATGTCCTGATATGCCAATGTGCTGATGGGATAATATGCCAATGTGCCGACGCGATAATTGAATTCTCAAAAACAGCTCTGGTATCATGTACTTGTTCACTTTAAACTTGATGAACTTTACAAACCCTTAATCAATGCTTCCAATTCCCCCTTTAGGGGGTTAGGGGGCGATAATTTACACATGAAAAAAGTATTATTAGTGGAAGACGACAACAACCTGTCATTTATGATTACGGATGGACTGGAAGAGGAAGGTTTTGAAGTTCTCAGTTTTCAGGAAGGTTCCGGGGCTCTGGATGCACTTACAGGATTCACACCCGATATTGTATTGCTGGACATCAACCTCAAAGGAAATCTAAACGGTTTCGAGACAGCAGAAAAGATCCGCTTTAGAGACAAGAGTCTGCCGGTTCTGTTCATCACTTCAAGAAATCAGCTGGAAGATCTGAAAAAGGGTTTCAGCATCGGCAACATGGATTATCTTAAGAAACCGTTCGGAATGGGAGAATTGTTGCTTCGTGTCAATGAACTTCTGCTGAAAAACGGTTCTGAAAGAAATACCCCCGAACATACTGATGAGATTAGCATTGGCAAATATTGCTTCTCGCCCTCAAGACTTTACCTGCGTTTCGAAGAGGAGGAAATTCCGTTACGAAAAACAGAATGCGGCGTACTTAAGATTTTGTGTCTGCATAAAGACCAGGTTCTGACAAAAAAAGAAATCATCGAACATGTGTGGTGTGTGGAGGATGCCAAAACAAAGGAGGCATCGCTGGACAACGTATTACTTACACTCAGAAGCAAGCTGAGCAAAGATGCAACAATCGCGATCATAACTATTCCCAGAACCGGCTATGAATTGAAAACAAAGTAATGATAATTATTAAAGGCCGGAAAGATAACCCATGCGTAACAGGGGATTGAAGTCTGAGCAAATAATTGCAGTAATTTGCTGTAATCGAAACAAATAAGAATATTAAGCCCCGCCAGAGCTTACTTCTTGTCGTTACGAAATTGCTACAAATATTTTGCGACGCTGTTGCTAAAACTGCCACAGATGGTACATTCCGTCCTTACGGAAATAGCTAAATCTTTGTAGTAACATGTGAAATATAAGATTTCTTGCCACAAAGTGGCAAAATATGAAACTTTATCGGACAATAGTGGGTTTATGAACACACATAAATGCAAACTCCCCGCTGGTACGGATTATTAATCTTCACCAGCGGGGAGTTTTAAATTACCTGATAGTTTTCCTTTTTATTCCACGTTCTCTTTTCGAAAGTTAGTTACACTGAAATCTTATTCAACAATTAAATTCCTGTCTTTGGGATATTTTACCATGTATTTCAATTCCACCTCCTTCTTTTCAGTCGGTTTCAACTCAAAATTCCATTTTACCTCACCGTTTTCCTTATTCAACTTTCCGGCTGATAGATTTGTGGCATCAACTTCAATTTCCTGGCTCGTTGAAACCGGTATCTGGTCGAAAAGAACCATATTAATTGTTTGTTTTTTGTTATTTCTTACGGTCGTTTTCCAAACACGGGTTTCCTCCTTTTTGCTTCCCAGAAATTTTTTCGTACTGAAATCCTTAATTTTTTCACGCTTCACCTGTACGTTTTTATCACGGCCAAGAGAGATATTTAATGTATCGGACATAGCGCGAGTATCTAAAATGGTCTTCCCTACAAAACTGTTTTCATAAAAGATATTTGCCTCGCCTTCGAGCAGGTTGTATTTCTCCCAATCACGAATGTAGGCAAGCAGAAAAGCATCTTTATCCACTTTAGGTATACTGAAATATTCATACTGAGCTGGCAGTTCATACGAATCCATCTCGACTGTAATTGATTTATTGTCGGAAAGAATCGTGTACGGCGTTTTTATTTCAAACTCAACGGCAGTCTGATTTTCTGTCTGGACTACAGGCAGTGGAGCGCTCATTTCTTTCTTTTTATCATTCTTTACATCCAGCCCGGCTACTCTGCCACTAAGAGACGGCAGGAATGATTTCTTCTGCGCTCCATAACCAACTACAACTACTTCTTCGAGTTTTTTTGTATCCTCCTGCATGGCGATATTCATAAAGTTCTGCGTTATGGGTACTGTTTGTGGTATCATCCCAATATACGAAAATTCAAGCATATTACCATTTGCAGGTTGTGTTAAGCTAAAATTCCCATTGATATCGGTAACTGCTCCTATGGTAGAGCCATGAACTCTGACAGTAGCTCCTGCTAACGGCTCATTATTAGCGTCAGTTACCCGTCCCTGAATTTGCCTGTTGAAATTCAAATCGTAACGCGGCGGGGCTGTGTAATAATCAATAAAGTAAGTTTTAAGCCGAGGCGGCGTGTTTCCTAAATTTGGATTGAGTGAACTCACTTTTAACCTGACATTTTTCCAATCCTCTTTGGTGCTTTGCTGAATGTTCGATTTGTATGTGAGTTGAATGGGGTCTTTGATACTGGTGGATCGGATATCGTAGGAAGGAAACCAACCGGCGTTATTTACATAATAGCTGAGTTCAATGTTGATACTGGTAGCAGATTTAGCATCTATCGCCACAACAACCTCGCCCATCGGTTCTTTCTCCGACTCGCCCAGCTGCCTGAGTTGCCTGGCAATATCGTCCAGGGTAACGTTCAGCTTTGAAATGTTTTTGTCAACTTCTGTTTTCCGGGTTTTCAGCGAATTGACCTGCTGACTGTAAAAAGCAGCAGTTTCCTTTAATTTAGTCAGGGTTACTCCTTCGTTACTTCCTCCTATTTTAATGTTTTCCTTCAAAAAATTCAATTCATCGTTGATAACTTCAAGCCGGGTATTTTCAGCCTGCAGTTTATCTTTGGTATCTTCCAACTGTTGCAACAGGGCATCTGCTTCTTTCGATTTCTTTAAGCTATCCAAAAAATTCAGCTGATGATTTACCGAAAGAACCGTAATATTATTGTTATTTATCCTGACTTGTACACTTTTGGGATCAATGTAAGGAGAGAGATTTGTAATTTTCAGCGTTGATTTGCCTGCGTTTACACTGGTAGTGAGGTTACGGGTAACCTGCGCTCCTTTCAGGAAGACTGTGACTTCAGAAACGGGCGCTTTTAAGATAAGTTCTTTAGAAGTCTGGGCAAAGAGACTTGTGCCGACAAACAGACATAAGAAAACCAACAGCTTACTACCTGATTTCGAATGGATAAATAATTGTTTCATAAGTAAATTAATAGGATTTATATTCATTTAAAGTAACAGATTATTGTATTTTGGTCTTTGAAAATTATTCCGACTTCCAGTAATTATTGTTGTTGTTTTTTTAACCGACAGTGACATTAAACAGATATCCTACAAGAGCCGTCAGTCCCATGGCAACAGTACCCCAAAATGTAATTCTGATTATTGCTTTCGGGATACTTGAACCTCCTGCTTTAGCTGCTAATGCTCCTAAAATAATCAGAAAAAATATGGCAAATCCATAAAGTGAATATTCAATGCTCTTTAAAGGCAGAAACAGAGTTACCAGTAAAGGCATAATTCCACCTGCTGTAAATGAAGCTCCTGAAGCAAATGATGCCTGAACTGGTTTTGCCTGACTTATTTCATTAATTCCTAATTCATCTCTTACATGGGCACTTAATGCATCTTTTTCTGTTAGTTCCTTTGCTACTATTATTGCTGTTTCCTTTTTCAGTCCTCTTTTTTCATAAATTTCTGTCAACCTTTGAAGTTCAGTTTCAGGCATTTCAGCTAATTCTTTTTTTTCCCTTTCAATATCTGCATTTTCCACATCGGTTTGAGAACTTACCGATACATATTCACCTGCTGCCATTGATAAGGCTCCTGCAACCAATCCTGCTATAGCCGCTAATATAATTGGTTCCCGGGTATTACTTGCTGCTGCAACACCAATCGCGATACTTGCTGTTGATAATATTCCATCATTTGCTCCCAGTACAGCAGCTCTCAACCAGTTACTTCGTGTTATAAAATGAGGACTTAAATAATCGTCTATTTGATTTTTACTTTCTTTCATTTTTTAAAATTTTATTAGATTGCATTTTGTTCCAATTAATAAGATAAAGACCGATTATATGGGCATTGGCGGTTTGCGCCTGGCTGCTGCAAGAGTGGAGCTTTTCTCCATAACTCAATTGCTTCTTAAAGCTCGTTGAATATACTCTCTTTATCAGGAATTCGGTTCAACCGGGGTTTCCATGCTGGGTCGTGCCGACCGCAGTAAGTCAAAGTATTATGGCTATTTGTTTTTTATTTTCAATATCATCGGTTGATACTTTATTCCGGACTTTTCCAGTATTCCGCCAATTGCCACAAATCCTAATCTGCTGTATATTGGAATTGCATAGGGAGACGAATTGACTTCGTAAGTATCCATCGATAAATCTCGTTTTAAGCTCTCATCTATCGACGATGATATTAATCGACCTGCAATACCACGGTTTTGATATAATTTATCTACAAACAAAAGAGATATGTGATTGTTGTTCCGTATCTCTATCACACCAACAATCTTACCATCTGATCTTGCAACGAACATATTCCTCTCTTCTCGTTGACGAGATTTAATATTCTCCGGTTTTATCCACTCATAAAAAGTATTATTACCCTCAACGGAATAATCAATCGACACAAAATCATCGTAAACAGATTTAATCAATTGACTAATCTCGTTTTCATCTCCAGGCACATACGGTTCTATTTTCGTGTTTTTCATCTCTTTTTCCATTGCTTTGAATTTGATCATTTGCGAGATTCTTAATAATTCAATTTTAATTTTTGTGCCGTCTGACGGTTGGCAACATGATTGCTCTAAAACAGCTTAGTTTTATGATCGCGTGTTGTGCGTTCGTGTTTAATTTTTTTCATAATTCATCAATTCAGTCAAGTTGTCTGGCAATAAATCAATTCCTTTAAATTCCTTTACCACAATAGATTTTATCTTGTTTTTAATATCTTTATCCACATACGTGATGGACATCTGCCACTTGCCGCCAATGCTTTTGCAGTCATCTTCTATCAATATATCGGGCTTGACAGCTTCGACTATGTCTTTATATTTTTCTCCTTTTATACGGTGGTACAGATATTGTCCTGAGAACCCATATCTCACTAATATATTTCTGGCTGCCTCCGCCGAAGATTCTTTTTTTACATAGGTCATATAAACAATCCGGGCACCTTCGTTGCTCCAACGATTGATTTTGGCAATGCAGTTTCCTATGGGGATATATTTTGCATGACTGAAATGGTCTATCAGACGCTTTGGTCCCAAAATCGCTCCTTCTAAGAAAATCATTATTGTGAGTTTCCTGTCGACAGAAGTATCAGTGTGATTAAGTTTTAACATCTTCATAGTTTACATTTTTTTGTAGAACTTTTCTCCAGCAGGCCCTTATCGGATACAGCAAACACAGGTGCAGGCTTGTCACCTCCTGTGTTTGGGTTTTGTATCAAAGTTCGTTTTCATCAAATGTTGGGCACATCCGCAAATGCTTGCACCTGTTGCTTTGCTGCATGTTAGCACCATTTATATTATTTCAATATTATTTTCAATCCATTCGGTAATTAATTTTAATGCGTTAAAATTAAGACCCAACGTTTTTGCATTTTTTCCTACATTATCAAACCAAATATTTCCATTTATTAAATCACAATGCCCAATAGGAATCTTCTCATTGTTAGAAAAATCCTCAATATATTCTATTAAATAATTTTCTCCACTGTTATCGACATTAGGAACTTCTGTTAAGCAAACTTGGTCTATTTTTAAACCATTTGGTGCTAAATTGTATAGCAACGTTTTTTTTCCTTGTTTTTCTACCATGATAAATCAATTTTTATTGTTTATATTCATTAAAGTCAGCTGCTTGTTTTACTTACTTAAGAATGTCGTGTCTAGATTTTTAGCCCATTCTGGTAATTCTTTTGATTTCTCAATCGGATCTTGATTTTCTTTTCCGTATTCAATAGTCAAGAGTTTCTCTCTTTTATATCCTTTTCGTTTCGCAAATATAAAATTCGGGAAAATCGTATAGTAAACATTGTAGTCTTTAACTGAAGAATTATATTCTGTCGTAATTTCGTTTAGTTCTTGATATATACTTTCTGTTTCTTTTCCCATGTCTGGACACTTATTCAACAAGAATTTATTTAGTTTATATTCGTTGAATTCAAATTCTAGTAGTTTTACTTTATTCTGTCTTCCCAATTTGGACTTGTCAATGAAATATTTAAGGCTGTCTGAATTTGTAGTGCTAACAGAGAGAATTAATTTATCTCTGTCATTTAGTTTTTTGTCGAATTTCTCCCACAAACTTGTCACGTTATTCTTTCTTTCCTCAAGATTATTCAATGTGTTCTTCCGTACAAAGTAGAATAAAATGAATCCAATTACTAAAATTGTCACAATAAACTTGATAAAAAACTTAATTATTTTCATTCGATTCTCATTCTTATTTTTTTTTACTATAACCGCTAACGTAAGAAACATGCAGTTGGAGGATACGGGTTTCTTTCCTGTCAAGCCGCACCGCCGTTGTTGCGGGCTGCGGACTTTGTTGTCAGCACCGAAAACCCAATTTACATATAGTTTTTGTTATGCGATCGTGTTTTATTTTATTCTCTCTCCAAGTATTATTTTAGGCATTGTCGTTAGGCATCTGTTGAATCGTTTGTAAAATTTCTCTAACCCAGATTTTGTTGCCTCGGCATGAATCAATTCGTTTTCAAGTTCCCAATATAAAATGTAAATCACACTCCCGGGTTTTCTTGTCAGACGGATTGCCGGTTCTCCATTCTTAACCGAATTAAAATCTTTTTGTCTATGAGTCCGTTTAATATATTTTACGTCTATGACTCCTGAGAAGGATTTATGATGCTCTGCAACGTCATTAAGCAGTGCTTCAAATTCATCCACTTTGTCAGGTTTGACCTCGTAAATACATATCTCTGTGAAAGAACTCATTTTTTATCCAAGATTTTTTTAATTGAAAATCCAAGTAATCCACCCAAAATTGTTGTCGTTATTGCAATTGGTATCAATGAAGCAGGCTCTTCCCAGCCAATCAAAATTGCAGTCGGCAATAAGACCAAAAAAGCTGTCAAAACACCTTTGAGTATCGGATTGATTTTCAAATCAATTGTCGCAATTAGGAAACCGACAACCATCCACATTGTCAATGCAGAAATATTTGCGTCCCAAGTCAGATTTTGAATAATCATTGGAATTACGTCAATAATCCCGGCAACAACTCCTAGAAATATCCCAATTTTAATTTTTTTCATATCGTATCGAGTTAGTAATCTATCCTTTTAACATGCCGCCTAACATCTGTATAAGTACACTTACGGTGAACCTGTTTCGACTTTATTTGTTTAGTAAATTTATGTAATGCGTTGAATTTTAATAGAATAATAATTTATCCATAGAACCTTTTAATCCGGACAGATCCTTTAGTTGTGATATCTGTTTCTATTATAATTGATTTACTGCTTGCGTGTCCCAGTAAGTTTTGAATGAAACGTAAACCAGTGCAAGACCTTAACAAATGAACAACTTACGAATGACTCACGAAAATACAGATTTGTTTTATAATTGCAACATTTTTCAATGATTTTTTATATTTTCCGTGATTTTATGGGGTAGTTAAAGATGACAAGTAATAAGAGGACGAGTAAACTTAGTAAACAAGGAGACAAGGAGATATATAGTGGAAACGGTGCGATAGGTGACGATCAGTTTATGGCAGACGGTTTGCTTTACAATGCTCCCATTAACGAAGCAGCCGATATGGAACTTGATTTGTTCGATTAAAAAAATGGGACAAGAAATACCCATATAGCACTGTAATTTTTGCTCCCACTGAACTCCAAAATGTTTATATAATTCATATTCTGCCATAATATTGCCTCTCCAAAGCTAAAAAAAATGCTCCATTAGGAACAGTATTATGGCAACGATTATCATTTTTTGTAAATAAAAAAAGCTCCGTTAAGGAGCAATTCTTTATGAAAAGACAGGACAAGCCTTTATCCCCTAACCCCTTTCTGACCTCACCCACCCTTCGGGCACCCTCTCCACCTCTCTCGTCCTTCGGACACTCTCCCCAAAATGGGGAAAGGAAGCGGAAAAGAGTATTTGGAGAGGGAAATATGTCCTGTGAGTTTTTGGAGAAAGGGGAATACAG
>Ga0316605_10001051_pt1 | contig 16674 bp, 14 predicted proteins | sample OWC_soil_day20_n_FD_207666 | JGI IMG/M metagenome (GOLD analysis project Ga0316605, IMG submission 207666) | Wetland soil microbial communities from Old Woman Creek delta, Ohio, United States - OWC_soil_day20_noCT | ecosystem: Environmental > Terrestrial > Soil > Wetlands | place: USA: Ohio... | reverse complement strand
TACCAGGAAACACATGAACGGCCGATTCGAGGTCAGGCGACAAACGATGAATACGAATCCTTGCAAGAAGAGGGTATCGCAGTCATGCGTTTGCCGATAATCAAGGAAGAGGATCTGAACTGAGCCGAACGGTTGTCGATATAATCCATTATTTTACATAATACGGATTATACGCAATAACCAAAAGATGGATAACGACAGTAACGGGGGGCTGCGGCCATGTTTTAGCGTCGCCGTGAGCAATTGAAAATGCGCGGCTTCTTATCGTAGAAGTCGCGCAAGGCAATCGAGATCTAGTCTTTGGTTCCAGGTTTCCGGCCTGGTGCTTTGGGCGGAATGGTGCCTGCAATTCGGCAGAGAATTCCATCTATTGGTTTGCCGTTATTGAACTGAGTCACATTGCAGCGAGAAATCTCCCCTTGCGCCGAAAGATTCAGCAGTGACGCACGTACATTGGGAAGCGTGATTCCAGTCGCCTCTGCAATTTCCAGGTCAATGCACTGCCCGCGTTTTTTCAGGTATTGGATAATTTGGTTGGAGTGCATTCGCGAAACCCTTCCTTCTTGAAAATGGAAGCAGAAAACTTCCAAATGCCACTCCGGCCAATATTTTGGGTATTGCGGAAAAGGCAAGAAAGCAAAAAGCCCGGCCTTTTGAACCGGGCTAAATGCTTGAATTAATTGGCGCGCCCGGCAGGATTCGAACCCACGACCCCTTGGTTCGTAGCCAAGTACTCTAATCCAACTGAGCTACGGGCGCGCTGAGAGGCCGGATTATACGTTAATGCGCCGATAAATCAACATGTAGAGTCGGGGAAATCACCACTTTCGCCACTTCTTTATTTTTCTTCTCTTTTTCTTTGTTTTTCCTCAGCTTTCTGCCTCTTCATTTCCTGTCTTTGCAATTTTTTCTCGCGCTCTTTGCGGTTGTTTTCCTCAATGATCGCCTTGATTTTTCGCGCAACCCGCATCATCCACCGTGCAACATCGATAAAACGCAATTTTTCGGGGACCGGATTGATGTAGTGGACGATTTCTGTGAAAAATTTTTCACTAAGCAAAGTCCTGATGTTTTCAGGGAGTTCCTCTTCCGTCTGCATTTTCAATGATCGGCATGCAAACCGTTTGGAGCCATCGGCATTCTCGATGACATGTTGTTTCGTACAGACGGGTAGCGTGATGGAGGCTGCGTGCACCAGCGACCATTGATCCATCAAATCGTAGTGACACTCACAAAGAATCTCGCCGATGCCTGCCTTTTCGCCTCTGATTCGATCCAGTATGCGGAAAAACATGCTGCCAACGATTGTCTTGATCTCAATAATGTCACCGCGTTTGATTGATGAGTAATTTACCTGCGTCAGACGTGTCGTCAATTCATAGTTCTCGAAGCTCTGCTTGAATTTGACGATGCGGATGCGTTCCCTGTTCTGTTCCAGGCTGAGGGTTGGATGGGTGCGTGCAGAAGAACGCGGCTGATACTCATCATGTCCTGGCGGCAGTATCGAATCCATATCAATGGTTTCGATATCGCTTTCGCTAATATCCGCCCCGGATGGCAGCAAGGCCTTGAGTGCCGAGTGATCGAATTTCAAAAACATCACATCGGAAGCTCGCCTTTCGAGGCGTTTGTCCGATGCCGATGTTTCAACTGCGGCGGTTTCAGGCTCAAGTGACATGGTTAGAAATTACTTTGGTAATAGTTCGCTATAGTCGGAATTCTAAGATGCCGAGGCTCTCATTGCCAATGACGAAATTGGCAGGATTTTGTTTCAGCAGCATGCACGAAGGGAACATTCTCCTATAATCTCCCGGCCAGATTCTACTCGGGTTTTTCCAAGCCAATTTCAGGGAGATTTTGCATGCCAGTCAAAAATATCGCTGTCACACCATCAGCTTATACCTATCCGTTGTTAATCAAAAGTTTGCTAATCACTCCTCTAGTACATTCTCCGGAGAGAGAAATCATTCAGGCCGATGGCTCCCGTTACAATTACCGCACTTTGAATGAGCGTATTAGCCGTCTGGCTGGCGGCTTGGCCAGTTTGGGTATCGAAGCGGGTTCAACGGTGGCCGTGATGGACTGGGACACGCACCGCTATCTCGAATGTTATTTTGCCGTGCCGATGATGGGTGCCATTCTGCAGACGGTGAATATCCGGCTATCACCCGAACAGATCCTCTATACCCTGAATCACGCCAAGGCTGATGTGCTGATGATCGGCGCCGATTTCCTGCCGGTTCTGGAGGCAATTGCGGACAAGCTGGAAACCGTTCGCAGCTTTGTCCTGATGTCGGATGCGGCAGACCCCCCTTCCGCACCTGTGAAGTTTTCCGCCGTCTATGAAAAGTTGCTTTCTTCTGCTCCGACCAATTTTGATTTCCCGGATTTCGATGAAAACACTCAAGCCACGGTTTTTTACACTACCGGTACGACCGGCAACCCCAAAGGTGTTTATTTCAGCCATCGCCAACTGGTTCTGCACACATTGGCGACTGCGGCTGCCATGGGTAGCGCTGCCTGCCAGGGGCGCTTGCACCGCGAAGATGTCTACATGCCGCTCACGCCAATGTTCCATGTCCATGCCTGGGGCTTCCCTTATGTAGCCACCATGCTCGGCCTCAAGCAAGTTTATCCCGGCCAGTATTTGCCGGATCGCCTGCTTAAGTTGATTGCACGCGAAGATGTGACCTTCAGTCACTGCGTTCCGACCATTCTGCACATGCTGTTGCATCACCCCCTGGTTGATCAGACTGACCTCAGCCGCTGGAAAGTAGTCATTGGTGGCGCGGCCATGCCCAAAGCTATGGCGATTGCGGCGCAAAAACGCGGCATCGATATCTTTACCGGTTACGGCATGTCGGAAACCTGTCCGATCCTCACCCTCGCCCACCTGCCGACGGCACGCACTGAAGCCCCCCCCGAAGAGCAGGCCGCCTTGCGGACCAAGACCGGCCTGCCCCTGCCGCTGGTCGATCTGCGCGTGGTCGACGAGGCCATGCAGAGCCTGCCATTCGATGGCAAATCTACCGGCGAGGTCGTGGTGCGCAGCCCCTGGCTAACGCAGGGCTATCTGAGCGATCCGGAATCCTCGGAAAAGCTCTGGAATGGCAGTTATCTGCATACCGGAGACATTGGTCATATCGATCCCTTTGGTTACCTGCAAATCACCGACCGCATGAAGGACGTTATCAAGAGCGGCGGCGAATGGACTTCCTCGCTGCAGCTCGAAGATATCCTGCTGCAACATCCGGCCGTGATGGAAGTGGCAGTCATTGCCCAACGCGACGAAAAATGGGGAGAGCGCCCGCTCGCCCTGGTGCGCCTCAAGCCGGAAATGGCGGACAGCACCTCGGAAAGCAAACTCCGGAAGCACGTTGCCGAACAGGTCGAGAAACTGGGCTTGTCGCGCTACGCCATCCTGATCAACATCATTTTTGTCGAGGGACTGACCAAGACTAGCGTCGGCAAGCTCAACAAGCGGGCCATGCGCGAGGAATTTGCCGCCACCAAAATTGCCCCGGAAGAAGAGATTTCCTGAAAAAGAGCCGTGAGCACACTCCCGATGATTGAGTGGGTCGAGAATGATCGGCCCTGCTCTGCCCGCTGGCAATCGGGAAACAATCTGCCGCCGCCGAAGCGGGTAATGCTGGCGGATGACCGCATCACCGCCGATGCAGCCTATCGCCTGGCTTGCGAAGGAACCGCCTTGCTTTGGCGCGGCGATTTCCAGAATGCCCGCCAGTTGCTGCAAGCGCTGGCGCGTCGTGCTGACCACAAACCCAAAACGCGCAAGGCTGCCGCAGCCCCGCCCTCCCCTGCGGCGACTTTTCACCTGCACCGCCAAGCACAGTCACAACGCGCTCGAACCTTGGGCATGCTGCTGATCCCGTTTGGGGACGACTACAGCATTCCCCTGCGTCGGGCACCGGATGTGCAGCAGGCTTGTAGTGAAGCCTATGGTCCGGCAACCGGCCCTTTTGTGGCTTCGCTGCGCGAATTACTGGGCTTGATTGGCGCCCACGAATGGCGCAAGAAAGGCGTTGAAATTCCGGCGCTAGGCGACCGTATCCACCCGCATTACGGTGTGTTCTCGCCAGTTCGCGGCGAGTATGTCGATCTGGTTGCCGAAACTCCCCTGCCCGCTCAGACATTGGCCTTCGATATCGGCACCGGCACTGGTGTTTTAGCAGCATTGCTGGCGCACCGTGGGGTCAAGCGGGTCGTGGCCACCGATCAGGATGCCAGAGCCTTAGTCTGCGCCCGCGACAATCTGGCCAGGCTGAATCTGAACCAACAAGTGGAAGTTATCCAGGCCGACCTCTTTCCCGAGGGACGAGCACCGCTCGTCGTGTGCAATCCGCCCTGGCTTCCGGCGCGCCCCAGTTCGGCGCTGGAACATGCCATCTATGACCCGGAAAGCCGCATGCTGCGCGGCTTCCTCGCTGGATTGGCGGCCCATCTGGAGCTGGGCGGCGAAGGCTGGCTGATTCTTTCCGATTTGGCCGAACACCTGGGCTTGCGCTCCCGCGAGGAATTGCTCGGCGCCATTAACGCGGCAGGATTAATGGTCGCTGGCCGACAAGACATCCGGCCAAGGCATCCCCGCGCCAGCGATACCGATGATCCGCTTCATCTGGCTAGAAAAGCCGAGATCACTTCGCTCTGGCGTCTCAAGGCCAGCGAATAAACCTTCGCCCCTACAAGCGTTATAAATTCATTCAGTCTCGGCGCACCAGCGCCCTGAACATCCAGCGCCTTTTATAAATTCTTTATATCTGGGTCCGACCTTTTATTAAGGTTTTGAGGCGGCCTCACCTAGAATTCAGCATGTACCCATCCCATGCGGAGAATGCTTTATGGATATCATCTTTCTAATCGCCATCGCTGCCTTCGTTGCGGCTATCGGTGGCTTTGCGGTCGCTTGCCGGCGTCTTGAGGGCTGAAATGAACTGGGTAACTCTACTTGCTGGTCTTGCCGCCGCCGGACTGCTGATTTATCTCATTGCCGCGCTCCTCTTTCCGGAGAAATTCTCATGAACACGCATGCTTGGCTCTTGCTCGGCCTTTTTCTGGCCATTCTGCTCGTCGCTATCCGGCCGCTTGGCGCTTACATTACCAACGTGATGGAAGGCCGCCCGCACTGGGCGCTGCGTTTCGGCAACGCTGTCGAAAACTTCATATACCGCCTTTGTGGCGTGAGCCGTGACGAGGAGATGCCCTGGCTGACTTATGCGCTGGCATTGCTGTTGTTTAACGCCTTCGGCGCTCTCGCCGTCTATGGTCTGCAGCGCCTGCAATTGTGGCTACCGCTCAATCCGCAACAGATGGCCAATGTCACGCCAGATTCGGCCTTCAACACCGCCATCAGCTTCGTCACCAATACCAACTGGCAGGGCTACGCTGGCGAAACGACGATGGGCTACCTGGTGCAGATGCTCGGATTGGCCGTGCAGAATTTTCTCTCCGCCGCCACCGGCATTGTCGTCGCCATTGCGCTGATCCGAGGACTGGCGCGGCATACCGCCAAGTCGATCGGCAATGTCTGGGTCGATCTGACCCGCGTCACGCTCTACATCTTGCTGCCGCTGTCTTTCATCTTTGCCATCTTTTTGGTCAGCCAGGGCGTTATCCAGAATTTCGACGCCTACCAGGAGGTCGCCACGGTCGAAACTGGGACGCAAACCCTAGCCATAGGCCCGGTGGCTTCGCAGGAAGCGATCAAGATGATCGGCACCAACGGCGGCGGCTTCTTTAACGCCAACTCGGCGCACCCCTTTGAGAATCCGACACCGCTCAGCAATTTTGTCCAGATGCTGGCCATATTCCTGATTCCCGGCGCGCTCTGTTTCACCTTTGGCCACATCGTCGGCGACCACCGCCAGGGTTGGACAGTGCTGGCGGCCATGCTGGTGCTCTTCGTCGGCTTCGCCATCACCGCCATGCATTTCGAGCAGCATGGCAACCCGGTACTCACTGCACTCGGTGTCGATCAGCAGTTCAGCGCAACCCAAGCTGGCGGCAATATGGAAGGCAAGGAAACGCGCTTCGGCATTGCCGATTCCGTCCTGTTTGCCACCATCACTACGGCCGCCTCGTGCGGTGCGGTCAATGCCATGCATGATTCCTTCACGCCGCTTGGCGGCGCCGTGCCACTGATCATGATCCAACTGGGCGAAGTGGTGTTCGGCGGCGTCGGCTCCGGTCTCTATGGCATGCTGATCTTCGCCATCTTGGCTGTCTTCATCGCCGGCCTGATGATCGGCCGCACGCCGGAATACCTGGGCAAGAAGATCGAAGCCTTTGAGATGAAAATGACTTCGCTCGCCATTCTGATCACGCCGCTGCTGGTGCTGCTTGGCACCGCCATTGCCGTGATGACCGAAGCCGGACGCGCCGGCATTGCCAACCCCGGTGCGCACGGCTTTTCGGAAATTCTCTACGCCCTGTCATCGGCGGCCAACAACAACGGCAGTGCCTTCGCCGGGCTTTCGGCCAACACGCCCTTCTACAACGTACTGCTGGCAGGCGCCATGTGGTTCGGGCGCTTCGGCGTCATTGTCCCAGTGCTGGCCATTGCCGGTTCACTGGCCGCCAAAAAGCGTCTGGCGGTGACCTCCGGCACGCTGCCAACACACGGCCCGCTCTTCGTCGTGCTGCTCATCAGCGCCGTGTTGATGGTTGGCCTGCTCAATTATGTTCCGGCGCTGGCGCTTGGCCCCGTCGTCGAACATCTTGTTCTTTGGAGCAAATGATGACCCGCAAAGCTTTTAATCTGTTCGATCCCGAACTGTTGTTGCCAGCCGCCGGCCAGGCGTTCATCAAGCTTGGGCCGAGCGTGCAGTGGCGCAATCCGGTCATGTTCGTCGTCTATATCGGCAGCCTGATCACAACGCTGTTGTGGTTCAAGCAAGGTGGCGGCTTCGTTCTCGCCGTTGCCTTGTGGTTATGGTTCACGGTGCTCTTCGCCAATTTCGCCGAAGCGCTGGCGGAAGGCCGCAGTAAGGCGCAGGCTGCCGCGCTGCGCGGCCTGAAGAAGGAAACCTGGGCCAAGAAGCTGAAAGAGCCGCGCTACGGTGCCGAGTGGCAAATGAAGCCGGCGGCTGACCTACGTAAGGGCGACATCGTTATCGTCCAGGCTGGCGAATTCATCCCGGCCGACGGCGAAGTCATCGACGGCGTTGCTTCGGTGGACGAATCCGCCATCACCGGCGAATCGGCCCCGGTGATCCGCGAATCCGGCGGCGATTTCTCGTCGGTCACCGGCGGCACCCGCGTGCTCTCCGACTGGATCATCACCCGCATCACGGTGAATCCCGGTGAAACCTTCGTCGACCGCATGATCGCTATGGTCGAGAACGCCAAACGTCAGAAGACCCCGAACGAGATTGCGCTGAATATCCTGCTGGTGGCGCTGACCATCGTATTCCTCGGCGTAACCGTCACCCTGCTGCCTTTCTCGCAATTCAGCGTTAACGTTTCCGGTAGCGGCCAGCCCACCAGTATTACCGTGCTGATTGCCTTGCTGGTCTGCCTGATCCCGACCACCATCGCCGGCCTATTGTCCTCGGTCGGCGTCGCCGGCATGAGCCGCATGATGCAGGCCAATGTGATTGCCACCTCGGGCCGCGCCGTCGAAGCCGCTGGTGACGTCGATGTACTGCTGCTCGACAAGACCGGCACCATCACGCTGGGCAATCGTCAGGCTTCAACCTTCCTGCCGGCACCTGGTGTCACCGAAGCCGAACTGGCCGATGCGGCCCAACTGGCCTCGCTCGCCGACGAAACGCCGGAAGGTCGCAGTATCGTCGTGTTGGCCAAACAGAAATTTAAGCTGCGTGAACGCGACATCGCCGGCTTGGGCGCCCATTTTGTCCATTTCTCGGCGCAAACCCGCATGAGCGGCGTCGACATGGCTGGCCACCAGATCCGCAAGGGCGCAGCTGATGCCATTCGCCAGCATGTCGAAGCGGCCGGCGCACAGTTTCCGGCCAAGGTCTCGGCCAGTGTCGAGGATGTTTCCCGGCGCGGCAGCACGCCGCTCGTGGTTTCCGAACAAAAGGACGGCAAGGCGCGCGTGCTGGGGGTTGTCGAACTCAAGGATATCGTCAAGGGCGGCATCAAGGAACGCTTCGCCGAATTACGGCGTATGGGCATCAAGACGGTGATGGTGACCGGCGACAACCGCCTGACTGCTGCTGCCATTGCCGCCGAAGCCGGGGTTGACGACTTTCTCGCCGAAGCGACGCCGGAAGCGAAACTGGCGCTAATACGCCAGCACCAGTCGGAAGGCCGGCTGGTGGCGATGACCGGCGACGGCACCAACGATGCACCAGCACTAGCCCAAGCCGACGTCGCAGTTGCGATGAATTCCGGCACGCAGGCCGCCAAGGAAGCCGGCAACATGGTCGACCTCGATTCCAACCCGACCAAACTGATCGAGATTGTCGAAACCGGCAAGCAGATGCTGATGACGCGCGGTTCGCTGACCACCTTCAGCATCGCCAACGACGTTGCCAAATACTTTGCCATCATCCCGGCGGCTTTTGTTGGCACTTATCCAGCGCTTTCGGCCTTGAACGTCATGGGGCTGGCCAGTCCCAATTCGGCCATCCTGTCGGCAGTCATCTTCAACGCCCTGATCATTGTTTTCCTGATCCCGCTGGCCTTGAAGGGGGTTGCCTACAAGCCGCTCGGCGCGGCTGCCATTCTGCGCCGCAATCTGGCCATCTACGGATTGGGCGGTTTGGTCGTGCCCTTTATCGGCATCAAGCTGATCGATCTGCTGATTGCCGGTCTTGGCCTGGCTTAAGGAGAAACTGATGAAAACCCTCGTTCGTCCCGCTGTCACGCTTTTCATCGTGCTGACCATCATCACCGGTGCCCTCTACCCGCTTGTCGTCACCGGCATTGCGCGCGTCGCTTTCCCGGAACAGGCCAACGGCAGTCTGATCGCCAAGGATGGCAAACCGGTCGGTTCGGTGCTGATCGGCCAGAACTTTACCGACCCCGGCCATTTCTGGGGTCGCCCCTCGGCAACTACGCCGCAACCTTACAACGCCAGCGCTTCCGGCGGCTCCAACCAGGGGCCGCTGAATCCGGCGCTGGCCGATGCGGTCAAGACACGCATCGCAGCCTTGCAGGCCGCCGATCCTGGCAACAAGACGCCTGTTCCAGTCGACCTGGTCACCGCTTCGGCCAGCGGCCTCGATCCGCATATCAGCCCGGCGGCAGCAGCCTACCAATTGCCACGCATCGCCCGCGTGCGTGGCCTGCCGGAAGCGGAAATCGCCAAATTGGTCGCACAACACACTGAAGACCGTCAATTCGGCATTCTGGGAGAACCTCGCGTCAATGTGCTCAAGTTAAATCTGGCACTGGAGAGCTTGCGCAAATAGGCGGATGATTATTCCATGAGCGACCAGCGCCCCGATCCCGACCAACTGCTTTCCCGTCTGCAGGCCGAGGAAGCCCGCGCCGCGCGCGGCAAGCTGAAAATCTTTTTCGGTTCATCGGCTGGTGTCGGCAAGACCTACGCCATGCTTTCGGCGGCGCGTACCCAATTGTTGCAGGGCGCCGATGTCGTCATCGGCGTCATCGAGACGCACGGCCGCACCGAGACCGAGGTCATGACAGATGGCCTGGAACGCCTGCCCAAGCGCGAAATCGAACATCGCGGCAACGTTCTGCGCGAGTTCGATCTTGACGGCGCGCTGGCACGAAAACCGGCGCTGATTCTGATGGACGAACTGGCGCATTCGAACATTGCCGGTTCGCGTCATCCGAAACGCTGGCAGGACGTGGAGGAATTGCTGGCCGCCGGTATCGACGTCTATTCGACCGTCAACGTCCAGCATCTGGAATCCTTGAACGACGTAGTCAGCGGCATTACTGGCATCCGCGTCTGGGAAACGGTGCCTGACAAGGTCTTCGATTCCGCCGACGAGGTCATTCTGGTCGACCTGACACCGGACGAACTGCTGCAGCGCCTGAAGGAAGGCAAGGTTTACCTGCCCAACCAGGCCGAGCGGGCCATCAATAACTTCTTCCGCAAGGGCAATCTGCTGGCGTTACGCGAACTAGCTTTGCGACGAACTGCTGACCGGGTCGACGAGGACATTCTGCAATACCGGCGTGAGCGTTTTGTGACGCCGGTCTGGCAGACCCGCGAATCTTTGCTGGCCTGCATTGGCCCCGATGAGGGCGGCGAGCAGATTGTTCGAGCTACGGCCCGCATCGCCGGTCAACTGGTTGTTCCGTGGCACGCCATTTACGTCGAAACGCCCGGATTACAGAGGTTGCCCGAACTGCGCCGCCAGCGCATCCTGAAAAATCTGAAATTGGCGCAGGACATGGGGGCGCAGACCACGACGCTGACCGGTAACGATGCCGTCGCGGCAACGATAAAATATGCCCGCGAACACAATCTCTCCAAGATTGTCGTCGCTATGGGCCGCTCGCGGCGATGGCCATGGCAGCATTCTTTTACCCATCGCATCGGACAACAGGCGCCCGATATTGATGTCATCCAGATTGCTAGAAACGAGCGCAGTTCGGCGGAACGCAGTTCAACACCTGAGAACCTGCAAGAGTCCGGACGGCAATTGAATTGGTCTCCCTACGCCAAAGCGACGGCCATCTGTGCTGTCGCCGGACTGCTGGCCACGCCGCTGCACAACCTGTTCGATTTGGCCAATATCGTCATGTTTTTCCTTTTGGCTGTTGTCTTGGTGGCGGTGCGCTACGGTCGCGGCCCGGCAGTGCTGGCATCGTTCCTTTGTGTCGGCATTTTCGATTTCTTCTTTGTGCAACCCCGATTTTCGTTCGCCGTCAGTGACGTGCAATATTTGCTGACCTTTGCCGTCATGCTGGCGGTTGGCCTGGTGGTTGGGCAATTGACCGCCGGTTACAAGCATCAGGCCACCATTGCCCAGCGGCGTGAACAACGCGTTCATGCACTGTATGAAATGGCGCGCGATCTATCTGCCGCTTTGCTGCCTGAGCAAATCGAGGAAATCGGACAGCGCTTTCTCGCCGTCGAGTTTGATGCCCATTCGCTGCTGCTGTTGACCGATGCCGAGGGCAGACTGCTTCAGCGGACAAGCGAAGAATTGCCGGCTCTTGACATGAGCATTGCCCAATGGGCGTTTGAACACGGCGAAGCCGCCGGTTTCGGCACCGATACCTTGCCTGGCAGCCCGGTGCTTTATCTGCCGCTCAAAGCGCCGATGCGCTTGCGTGGCATTTTGGCACTGGAATTGCGAAAACCGGATCGTTTGTTGATTCCGGAACAGCAACGGCTGCTTGATGCTTTTGCTTCGTTGCTGGCGATTGCGATTGAGCGTGTGCATTACGTTGACGTTGCCCAGAGCACGACTGTGCAGATGGAATCAGAGCGTTTGCGCAATTCCTTGCTGTCAGCCATTTCGCATGATCTGCGCACGCCGCTTTCTGCCTTGCTTGGCCTTTCCGAAGGGCTGTTCCTGACCAAGCCTCCATTGCCGGAGCCCCAGGCCGAACTTACCCGCGCCATTCACAATGAGGCGATGCGGACAAACGCACTGGTCAACAACCTTCTCGATATGGCGCGCCTGCAGGCCGGAAAGATCCGGCTGGATCGCCAGTGGCAACCGGTCGATGAAGTGATCGGCAGTGCGCTGAGAGCAGCGGAAGCCGGCCTGGATGGGGATTACGTCAATGTCGCCATTGCCGATGATCTGCCATTACTGGAAATCGACTCGGTGCTGACCGAGCGTGTGCTCTGCAACCTTCTGGAAAATGCCGGCAAATATACGCCAGAAGGCAGCCTGATCGATTTGATCGCGCGCCGGAACGGGGATTACGTTGAATTGATTGTGGAAGACAACGGCCCTGGCCTGCCGGCAGGCAAAGAGGAATTGATCTTTCACAAATTCGAGCGTGGACAACCGGAAGGCAATACGCCCGGCGTCGGCTTGGGGCTGGCCATTTGCCGGGCCATTGTCGAAGCGCATAACGGGTTCATCCGTGCCGAAAACCGGGCCGAGGGCGGAGCGCGCTTCATCGTTTCCTTGCCCATCGGCAATCCTCCGGAAATGTTGCCCGAAGATGAATTGCCACAGGAAAATCCATGAAATCCTTGCCTACCATCATCATTGTTGAGGATGAAGCCAATATCCGGCGTTTTGTGCGGCTGGCGCTAGAGGCCGAAGAATGCGAGGTTTACGAGGCGGAATCGTTCAAGCGCGGGCTGATTGAGGCCGGAACCCGGCAGCCGGACTTGATCATTCTCGATCTCGGCTTGCCGGATGGCGATGGCGTCGATTTCATCCGCGAATTACGAAGCTGGTCGGATGTTCCGGTGATCGTGCTTTCCGCCCGTCTGGCGGAATCGAACAAGGTTGACGCGCTGGATGCCGGCGCCGACGATTATCTGACCAAACCCTTCGGCACGGCGGAACTGTTGGCGCGGGTGCGCGCTCATCTGCGACGTATTGCGCTGGTCAAAGGCGCGGAAAATGCAGTCGTTGAATTTGGCAGCGTTCGTATTGATCTGGCGCGACGCGCCGCAGAGAGAAATGGCCAGGATTTGCACCTGACCCCGATTGAGTTCCGTCTGCTGTCGTATCTCGTTTCCAATCCGGATTGCGTATTGACGCACCGCCAGGTATTGAAAGCAGTCTGGGGGCCTTCACACGCTGAGGATATCCATTATGTAAGGGTCTACATGGGGCATCTACGGCAGAAAGTTGAAGATGACCCAGCGCGCCCGCAGCACCTCATCACTGAAACCGGGGTTGGGTACCGATTTTTGCCCTAGAATCGATTGAACGATGGAACGTGGATTACAAACCGTGCACCCATTCTTCCAGTGGTGCGTATTGGCGCTCGAATCGGTTGATCGGGGCTTCGTTGTCGGGATAACCCAACGCAATCCCGACGCCTATCTGAAGATGCGGCGGAATCGGCAGTTTGGTTCGCATCATTTCCGGGTAAAAAGCACCCACCGCCATGATGCAGGTACCCAGTCCTTCGGCGTGCGCTGTCAGGCACAGATTCTGGGCAAACAGGCCAAGGTCGAACATGGCATACCCTTCCGGCATTTGCTTGTTGAACCCGACCAGTAGCAGTACTGGTGCCTCGAAAAAACGGTACATGGCGCGATAAAAGGCCTGACGGCCGGCTTTGTCGCCGCGTTCAATACCTAAAGTTCCGAGAATCAGCCTGCCGCAATCCTGATAGCGCGTGGCCAGTTGTTCCGGCCAGGCATCGCTAAGCTTTCCGACGTTGAAAACGTTGGGAAGATCGGCTTTGGCGGGAACGCCGTCGAGAAAAAGCCGCTCGCTCTCGGCCCGGACGGTTTCCAAGGCAGTACCTTGTGCCACAACGACTTCCCAAGGTTGCGTATTACCCGCTGAAGGCGCTTTGGCCGCACGATCAATAATCTTGCGCAAAATATCGGGCGAAACAGCTTTGTCCTGATAGGCGCGAATGCTGCGGCGTTCGGTCATGGCCTGTTGCAGATCCATTCATATTCTCCTTTTTCAACTTGGTGGATTTTACGATGTAATTAGCGATTCACCCAACCGCCACACATTGGAAACACCTGGCCGACGAAACAAGCGGCAGCATCACTACACAGGTAGGCCGCAAACTGCGCATCCTCCTTGGCAGTGACGAGTCGCCCCAGTGGCACCTCGTTTTGCAGGCGCTCCTGAAAACGCGGGTTGGATTGAACTTCGAGCGGAAAATTGGTCGGATTATCGACAAAGTTCTGGGCAATGGCATTGATATTGATGCCCTGCTGCGCCACTTCAACCGCCACCGCCTGTATATAGGCCAACTGCGCACCCCGCGCGGTGCTATAAGAAGAACAGCGGCGCTGGCCGCGCAAGGCTGCAGCGCTGCCCATCAGCACGATCTTGCCGGTACGGCGCTCGATCATCGAGGGTAGTACGGCACGCATCAGGCGCGGCAGCGGATCGACCATATAAGCGAACGCGTTGCCATTCCTCGTCGCCAACCTCCGTTGCCGGCGGACTCGGTGCCATGACAGCGAGGTTGATGACCAGCGCATCGATTTGGCCGGCTTCGTGAACCACTTGGGTGGGCAATTCCGGCGTCAGCAATGGACGCGGATCGGTGATGACTTCGGCACCCAACTCATAAAATACGCGGCATAACGCCGGACCCATGAAGTCTCCCGACTGGGTATTAACACCCTTTTCCGGAAAGGCTGATACAACGATCCAGGTTACTCATGCTACTACTCTCAAATAGGTGGTATCCAAAACCCCGCAGTCATGGGCGCGAGAATTGACCCACTAAACAGCATTGGCCTCTGATAGAAAAGATACAACAAGCTCAGCATAGCGTTCCGGCATCTCGGCAAAAATCACATGCCCACAGTCAAGCTCGATCAGACGGGCATTGGGCAACAACTTCACCATATTCCGCCCATGCGCAGGACTGATCAGACCGTCTTGCAGACCATGCATAACCAGGGTTTCATGGCCGATTTTGTTGAAATCACGCCGCTTGTCGCGGGTAAAAACAGCCTGCAACAGTTGCAGCATGTTTTCCCGGTTCTTGCAGGAAATCGATGCTTCCTTGAGGGCCTCGTAATGGGCCAGATTTCTCTCGATATAAGCGTGGCTATAGATGTTCGGGTACAACGCGTCGAAAAACAGGCCAAGATCGCTGCGTTCCAGAACTTTCTGAAACGATCTCAGCTTCAACAGCAAAATTTGGTCGGCCATTGACCCGCCGCTACTCAGGATCAGCTTACCGACCATTTCCGGGTAGTCGTGCGCAAAGGCCAGCGCCACGCTGACGCCAAAAGCATCGCCGAGCAGATGAACCCGCTCGAAACCAAGGTGGTCAATCAGTTTCTTCAGGTCTTTAACTATATCCTCAAACGAGAACGGTTCGCCGATAACCGTGTAATCCTGACCGCGAAAACAGTGCAGCACACAGGTATGGCTTGCCGCCAGTCTATCCAGCGCTGTGGATTTCCAGAAACTCGGATTGGCCAGCAACCCGTTAAGCATGAAAAGCGGCTCACCTTGGCCGCTTACCTCGAAATAGAGTTCAGTTCCCTGACCGACTTGCAGTGTAGCCATGTTGTGCACCTCAAAATTTCATTTCTGCAGAAAGCCGAAGACTTCCCAGAAGTACTCATCAAAGGTTTCCAGCATTGGGGAATGGCCGCAGTTGCTCAGATATTTGAAGGTGCAACCCGAAACGCCAACCCAGCAAACTGGTGAATTCATCAACCAGACCGGCAAAATATTCAATGGTGTGCCGAACACCGGTTTCCGGCGAGGCACCATTACCCGGCAAATCCAGCGCCACACCCTCAAAATCGGGCGGCAAATTGGCCAGCGTGCCTTCCCACCACAGGTGATTAGCCAGATTGCCGTGGATAAACAACACTTTTTTTCGCCACTTCCCTGCGAGACGTAATGAATTCTGGTGTCATCCTTCAAGTTGATGAAAACCATGATTTCCCTATTCAATAAGTCACTTTTCTCAACGCAACTCACACCTGCATTTTTCTGGCGCGAAGGTTTGAAATGTAGATGTTATCGCGTTCCGACAGACTCCCATCAAGGACATTCTTGATCCACTCGTCGCTACTCATCACTGCCGCAAAGCCGGATTGCAGCACCACCAGAAAAGAGCGGTGCATTTCTTCTGCGCTAGCCTCGCCTGCCTTGTTTTTGTAGGGAAGCGAACCGGTGGCATCGGCCAGAACTTCGACTGAAAAACCCCGGTTAAAGGCATCGATCGCACCCTGAAAAACGCAGTTGTGGGTCATGTAGCCGACGAAAGTCAGCGTATTGATGTTCTGCTGTTTCAACCAGTCAGCCAGTTCCGTGCCGTCAAAGGCACTGGCCCGTTCCTTGCCGATCAGCAAATTCCAGCCACGAGACCGCACAATTTCATGCAATTCGCCGCCCGGCGATGCCGTCGCCAGGATCGGCGATGCGGCCGGGGCAATATGCTTCACCGCCACTATTGGAATGGCCGCAGTTTTTGCCACCTCCATGGCATGGTCGATTTTGGCCAACGATTCCTGCACTGGCGGGTACTCGATCGGAAAATTGCCGCCGATATAGTCGTTTTGCACATCAATCACCAGCAAGGCCCGACGGACTGTATTTGTCATTTTTTCTCCAAGGATTATATGAGGGTCTTCATGCCTTAGATTATTGGCGCCTCATGAATAAGGGGATAGCGTCCCGTATGACAATAATCGATATAATCGGGCCAATTTCCCAACACCCAGGTTGGCTACCATGAATAAACTAAAAATTGTTGTCGTTGCCTATCACGACATCAGCCCTTTTCTCCTGTCGATTCCCTGCGAAATATTTTCGGAGCCGCTGACCAAACCGGATCTCCGGCAATTCGACTTGCGAGTGTGCAGCATCGAGGAATATCCTATCCGCACCCGAACCGGGTTTCTGCTCCATACCCAGCACACCCTGGCAGAACTGGAAGACGCAGATATCATCATCATTCCGGCTTGGCGCAATCCGAACGAGATTCCTCCCCAAGCGTTATTGGATTCCCTACGTCGCGCCGAACAACGAGGCGCATTGCTGGTGGCGATTTGCCTAGGCGCTTATGTTCTTGCTGCAGCAGGCATTCTTGACGGTCGTGCAGCAACGACCCACTGGATGATGGCGG
>Ga0316605_10001050_pt1 | contig 16674 bp, 7 predicted proteins | sample OWC_soil_day20_n_FD_207666 | JGI IMG/M metagenome (GOLD analysis project Ga0316605, IMG submission 207666) | Wetland soil microbial communities from Old Woman Creek delta, Ohio, United States - OWC_soil_day20_noCT | ecosystem: Environmental > Terrestrial > Soil > Wetlands | place: USA: Ohio... | reverse complement strand
CGAACAAGGCAATATTCAAGGATGGATATGAAACAGGCATCGCCCCGATTACATTCCCGACCGACCTCTCGCAGCTTTTGACGGCAAGCACTTCCGGCGGTCGCAAATACACAGGCGACATCTATGTTACACTCTCTCCAGGGACAGCAGCAGATAACGACGGCAAGGCGTACGTACGAAGCGGTAATACCTCCAGCGGTGCGATCATCGATTCCATCGACCTGAGTGATCTGAGTTTCAACGGCGTACTCCTCGGAACCGGCCGGGTGAACGTGGAGGGAAAGCTGGATGGGAGATTGAGCATCGCCTCACAGACCAACGTATGGATCCAGAATGATATCCGGTACGAACGGGATCCGCAGGCCGGATTGAGCAACGACCTCCTTGGTCTGATCGCGGAAAAGAATGTGATCGTCGCGGACAATGCTGCCAACAACAGCAACTGCGAGATTCATGCGAGCATTTTTTGCAGGGACGGATCTTTCTTCGCTGAGAACTATAATACCCGTCCGGTGGGCGGAGAGCTCAAGATCCTCGGCTCCGTGGTCCAGAACGAGCGCGGGGCAGTAGGAACATTCTCGGGGAGCACGCTGAAATCCGGCTTCTCAAAACGCTATCGATATGACGACCGCCTCTCGAATGAGTCGGTCCGCCCGCCGTGCTACCCGGGATTCTTCACCACCACCTACGCAATCGGCAGCTGGTGGGAAAGCGTTCACATCCCGAAGTTCAACTGACTCGGCAGCAGCGCCGTAACACAGCAAAGGCACCTTGGGAAGAGGGTTCAAGGCGGGAGGTACGCGCAGGGGAGGGTAGCCCTGCCCGTTTCGATGAATCTGGATCCTGTAGGGGCACAGGAGCAATCGAGTTGACCACTTTCACTTTCTTACCGAATTAGAAGTTGTAAACCTGCCACATTCTCGTCATGCCGGTTGACTTATAGTTGACTACTTTATAAATTGTAGATATGTATAAGTAGTCTACCAAATCAGCATTCCCATGAATACACGAGAGGCAATTCTCAAAGAGGTCACTTCCCGCGGAGAGGTCCGTTCACGTGCCATCGCCCGAACAACCGGCGTGTCACGAGCATTCGTTCACCGGATCCTTCAACAACTTGAACGTGAAGGAAAACTGCGCCTCGTGGGCAAGGCCAATCAGGCCCGCCACGTTCTGGCCGACCCGGAAAGCATCGAAAGGGCCCTTGCGTCGGTGGTGACATTCCACGCAATCCTTCACAATCGCAACCTCGAGGAAGGCAGAGTCTTTGCACGGATCAAGGCAGAAACAGGTATCCTCCGCAATGTGCCTGCGAACATCTTCCGCATTGTTGAATACGGGTTCACTGAAATGCTCAACAATGCTATCGAACACTCACAATCCCCCGCGATCGACGTGCGCATGGCCCGGTCCGAATCGGCCATCACTTTTTCCGTGATCGACCGCGGCATAGGTATTCTCCGCAACATCATGCAAACACGGAACCTCACGGACGAGCACGAAGCCATCCAGGATCTCCTCAAAGGGAAGCTCACCACGATGCCCGCCCGGCACAGCGGCGAGGGAGTGTTTTTCACCTCCAGGGTGGCTGATGGATTGGTTATCAGAAGCTCCGATAAGAAAATACTCTTCGACAACTCACTTCCCGATGTCTTCCTCCGAACGGTGCGACCGCGGAGAGGAACGCAGGTCGATTTCTGGATTGCATTGGAATCGAGGAGGGAAATCGCAGAAGTCTTCAGACAGTTCACCGGAGAAGACATGGTTTTCGACAAGACGCGTGTCGGGGTCGCCATGTTCAAGGCGGGCTCAGACTACGTCTCCCGCTCGCAGGCACGCCGGCTTCTTGCCGGACTTGAAGAGTTCTCCGAGATCGAGCTGGACTTCGCACGCGTAGAGAACGTCGGGCAGGCCTTTGCAGACGAGGTATTCCGCGTCTGGAGGACATCTCATCCGGAGAAAGTCCTACGGGTTACGAACGCCTCTCAGGATGTCCAGTTTATGATCTCACGGGCCCTGGCACAGTCGGCACAGAACACACACGAGCAGAGAGGATAACCTTGCTCACTCAACTGACCCGGTTCACCACCGTGTCGCCGGAGAGCGGACTTACAGCGCTGCAAAACAACTGTATCTGTCACCGGTTGGATACTTTTTGCCTCCGCGAAAGCTCCGCCAGTCGTTTCCTTGCATCCACGTATTCCGGCTGATCCCTGTCCGCGTCCTTCCAGATCGACAAGAACCTTGTGTACTCGCTGACGGCGCTACCAGTCGCCCCCGTCTGCTCGTAGAGTTTTGCCAGCCGGTAATGGTAGAGCGGATTGATCAGACGGCGGTCTCTTGTGGCCGGGTCGATGGTAAGCAATTTCTTGTATTCCGCAATGGCGCTGTCGGGCAACCCTTTCATGACGAACGCACGAGGCACAATGTCCCTGAGGTACGGAACACTATACATAGGCATTTGATAACCGGTGGTCATCGCAGGACTGGGAACCTGTGTGGTTCGCACGATACGGATGGCGCTGTCCGGAAGATGCTCTGCCAGGAGCAACTCCCCTTCGACCATCCCCTTGAACAGCAGGAGCGTTCCACCCCATATAGCTCTGGCTGAATCCACGTTTTGCATGGCCTTCGTCAGTCGTGCCCGGGCCGAATCGATGTGATTCGACATGGTTTCGAGATAACAGAAAAGGATATCCTGAAGAAACCTGTTTCCGGCAGGTGTTGCGGGGGAGTTCCGGTTGTACAGATCGGTGAACGCCAGCAGCTCACGGCGAGCGTCATCCATTGCGCCGCACCGGATCGCGTTAAAGAACTTCATGAATAAGACCGGCGTCATGTGCTGCAGCAAAATTGTCCGCCGGACGATGTCCTCCATAAGCGTGACGCGTCGTTCGGCTTCCCGGAATCGTCCGAGATACCTGGCATACATTGCTCCCCAGGCATGTCCCGCGGCCTTCACAAACGGAGTCGGGGCGATCGAAACAAGCGTGTCCATGCAAGCGATGGCTCGCCCGTATTCTTCCTTCAGCGCAAAAACATATGCGAGCCCATTGTAGGTACTATAAAAATCGGGCTTGACTCTCAACGCTTCCTGGTAGAGGGCAATGGATTGGTCCAGCTTCCCCATTCTCAGGTATACTTCGCCCATCGAATCGAAGGGGTTGGCATCCCCGGGAGAGACGGTGGCGTATTGACGGAACGCCTCAATAGCCTTTTCGTATTGCTCCTGATCTGAAAAGACATATGCCAGTGTGTTTATTGCCGGTCCGAATGAGGGATCAAGCTGGAGGGCCACTTCGAATTCCCCCTGGCTCTCCTTGAACATCTTCCGAATCCGATAGACTTCGCCGAGATCGTAGTGAAACCGTTTTTCTTTGGGATATTTCAACGCAAGTTCCTGGAGGATGGCCAATCGTTTTCCAGGATTGGCTTCAATCGTTCCTGCGTACCGCGCCTCTATGTAGAGGCGTTCTTTTTCGGGGGCCCTGAACGAGAGTTCCTTTGCCTTCTCGTCCGCCTTTCTTCGCGCTTTGAAGTCAAACATGGCGCCAGTTGCTTTGGCAAGATACAGATGTGCCATCGCAAACATGGTATCCAGTGCAATCGCCTTCTCCAGAAACTCCCTGGACTGTTTGTAGTAGAGCTTCTCGTAGTCATCTCTGCCGCGGAGGAAGTAGTTGTAGGCCTCCATGGACGACGTGGTGACATCCGCGATTTGTGCCGGTAGAGTTTCGACCTTCTGCCGTGAAAGCCCCACGCCACGCGCAATCTCCTTGCTCAGGTCGTCAATCTGATCATCCAAGATGCTCTGTACCCCCTCTCCACGTGTGCTGGCGCTCTTGAGCAGCTCTTTTGTTTCGACATCCAGCACTTTGGCGTCCGTGACAAACGTCTCACCCGCCTTCACAAAACTCCCCACGACAATCGCCCGCACCCCCTCGCGCTGACACAGCTCAAAGCCAAGCTCCTTGTCAATGATTGCCACGTCGCGTTTGCCCATCTGGTTCAACAGATCACGCATGCGCTCCCAGGTCATAACACGGAGATACCGGGATTGCTCGAGACTCGTGATCAGAAGGTTCGGGATCGCTTCCCCGAGATAATCATATGTCCTGTCACCTGTCTGATTCACAAACGAGACCACCGCAATCGGACTTGGTTCGGCATCCAGGGTGGCATCAAACAAGAATGGCTTCAGGACGAAGAATGCCGCGACAAGTCCAACAGCCCCCGCAAGAACGATTGATTTCCAACGACGGCGTATCCCGCTCCCCGCGGTGGCCACAGAGGCATCCAGCGGGGGCGCAACCCTCTGTGCCACAGGAATCCCCGCCTGGAACGCGCCGGCAGTGCCGCTGGATGCGGCTGGGGCAGCCCTCTGCGATGTCACGCCCGCGCTGTGTGAGGAAGCAACAGTGCCATGGCCCTCGAAAGGAGCTTCACGAGAACCCGCCGCAAGCTCACGCTGCTTCGCGATGCGCCGGAGATCGACGAGCAATTCGTCAATGTGCTGGTACCGCTCGGCCGGATCTTTCGCCATCGCCTTGTCCACGACCCGCTCCAGCTCCATCGGAACCCCTGTCCGCACACCCGTAAGGGGTTCGGGCTGCGTGTTCAGGATCGAGTAGACGACGGCATTCTCATATTCCCCCTTGAAAGGCAGAGCTCCGGTCAGCATCTCGTACAGCATGACACCGAGTGACCAGATGTCAGTGCGATGATCCACGGTTTCGCCCCGCGTTTGCTCGGGGGACATATATCCGACTGTTCCGAGCGTCGCGCCTGTCTTTGTCAGCCGGGTCATGCTGCTCAGCTTCGCCAGGCCAAAATCCACGATCTTTGCCACGCCATCAGTCGTGATCATGACATTTGCGGGCTTGATGTCCCGGTGGACCATCATGTGCTCGTGGGCTTTCTGCAGACCCTGAGCAACCTGCATGGCGATGTCGAGCGCTTCATCGATCTTCAGCGGCCCCTGCTCAATCTTCTTCTTGAGCGTGGTCCCGTCATAGAAGTCCATCACGATGAAGAGCTGGCCGTCGGCCGACTCGTCGATGTCATGAACAACACAGATATTGTTGTGCTGGAGTGCCGAGGCGGCTTTGGCTTCGTGAATGAACCGCGCCTTTGCTTCGGGGTCGCGTGTGAGATCGGGAGGGAGGAACTTGAGGGCAACGGGGCGATCGAGCCTGGTGTCTTCGGCCTTGTAGACGACGCCCATCCCTCCGCCTCCAAGGCGTGAGAGAATCGTATAGTGGGAAACCGTTGTGCCAACCATGAAGGTCTCCGGGAGGAACAGAGAATCAGTCGGCCAGGAATCTCAGGTTTGTGGACCGTCTTCGGGGCCGACCCCTTCGCTGTCGAAAATGCCGGCTGCTATTGAACGTACGCGAAACGAATGCTGCTGCGCCCAAGGTAGAAGGGCTGGCCTGGCGAAAAGATAAAGGATCAGAAAGCGAGAATCAACAAATCCTATTTCAACAACAAAGACCTTCTCGTCTGCACGAAATTGCCAGCTTGCATCCGATAGAAGTATATCCCGCTCGCCATGCCGCGCGCTGCCCACGTCACCGCATAGCTCCCGGGTGCCTGCTTCTCTTCGACAAGCACCGCCACTTCACGACCCAGAAGATCGTACACGGCGAGCCGTACGTCCCTCGCCACCGGCAACCCGGACACGCCCGTCTGGTCGTACACCGGGCCTTCAGGAATGGTGTACCTGATCACCGTGGCAGCATTAAAGGGGTTCGGGTAATTCTGTTCAAGCTGGAACGCAGACGAGACAACGTCCGGAGGGACAGAGACGATCCCACCCGGTGAGGCAACGAACTCGTACACGTCCCTGCTGGTGAACGGTTTCAAGACCTTGAACAGGAAAAAGTCGCCGGGAGATGGAAGTATCGGCTGTGCAGGCGTGGAAAAATACAATTCCCACGTCAGGAAGGGATTCCCCAGGCTGTCTCTTTCGATGAAGATGAGATCATCATACTGCCCGATCCTCCGGTCACCATCCAGATCAGTAAAGAACACTTCGATCTTGCGGGACTCCGTCACATTCCAGACCGTGAAGTTCATCGGGACTGCCGGCCAGCCGAAGAGAGAACTCGATGTGTCGACGGCATGATCGTACACCTCTATGGAGTAGTCGGCAGCGTACGGCACTCCGGTGATGAGCCCGGTACCCGGATCAAAACTCGGGAGCGTCACAGCAGGCAGAAGGTTGCTCACACCCCTCAGCCACCGCGTTGAGTCAGCCGACAACCGCGGAGGGTCGATGTCGTCAAGAACAAGTCGCAGCCCGTCAAAGGAGGATCCTTCCTGGAGAGCCCTGCCAACCGGCGCACCGGTAAGCACCGTTGTTCCGGTTGTGCGATCGGTGACGGAGTATGTCTTTGATGCCGGCACGCTGTCGTGAAAGACAATCCGGTATCTGTGGCCTGTCATCTTCAGAGAATCCACGACATGTACGCTGATGGTGCCGTCGGCAGCCCCGGCAACGTGCTCTACCAGGCTGGCATGGAGCGCTGCTCTCGGGTTAGAGACGGCAAAGGGCGGCGAAACCACCACACCAGAATCACGAGTGTCACCTGCCCGGATCCTGAGACGGTATGTCGGCGAATTGGGATATGCAGCCGTGTTCCAGAGATACGCTCCTGTACCGGCCGGGTTGGCAAGGTGATTCCAGGCAAGACCGTTGTCAATACTCGCATCGATGGAAATCGCCAGGGAATCCCCGTCCGCATCCTCAGCCCACCATACTATCGGCTGGGTGCCCGAGAGTATCTGCAGGGGATCAGGTGCGAGGATCTCCACCTCCGGCTGAGCATTCCCGGGATTGTTAATCGTGAACCGGCCCGCCATCTGCACAAACCCGTACACCGTATCCCCTAACACACGGACCCTCAGCATGTACCTCGTGCCATCCTGCACCGGAGCCGTATTCCAGGAAAATACCGTGTCGGGATTTGACGATGAGTACAACTGGTTCCAGGTGACTCCCCTGTCACGGCTGTAGTCCACCGTGGTCTGCACAGATGACACATGGGGATACATCGACCACTGCACGGGAACGGTGCCGGAGAGCATCATGCCAGGAATGGGCGATGTGATACGAACCGCCAGAGAGTCCGCTCCTTCAAGGAAATGCCTCCAGTGCAACGGCAGCGATTGCTCCATATGCAAATCGGCATAGTACCAGTTATGGGCTGCGCCCTGGGCAAGGTTGAGGGAGTCGAAGCCGTTCCGTATGCCATGGGAATTCAGGATGGAAAGAAACTGCAGGTTGGAGGCATAGTTGCCGGCGACGGTGGAATGAATCAGAAACTTCATGGGACGGAGCAAATTCCAGTACGCCTCTGTGGCAGTACTGAAGAACGTGTTCAGGTCAACGACCCAGAACGATCCATCGTAGGCTCCGGCCGTGTAGAAGAGTTCGGGACTTCGCCGCAGGAGTTGCAGCATATCGTATCCGCCGTAGGAGAACCCATCCATGCCGCGTTTCTGCCGGACCGGAACAGTCCGGAAATTGGCGTCGATGTACGGAATGAGTTCGTCCGCAACATAGGCGAAGTCGGAGGCCGTGCCGGGTTGTGAAAGCCCGGGCATCACCAGGATCATCTTGCCGATCGCCCCGGCTGCGGTGAGCCGGTCGACCACGGCCTTGATATTCCCCCGCCGGCTCGCATCCTCAACAGGATTTGCCCATTCGCGTTCGTGGCCTCGGAACAGATAGAGAACCGGGTACCTCAGAGAATCGCTGTCGTATCCATCCGGAAGAAAGATGTTGAAGTTCTTTGACGTGCCGAGGATGGTGCTCTGGTGGGTACGGAGCTCGATGCGGCTCTCCTGAGCTCCGGCCACACCGGCCAGGACAATCAACACCACAACACTCAGAGCAACGAGGAAGATGTTTTTCATGGCCGTCCGTCTCCCGTGAATGTCTGGAGTCTCCGCGATCGCCTCAGCTCCTGGCGCTGATTTTCCCCCACACCGGCAATCCCCTATAATATAGAACAAATGGCAACATTTGCTGCGGATCATAGCACCACGGCTGCGCCTGGAGATCTGGTTACGTTCTTTCTTCGTTCCCTTCCGGAAGCGCGGTGCAAGCTGCCGGACGATCACATGAGGTTCGCGCATCGCGACCTTGTTACTTTCCCAAAACCTCATTACCATCCCTCGTGCGAAACCTGTTTGGACATACGCTTGCCATCGCCGCTGCTCTGGCACTCTCCGCAAATACCCACGCACAGACCGGAACAGTCAAGTTCGATCAGATCTCCCTGGAGCAAGGACTGTCTCAATCAACCGTCAACGCGATCGTGCAGGATGGACAGGGCTTCCTATGGTTCGGAACACAGGACGGCCTCAACAAATACGACGGCTATACGGTCACCGTGTTCAAACATACCGGCAACGACTCCCTGACGGTTTCCGACAACGGGATATGGTCCTTGTGCCGCGACACCAACGGCGACATCTGGATCGGGACCATGCGCGGAGGATTGGACCGGTACAGCATTGAGCGCGGCACCTTCACACACTACAGGCACAATCCGGACGACCCGACAAGCATCAGCGACGACAATGTCACGGCCGTGTTCCTGGATTCCCGCGGCATCCTCTGGGCCGGGACACTGACCCGCGGCCTCAACCGGTACGATCCGGAAACGGGTGACTTCCTGCATTTCGAAAATGACGCACGCGACTCGACGTCGCTTGCAGACAACACCGTCTGGACCATCGCCGAGGACGCACAGGGACGCATCTGGATTGCCACCTGGGGAGGAGTGTGCCGTTATCTTCCGCCTGAACCAGGCGACAGCATCGGCTCCCGTACATCCAGCGGCTCCTTTGTCCGCTACCGGCACAGGACCTCAAATCCTGCGACACCCGCCGGAGATAACATCAGGACACTCCTCATCGACCGCCGTCAACGTATCTGGATTGGCGCGTGGGACAGGGGACTTGATTGCTACGATCCGGCTGCAGGCACATTCCGGCACTTTCAGCATTCACCGGACAATCCTCAATCGGTGAGCAGCAACAAGATTCTGTCTCTCCGTGAGGATGCCGACGGCATGCTCTGGGTTGGCACCAACGATGCCGGACTAAATCTTCTTGATCCATCCGCCGGAATCGCCCGGCGGTTTACCCACGATCCCTCGGTGCTCCATACGCTCAATAACAACATCATCTGCTCGTTGTACGATGATCAGGCCGGGACACTCTGGATCGGGACAGGGGCAGGAGGGGTGAACCGTTATGACCGCCTGAAAAACAGGTTTGCGCACTATCGCTCTCATCAGAACACTCCCGGGGATCTCTCCGGCAATGATGTCTGGGCACTGCTTGAGGATCACTCCGGCGCATTGTGGATAGGCACATACGGCAACGGGCTGAACAGGCTGGACCGTAGCTCCGGCGTCTTCACGCATTTCGACCAAAACCAGGGGGGAGGGCGCGGACTCAGCCACAACATCGTGCTTGCGTTGTGCGAGTCACGTGACGGCACGCTCTGGATCGGAACCGAAGGCGGGGGATTGAACCGGTTGGACCGGAGATCCGGCGTCTTCACGCACTATCGCCACGATCCCCGCAACGACAAGACCATTGCGCAGGATGAGGTGACAGTCCTCCTCGAAGACCGGAACGGGATGCTCTGGATCGGATCCAATGGATCAGGACTCGATCGCCTCGATCCGGCCACCGGGCGGATCTCTCATTTCCCGCCAAACGAGAAGAATCCCCATGCCCTCCCGGCAGGGTCCATCTTGTCGCTTTTTGAAGATCGAGCCGGAATGATCTGGATCGGCATGTACGCGGGAGGACTCGCCCGGTTCAACCCGGCAGACAGTTCCCTGACGCGTTTCCCGTACGATCCAACAACGGGAAACGGCATTAACAACTCCACTGTCCTCTCGTTGTATGAGGATAGTGCAGGCGTGCTCTGGGTCGGCACGTACGGCGGCGGGCTGAACCGTTATGACCGGCGCGACACTTCATGGCGGTATGTCACTGAGGCAAACGGCCTTCCGAACAATGTCATCTATGGCATCCTTCCGGACAACCGGGGCAACCTCTGGCTCCCGACGAACAAAGGTCTCGCACGCTATACGCCTGCAAACGGCGCCGTGCGGGTCTTCGACGTTTCCGACGGCCTCCAGGGAAATGAATTCAACCAGGGTGCGTACTATCGGGGGAAGCAAGGAGAAATGTTCCTGGGCGGGATCAACGGATTCAACGTTTTCCATCCCGACAGCATTGCCGACAACCGGATCATTCCCCAAGTCTATCTGACCAGTTTCAAAGTGTTCGACCGGGACATTCCGCTCCCCCGCTCATTGAGCGTCATGCGGGAGATCGAGCTTTCCCACGACCGCAATTCCCTCTCGTTTGAGTTCGTGGCGCTCAATTATACATCCCCCTCGAAGAACCAGTATGCCTACAAACTCGACGGATTGGATGAAGAGTGGATACGTTCCGGAACGCGCCGGTATGTGAGCTACACAAACCTGGACCCCGGCCGGTACACGCTCCGGGTGCGGGGCTCGAACAACGATGGCATCTGGAACGAACTGGGCGCAACGCTCGCCATCACCATCGTTCCACCCTACTGGCGGACCTGGTGGTTCAGGGTCCTTGCGATTGCCGCAATTGCAGGCATTCTGTTTCTCATGTACCGGTACCGGGTGAACAAGCTGCTGGAAATCGAACGGATTCGCACGTCGATCGCCACGGATCTGCACGACGATATCGGATCCACGCTCACCGAGATCGCCCTGTACAGCGACGTCGGCCTCCGTGAATTGAAGCATAAACAGGGATCCCGTCCGCTGTTGGAAGATGAGCGCGCCAAGGTGTCGTCCCTGTTCACCGAGATCGGCACAACATCGCGGACGCTGATCGATGCCATGAACGACATCGTGTGGGCGATTGATCCCAAGAACGATTCGTTTGAGTTTCTCCTGCTGCGCATGAAGATGCACGCCACGAAGATGCTCGAGGCAAAGGGAATCAACTACGACATCGACATCCCCTCGGAGATCGCCTCGCTGCGCCTTCCTCTGAATTTCAGAAGACGGTTCTTTCTGATCTACAAGGAAGCGTTGAACAACATCATCCGTCATGCGAAGGCCAAGCGTGTTGTGCTGACGCTCCGCCGTGAAGGACGGATGCTGGTGATGACGATTGCTGATGACGGCATCGGCTTCGACACCCGCGACGGAAGCCAGGGAAACGGCCTTTTGAACATGCAGCAACGGGCCCGCTCACTGGGAGGCGAATTGACGCTCGCCTCAGCGCCGGGCGTGGGCACGACTGTGACGCTGCGGGCGGCAATACCATGACAGGAATGTCTGACACTCGACAAAGGTGCCCCTGTGGCCAAAAAGGATAGCGACAACGCCGTTACGACGGTCATTGTGGTCGAAGACAGAAAGCGGATACGGGAAACGGTTGTCGATCTTATCAATGAATCGGAAGGACTGAAGTGCATCGGCGCGTTCGGCTCGTGCGAAGCATTGCTGGAGGAGTTATCCAACATCCTTCCCGACGTTGTGTTGATGGATATCGGCCTTCCGGGCATGTCCGGCATTGATGGAGTGAAAGCCATCAAGGCACGCCATCCCGGCATCGACATTCTGATGCATACTGTCTACGATGATGACGAAAAGATCTTCCAGTCGATCCTTGCCGGCGCCTCCGGATACGTGCTGAAGAACGTCGAATCAGAAGAGCTCATACGGGCGATTCGCGAAATCCGCATCGGTGCGCCGATGAGCGCGGCAATTGCGCGGCGGCTGCTGGAGATGATGCGCGGCAAGGAATCCAAACCCGCCGAGGAGTGGAACCTGACGCCGCGTGAGATGGATATCCTGCAGTGGCTGGTGGAAGGGTTGAGCTACAAGAAGATTGCGGAGAAACTCTTCATCAGTCCTCTTACGGTTCAGTCACATATCAAGAAAGTCTATGAGAAACTCCAGGTCCATTCGAAATCCGCAGCCGTATCGAAAGCACTGAAGTACAGGCTCTTCGGGTAGTCGGGGAGCTTTTCCATCTCGTTCGTTCACGAACAAGGAGGCAATCATGATTCCGAGACTTGTAGCGACGGTCTTCGGCATATTTCTTCCGGTGGTGTTTCTGGGTTGCGCTACCATGAGCGATGTGATTGCTGATAAAGAAGCCGGTGAAGGCACGACGGTGGTATATTCCGTCGCAACCGACAAAGGTTGGCAAATTGCCACGAAGGTCCTCCGGTGGGAAGGCGCGGAAACCATTGAGGAACACAAGGACGAACAGTACATGCTCACCACGATCGGCGCAGACCTCATTTCCGCCGGCAGTGTGGTAGGAGTCTGGGTTGAGCCGGGCGGTAAAGGGAAAAGCAAGGTGACGGTGATAACAAAGCGCAAGATGGCTACAAATATCGCAACAGGACTCACGGAAACGACATTCCACGACCGTTTCCAGCAGGCCGTTGATATTGTGAAGTCGGGCAAGGCTCTCCCGCGTGAAGCGCCCTGAGGCCGGATCGACAAGGATAACACGCTGACTCCTGTCACCCCTCTCTGTGTCCTGCGCGAGGGCTCTGGAATCGAGGGCTCACACACGCTCACGGGCCACGTACGGGGTGACATGGGTCACATTTCCCCTCCTGTTTCTGCCTGATTCTTAAATACCATATTCATGGTATTGTCTTTGCTCGCCCCCCCGGGTATCTTATCCCCAGAACACGTTGGAGACTATCTGGAGGGAGCCATGAAGAATCGTCTACGTATCGTCACCGCACTCTGCCTGTTGACATTCAGTGGAATGCTGGCACAGGGAACACTTCCCCCCGTGCCCACGGAGCTGACTGCCGCGCTGAGTTCGGATGCCACCATCCCGGTGGTGAAGCTCGGTTGGAACGTCCCGGCCGGCACCTGGGGGTTCATCATCTACCGATCAGTGGATGATTCCAGCCATTTCCAGAAACTGGGAATGGCGAACACCACTGTCTACTACGATCGCACCGTTTCATCCGGGCACACCTATTTCTACTATGTCACGTCCGTAGCATTCTCTACTACTGATACCCGGCTGATCCAGAGCGGCCCCAGCAATATTGCGTGGGTGCGTGTCGGACCGACGCCGGAACGTCCCATCGGGGTGATTGCCGGCACCGTCGCCGACGATACGACAGGGAAGCCGATCAGGGGCGTGCGCGTGTTGTTCTACCGGATCCGCTCATCTCTTACCGCGGCGGTCGTCGTTGATCCTCCCAGCGCCATTACCGATTCACTGGGTTTCTATGCAGCCAAATTGGACACGGGCAGATACAAGGTGAAGGCAGAGCCGGCTCCCTGGATGCCCCCGGGCCCGCCGCCGTACGTTGCTGAATGGTTCGATAACAAGCCTGACATGGTATCCGCCGATATGGTGGCCGTCATCCCCAATGCATCGGTGAAAGCGGACTTCGGGCTCAGCCGTGTGCTCATCCCCACAATCCCCAGGGGCACCATAACGGGAAAGGTGATCGACGATGCGACACACGAACCGCTTCCGGGGATTATGATCCGGTTCTTCAGGAAGGGTCCGTCCATCACCAACTGGCAGCCTGTCGCGACCACGGATTCCCTCGGCGTTTATACCATGCTGCTGGACACAGGCGTGTACTTGCTCAAGACCGAGTCCCTGCGGATGTCGCCCATTGACTACATTCACGAATGGTTTGACAACGTTACCGATCCGGCGAAGGCGACACCCGTTGCTGTGAGAGCGGGGAGCACATTTGAAGCGAACTTCGGTCTCAGCAAACCTGTCCCGCCGACGTATGCAACGATTGAAGGATACGTGACCGATACGCTCGGAAATCCGCTCCGGCGCGCAACGGTTGCAATCATGCATCCGCTGCAAATCCTGGATGCAGCCAATGCAGCATCCCTGACGACCCCCGGCACCGGCGATGAGAGCATGGATGTGGAAGGGGTGGGATATTGCCGGGGTGTCGTCTGGAAAGGCTATACCGACTCGCTGGGTTACTACAAAGCACGCGTCATCAGCGATCGGGCATACATCGCGATGGCGGCAAAATGGGGATACAGGGCCGAGTACTATGACAACAAGCCCAATCCCCTGCTTGCAGATATTATCAAGGTCCCGACGAACATCAAGAGCATCAACTTCGAGCTCGCTTCGAACCCCGTCGTGCACAACTCAATCAGCGGCGTGGTGCGTGACTCGCTCGGGAATGAAGTGGTCTCGCGCATTGTGCTCTTCCCGACAGACCCGACAGGCGTCCGCATGCCGATACGGTTCGGCCATACAGATTCGACCGGCGCATACACGATCGGTGATCTGCGGCTGGGGATATACATCGTTCTCGCGGTGCCATTCGGCAAATATGCGCCTGCGTTCTACAAGAAGGGCGCCTTTGGCGTGATCTACTGGAAAATGGCCGATAGGGTCCTCGTCAGCGGAGATGTCACAGGTATCGATATCGGTGTTGTGCCGATCAACTCGTTCGGCTATGCAACGCTGTCCGGCACAGTCACAACCGGCACCACACCTCTGCCCGGCGTGCGTGTGATGGCCACATCTGCATCCGGTGCTGTTGTAGGATACGGACTCACTGATGGGGCCGGTGCGTATTCAATTGCTGCAGTTCCTCCGGGTCCCACGACCATCGCCGTGGACTGTCCGGATTATACATCCTCTGAACGGGTGGTCACTGTGCCGCAGGATGGCTTCTCAGTGAACAATGTGAACTTCACGCTGCAACCGGATGCGACCACTGACGTGTCCGGCATGACACAGGTGCCGGAGATGTTCGCCCTGAACCAGAACTATCCGAATCCGTTCAATCCCAGCACCACGATTACCTTCGACATGCCGGTTGCAGGATATGCCACACTGACCGTGTTCAATATGCTGGGGCAGGAAATCCAGACGCTGCAGAATGGAAACGCTGCTGCAGGACGGTCAACTATTGTCTGGAACGCAACGGATCACGCCGGTCAGGCCGTCGCAAGTGGAGTATATTTCTACCGATTGACCGTTTCCGGTGCGAATGGCAAGACGCTCTATCAGTCAGTTCAAAAGATGATGCTGATGCGATGATCGAACGGCAGAGATGATAATCTCTGCATCGAATCGCAACTGGAACACATAAGGATATACCGCAGGACAGCGGAGAACGCAACGGGCCGACAGAACGCCCGTTGTGTTCTTCGTGCTTCTGCGGATACTTCTTCCCGGGGGCTATCATGAGAGCGCGCGGAGCAGTGAACACTGCGGCATGGACCGCCATCCTGGCGGTCTGTCTGACCGGCGGCGTCTTTTCGCAGACGACCGTAATACCACCTGTGCCGGCAAACCTTGTTGCCCAGTCCCCACCTGAGCTTCAGCCTCGGGTTCTTCTCTCATGGAACAGCAGCGTCGGGACCTGGTTTTTCCGGATCTACCGCTCGACTGGTGATACGACGTCGTTTCGTTGGATTGGTGTTGCGCAGGCCAATAAATTCGAGGACCAAGGGGTTATTGCTGGCACTCAGTACTACTATTATGTCACTGCCGCGCAGTTTGCAGACAGCCTTCTTCGTGAGAGCAAACGCAGCAATATGGTGGGGATCCGGGCATATTCCCTTCCGCCCGGGCCAAAAGGGATCATGACGGGGAGAGTGGTGGACCAGATCTCGGGGCTTCCCATTCCGAAGGTCCGGATCCGCTTCTTCAAAATGCTTGCCGCCACCGACCGGTTGGTCGAAGCTGCAACTGATCCGTCGGGGTGGTACACAGCGCTTCTGGACACAGGACGCTACCTGGTTCGCGCGGAGGAACTGGCGGTCACCGTCACACAGGCAGCACATATTCCGGAGTGGTTCGACGATGCTCCGAAGCTGGAACTGGCAACACCGGTTGCGGTCCGTTTCGGGGACACGGCGCGCGTGAACTTTGCGCTCAGTCCCGGCACGCAGTCCCGGTATGCCTACATCAGCGGAATTGTCACCGATGACCAAGGCATACCATTGAGCGGTGCCGCCGTTGCATTTGTCCGGCCCATTCAGGAGATGAACGCGTACGCCGCACTCACGGCCACGAGCCCGGGGACCGGCCCGGAGGCCCAGCTCATCCCTGGGATTGGGTACACACGAGGAGTCGTCTGGGTCGGATTCACTAATCCTTCCGGGAAGTTCTTCGCGCAGGTGGTGGCCGGGAGATCGTATGTAGGAATGGCTGCAATGGTTGGATTCAACCCCGTGCTGTACGAAAACACAACCGATCCGACACAGGCGACAATCCTGCGAATCGACGCTGATACGTCGGGCATCAACTTCAGTCTGACCTCCAAGTCAGGAGGAACGAGTTCTATGCAGGGAATGATCCGGGACGAGGAAGGCAGCGAGGTACCAGCACGGATCATACTCTTTCCACGTCCAAAGGGCGGCGAAGACAAGCCGGCGGTGTTCGTCCATACAGACTCCACGGGGACATTCGAGCTTAATGATCTTCCTCCCGGGACCTACACCATACTGACGATTCCGTTTGGCGATTGCTCTCCCGGCTACTACAAGGAGGGGACAACCAGCGTTGTGTCATGGATCGATGCCGACACGGTGGTTGTCAACGGGAGCCCGGCGGCTCTGACTGTTACACTGCCGCGGTTACGCAGTGAGGGGTTGACCAGGATTA
>Ga0316605_10001049_pt1 | contig 16676 bp, 14 predicted proteins | sample OWC_soil_day20_n_FD_207666 | JGI IMG/M metagenome (GOLD analysis project Ga0316605, IMG submission 207666) | Wetland soil microbial communities from Old Woman Creek delta, Ohio, United States - OWC_soil_day20_noCT | ecosystem: Environmental > Terrestrial > Soil > Wetlands | place: USA: Ohio... | reverse complement strand
AAGAAGGCCGGTCTTTAAGTTTTATCTATAAATGCTATAAATAAATGGCATAGCGAAATTAGAAACCTACACTCTCTGTGATTAGGTAGGTTCATCTTGTTGTACCTCGCACACTGGGAGTCGAAGGGTAATATTTTATAATATCTCTTTTATCAATCTTTAAAATATGCTGTATGTAAACGATGGTCTGATACAATCTGCTTTGGATTTGAACGATTTCCAATTAATTCACTTACAAGTCTTACACTTCGAGTTTATGGATGCCCCCTAAGTCTAGGAAGCTGAAGGCTGAGGAGCGACTGACGCTCCTTCAGCAAGCTGAGGTCACGGGTAACGTGGCAGAAGCCTGTAGGTCCTTTGGCGTCAGCAGACCCTGCTTTTACAAATGGCGGGCACGGTACGAGAGGGATGGCTTACAAGGGTTGCAAGATCAACCGAAGGCCCCACGTCACCATCCAAGGAAGCTGGATCTCGGTACCCGAGATGTGGTGGTGCGGTTCGCCCTGATGAATCCTTGGTTAGGGTGCCATGCCCTTTCACCTGCCCTTCTGGCGGAAGTTGGTCGCGAAGTCTCAGGTGCGGCGATCCATCGGATCCTCAAGGAGCGAGGGCTTGAAACCGTAGCCCAGAGAATCAAGGAATCCACCAAGTTGTTGGCCCGGCACCCACATCTTAGGGTGCCAGAAACTTGGGACTACCTCCGTCAAAGGAACCTGTTACTCAGCTTGGTTGGAATCGAGGGGGGAGGGCGCGGGTACATATTTCAAGCGGCCTTTCTTCCCTACCCGAAGGTGCGCCCCTCCACCGCGAGAGACATTCCGGAGGGGGACACCCCCTGGGCATTCGTCATGATCGATGGAAGCTCTGGGTATGCGGTTGGTAGGATCTGGGTTGCCGGCGGAGAGCCATTCTGGGAACTGGTTATCGATGAAATCCGATCTACCTGCGAGCTCCTGCGATTGGCTCCCAAGCTTGTTCAGATACACCCTGACTTTTTGTTTCACGCAAACATGGCACAGATCAAAATTAAAAATGTGTTCAAGTCTGCATCCGTGCAAATGCTGATGAAGAGTGGCGGTAATGTAGAAGACTGGGTGCAAATATTCCAACAATACCTAAATAAATACTGGAGAAGGCTTCCGGCAAGCGAGGCCACATCCATCAACCTACAACATCAATTTTTAGCTATTATGCAACAGTTTAATGTCGATAGGGTCAATGATGGATACCCTAATTTTGGGAAATCGCCTGAAGAGATATTCTGGAATAGGCCCGCAAAATAGATGAATTGACGTCAGGCCCAACTCCTCTCTTTTGCATACAGGAAGAGATTCAAATCTCCTGCTGTTGAAGGAGAGCAAGCTGGGGCACGGATTTCTCGTATGGGTACGCGCCATCGTCGAGGAGTCGAGGCCTTCCACCTTGGATTGATTAGGCCCCAACATGGGGCTATTCGGCTGATAAAGCTCGGAGAGGCTAGGTTCCGTCAGAAATGACTTGAGATCTCCTTTCGTTAGAGGGACACCACCACACGCGCCTATGCGCAACTGGGAGGTATCCATGAAGAAGAGGCTCCAGGCGGAGGCCCAAAGACGCCCTGCCATCAAGATTCTCCGGTCGGCTTCGGAAGATTTGGCCGCACTCGACGAAATGAATTTGAAGCAGCTCCAAGCCAAATTTCTGCTGCTGTACGAGGCGGAGACTCACAGCAAGAACCTCACTTTTCTTCGCAGGAAGCTCGCCTGGAAACTCCAGGAGATCCGGGAAGGCGGGCTCTCCGAGAAGGCCAAGACCCGCATTGAAGAACTCAGGCCTCTTGAACTGCCCGTGAGGGGGAGCAGAACTGCCCAAGTGCAGCCTCCTGTCTCGGGAGATAAAATGGCTTCGCTTGCGCTACTCCACGAGGGACCGAAGCATCTTCGAGACGAGCGATTGCCTTCTTTGGGGACAGTGTTGCGCCGGAAGGTTGATGGGAAGGAATACGAGGTGGTCGTTGCGGAGAATGGGTTTCTCTATGACGGGTGCACCTACCACAGTTTGTCCTCGGTGGCCAAAGCCATCACGGGGACCAGCTGGAATGGATTCGTCTTTTGGGGCCTCGGAGAGCGGTCGTGACAGTGGAACCTGCGATCCGCCGGTGCGTGATCTACACCCGTAAATCCACTGCAATTGGGCTTGAGCAGGATTTCAATAGTTTGGACGCCCAGCGAGAAGCGTGCGAGGCCTTCATTAAGAGCCAGGCTCACCAAGGGTGGACTCTGGCCGATACCTTCGAAGATGGCGGTTTCACGGGGGCCTCCATGGAGCGCCCCGGGTTCCGGACGCTGCTCAAGTCCGTAGAGAAAGGTCGCGTCGATGTGGTGGTCGTCTACAAGGTCGATCGCCTCTCTCGATCACTGTTTGATTTCGTGAAGGTCATGGAGCAGTTCAACGCTCGTGAGGTAGCCTTCGTGAGCGTAACCCAAAATTTCTCCACAGCGGATGCCATGGGACGCCTGACTTTGAACATGCTCATGAGTTTTGCGGAATTCGAGCGAGCCATGATCATCGAGCGCACTCGAGACAAGATCGCCGCGGCTCGACGGAAAGGGAAATGGACGGGGGGAAATGTCCCATTCGGTTATGACGTGCGCTCCAAACGCCTGGTGGTCAACGAAGCTGAGGCGACGATTGTGCGCGAGTTGTTCTGGAAATACCTGATTGGAACATCGGCGCTCAAACTAGCTGCTGACATGAATGGCCTGAAGCAGGATCCATCCAGACTGGTTCGCCCGAGCCGGCACCCCTGGGCCCAAGCTCGCATCCTCGGCATGCTCAGGAATCGGATCTACCTTGGAGAAGTGCACAGCCATGGAACGTATTACCCGGGTGAGCACGCGGCTCTCGTTGACCGCGAGGTATTTGAGGCAGTACAAAGCCTGCTTGCCCGCCAGAACAGAAGGGACAAGGCACCGTATATCCAGATGAGCAGGGCCTCCAAGGAATATCTCCTGCGGGGCCTGCTTCGTTGCGCCCATTGTGGCCACCTCATGACGACAGCATCTGTTCGTAGGGGGCACGAATCGCATCGGTATTACCGATGCCTGACTCGAAATACGCGAGGGAAGGATGCGTGCCCTACCCGACAGATTCCGGCTGAGGGTTTGGAGTCATTCGTGGTGGACCAGGTGAGATCAGCCTTGAAAGGCGGAACACTCACACAAGCTCAGGCCGATGCACGCCTTGTCCTCGCCGAACACCGGCTGATTTCCACCCGCGAAGTGCTCGCGTCTCTCCTTGAGGAGAGGAATGCCAGCCAGGCGCCCTCCCTCCGCGTCACGGATTTACGTAGGGAAGCGGAGGACCTGCTGAGTGAAGCTGCAGAGTGGCGATGGCTCAGTCAGCTGTTAGGGCGATTTGACGACTTATGGGAAGGGCTCAATCCAGACAACCGGCATAAGCTCCTCGGCTTGGTCGTTCGCGAAGTCAAAATCGATGAGCTCGCGAATCGACTCCAGGTTCGCTTCGTGGATCTTGAGGCCTGCGGATGAGTGCCCCGGCAATGGTTGAAACGACGATTCATCGGTTCCGCGGCGATCGAGGAAGGGTCACTTTTGAAACGCAACCAAGGCCTCTACGCGAGCCAAGACTTGCCAGGGCTTTAGCTCTTGGACACTTCATCGTCGAGCTGGTGGAAAAGGGACGGTTTCGGGACTACGACGCTATCAAAGAGCATATGGGTGTTTCTCAGCCAAGAATCTCCGTCCTTGTGACCCTCACCATGTTGGCTCCTCCAATCCAGGAAGCAATTCTTTTTGGAGCATGTGCCCTGCGGGTGAAAGGTCTCCTGGCTGTGGCGCGAGAGAGAAATTGGGCCGATCAAGTAGCCGTGGCTCAGATGATTGGTTTCCGCACCTAGCAACAGAAGAAGAACCAAGGAATAGAGCAATCCAATCCAGGTTGTTGGTGGCCCAGGCATGGCTGCGTGAATACAACCACCACCGCCCGCAGACCGATCTCGGGAGACTCCCCTCGGCAGAGTTCGCGCCGCAGGATCGAGCTCCGCTTACCTCCAACTCTCTCCGCCCAGTCCAGCGAGAGCACCCCAATCAACATGGATTTCACCCAAAGACCAGGCTGATCATTGGGGAAACGTCATACTTCTCACCGCGATGACTCGGCCATGGAGTGAGACAACAAGGTCGCGACCAAATTCTTTCGGCTGATATCTGGGAATTATACCATCTAACTGTATGCTCACCCCAAACACATTGCTCGCTGCGAATGGAGTTACCACCCTTGCTTAGGCGAAAGCCAGCCGGTTGAGAATCTCGAGTGGTCCAGAAAGCGCTTGATGCCTCTCAATTCGGTTGGGGTGGAGACTCGTGGGGGGTCGCCACCCCCGCAGTTTTTGTGATTCAGACGCCTAGGGTGTAATTACTTTAAAGCGAATTGATTTTTGAATTATTCCATGGCCCAGCCAGGCGCTATTGCAACGCTGTCGCCGAGCGCATCATCCAGACCATGAAGCTCGAATGCATCTGGCTCCGCGACTCGGACAGCGCCACTGAACTCCAGGCCGCCCTCGATGCCTGGCGCCACAAATACAACCATCAGCGGCCTCACTAGGCCCTCGGCTGGCTCACCCCAGCCGCCAAACGAACCCAAAACCTCGCCAAAGCCACCCAGGCCACGCCACGATCAACCACGGGATTTCCAACATCCGAAATCGTCAATCCGGATGTGGTCCATCACACGAAATGCAATGCGGGCTTGGTTCGGGTTGAACGTAGGGTTAGGCAGTGACGCGATCTATCAGCCAGGACACACCAAGAGCGATCTGTTCTGAGAAGTGATTTGAGACTTGATGGGACTGTAAATCAAGCCAGCCACCGCCTGAGTTCGATTGATGAAGAGAAAGTGTTTTTTCGCGGCCATCGAAGGTTAACCGAAATAACTTGTGTTTCTCTTCAACGCAGACGGACCAACTTCCGAACGAGCCTGGATTATCTGAAAACTCCAATACCTTGAATCCGCCCTCTGACAGGGACTTATACAGCAGGAGTTGATCCATGAGTGACGCCTAACGGAAGAAGCTAACCGACACCTGCGCCGAGGCGCTAAGCGGAGCCGAGAAAGCGAGATGGTGAGAGAGACCGGGAGAGCGGCCGTATCGCCAGCAACCCTAATTGTGGAACGAGCGTCCCCAGCCGAATAAGAGCGCACACCAAGGCTGCGCCGAATATAATTGTTGTAAAAGAATGAACACCTCTCCGAGCATGGCGGATAGGGCACCGACTCGAGTGAAATTCGCCAGCGTCATAAGATTGCACCCCTTCGACAATATGCCCAGGACGATTCACAATCGACTGAGGGGTGCCAGGAAACCACTCGGAACAATTTGGCGACGATGGATCCCTCAGGTCGGTTAAAGTGCCTTCAGGGTATCTTCAAGTGATCTTGCAACCTTCGAAGTTTCCTCTTCGTCGATCGCTGGTTCACTCCATGGCTCCGTCTGCAGGGCTTTGTATCGCGTCTGGAGTGTTACGACGCATTTGATGGTGGTGACCCCATCCTTTTCTCTTATAAAAGTCACAATCAACCGGCGGCCCTTCTGCCTCCATCCGCCTTCGACGGCCAGAGTGGTGATGATCTGCCCGGCTTCCTGGCTGGACGATTCAAAGGTGTAGTCAGCTTTTTTGAGTGAATTCAGGACGCTGTCGTACGCCTTCCCATAACCCAGCTTCACCGTGAATTTGTTACCACCCGTGAGATTCCTTGGCTTTTCTGATTCCCGGATGGCCTGCTCACGTCGCTCGCCACGGCTCTGTGCCTGGAGAGACATTAGCTGAGTCATGGCTATCGTCATCACGAATAAACTCTTTCGCATGTGTGTTCTCCTTGGGCTATGAGAAGTTATATGGTGATCCTGATTTGGGGGTGAGAGTGTTGCCAAGGCTAGCGATTGGACCAGGCCCGGATTTAGGCAACGACTGGGTTGTTTCTAAAGGTACGGTACCGCAAACCGCCATACTCTGAGACTTCCCAATTCAATGGAATAAGGATGCTCACCGCCAGACGATTTGAATTCCACGCGATTCGCTCTCTTGGCTCAATTGGCCTGCCGACATCCGGTGAGTACCAGGCCGTCTTGTCGAACCTCGGTTACCGTGCCAGCAACCGTGACCCAATTACCTTCAGACAAGGTTGAATAAAAAGCAGCCTGATCTTTGGCCATGATGCATTTGATTTGATAGTTCTGAATGTTGTATTGCCGTTCCTGTTTGATGCCAAGAAGGCCTCTCTTGGGGGTCACCAGCAGGTTGAATTCCATCTCACGTGTGATGGTGTTCAGGGCGACTGTGTAGATCTGCCCATCGATCTGGTACTTTCGACCCACGTATTTAGCCCGGAGTGGCGCGAAGGCTTCTTCGAGCTCTCCAGCGGTGGCATAGGTTCCGGTCCCGATCAAGAACTTGCTGAGCTTCCCTTTGTTTGCAACAGGCCCTAGAGCTGCTTTGACTTCCGCGCCGATCTCGGCAGAAAGCTTGTCTGCCTTGGCAGCGATGACACGCCCAGCTCCCGTTTTGGTACGCGCGGCTGTGGCAATGGCCTCGCCCTCCTTCCCAGTCTTGAGCTTTCCGAGCATGTCGCAGAATTCAGATTGCACGTCTGCTGGGTTGGCCTTCTGGCCGCGAGCCAACTTCAAGCTAAGGGAGACCCTCCCTTCATTATCGGCTTTGGCCCAGATCACGAGGGCGGGCTGACTCCCCATCTGAATAAAAGCCAATTCACCCGATTTGCCAGTGATCAGCTCATTCCCAATCTGGTAGCCCCCGCTTAGAGCCAGCTGTTGGAGTTGGCCCAGAGCACTTTGAATGGACAGGCCTGCAATCTGGGTGTGAGCCTGGAATTGAAGACCATTTCGGGCGTCACCAAAAACTTGGAATTCACAAGGGCCAGCAAATGCAATCGAAGCATACAGTCCTAATGCAACTAGGCTCTTAATCATGGCGAAACTCCTTTCTGATACGGCGAGGTCGCGGCGGGATGGACTGAAGGGATGAGAATTCTATTCAGGTGTGAAGGTGGCAACGCTACGCCCGCAACTGTCCCTGCCCTCTGACCATTTCGCCTATCTATGTGGTACGACCGCCCCTTGGCAGGCGCGAATGACTCCATCGTTGGGGCAAAGCACTGGGAGGGCGGTGAGAAGGCCGCGCCACTGAGCGCTGGAACATTCGGAATGTTGTCGAGGGGCCTGGGCAGGTATTCACTGGGATCAATCCAGCCGGTCCGTCGTCGGTCGGAGAATACTCCCATTCAGAGCCGCCTTCTCCTGGCGAATTGGCCATTGCCATGTGGAAGGAGATACAGGCCCCGAACCCATCCCGAACGATGGAATCGTGATCGCACGCCTAGTGCAGCCAGTGGTTCCATCAATCTCGAATATTCGCGGAAAAGGCAGCTCCATCTAAACCCTCTCCTTGGAGACCGGGTAAGTACGTCCGCGATGGGGCGAGCTCGTATCGGCCAAGATCTCCATGGCTACTTGTTTGCAGATTTGACCATTAGGCTTGGGTAGCGCTCTTTGGCCAAATCGGAACGGGCCACCCGATATGCGGCGTTTACTCCTCGAAAGCCCATCATTCGGCACGCAGACCAGATGGTGTGTCCACCCCGTTCCACCAATTCGAAAACAGGAGCCATCTGCTCAAGGGAGCGTCTTAGGTGATTCTGGTTCGCCTGATGTCGCAGATCTTGGCGCCCCTTCAAGAACGTTCTCAATTGAAAGAGGGTGATTCCACACACTCGGATAACCTCCTCCTCCACAGCTCCATTTAGGAACAACGTCTCTATGGACTTGAGCACCACCCGCCCGTAGCCATCCGCCAGGAATTGATGCAGTTCTGGGTGTGCCTTGAATAGAGATCGCAACTGGTGAACAGCCATCGGCGGGGTGACATACACTGCCTCCTCAGGACGCTTTCCCTTCAATAGCGGCCAAGCGGCTTGCACCAATCGCATCAAGTGACGATCGTCCATACATCGGTGGCATCGATAGCCATAACGAGGGGCAGTCTGCTTCCTTACCCGATCCTGGGCTCCACAGCAATCACAGCAAGGGCGAACACGATCCTTTGAAGTCGTTGTTCGCTCACCAGGTCTTGCGCCGGCGTGATCGTGTGCCCGCCTCAAGGAGCGGGTGTGGGTCGCAGCGCCCTTCGTCATGCTGACTCCTGGAAAGGGTGGGTAGAGACAATCCATGGGGCCCCCTGACCCATCTACCGATAATTGGCGTGAATCGGTAAAAATTTCGAGTTTCCATATACAACGGTTTCCCACGGTGTTTGTCGGGGCGGGTAATGCAATTAGTGGGGCAGGTTGCACGATTTAGGGGCGTCCTGCCATAGCCTCCTGCTCCCCTTGCCTTCGGGTGCCATTCAGACCCAGGCAAGCAGCATCTCTTCAGCAAATACTTGGGTTGTCTGCTGAAATCAGTGAAGGCAAGATGGGCCTATTCCATCTGTGGCGCACCGAAGACTGCCCTTGGGTTCGGAACCCTCACGGAGGACACGGAATCCCCCGCCGATACTCCCAATCATCTCCTCACTCCCGCAAGGCCCCGAATGCATTCACCCTGATCAGCGCTCAGCCTCCAAAGTTCCACATGAGAATCACTACCAGTAAGAGTTCATGCTTGCACACCTCCGTAACACCAGGCACATAGACGGCACATCAACGCGTCACCCAGGGCTGATGTCGCACTACAGACTGGATTGCATCTCCCCGGCGATGGCTTTACTTCATTTCTAATCGGGTGTGATTGAACACAATGGCCAACTCTTCCAACAAAATGTCAGGTACATCGAACCAGGAGATGCTATTTCCGGTGTCGGGTTCGATACCCCTGCTCGGGTATTCGACCAGGACCCTCTATTGGGGTGTATGGGCACTGCTTGGTCTGTTCATGGCCACCCAGGACATGATTCGATCACCGGCCTCACTGACGATCGGAGCCGTCTTCCAATTTCTGTATCTGAACCTTGGTCAGAATCTGATCTGGGGATTGATTTCACTGGGTACCCTTTGGATCGTCCGAAGATATCCGTTGCATTCCCAACCGCCTTTGCGGAATTGGCTGACGCATCTCGTCGCCAGCTCCGTTATTGTTCCCGCAGGCCTCCTCGTTGTTTGGGCTCTGGCGACGCTGCTGGATGCATCTAGCGGCTTCGCGCTAGATGATTTCATTGGATTTCTCTTCTGGTATTTTTGTTTCCACCACCTGGTTTGTTACTGGGGGGTGGTTGGCATCCATGAAGGATTGATCCTTCTTCGGAGCTACCGAGAAAGTGAAATTCGGTTGTCCCGGATGGAGTCGGAACTGGCCGCGGCAGAGCTGCAGTCGCTCAAGACCCAGTTGAATCCCCATTTCATGTTCAATGCCCTAAATACGATCAGCACTCAGATATTCAGCTCGCCACAAAGTGCTGATCGAATGCTCATGAAGTTGAGTAATTTTTTGAGACTATCTCTTGATCAGGAACACGAATCCTTCAAACCGCTATGCTCCGAAATCCACCTCATTGAGGAGTATATCGAAATTGAGAGGGTTCGGTTTGGAGACAAAATCAGCCTTTGGACCAATGTCTCTTCCGGACTTGAAGAGGCATTGGTTCCGGCGTTCATTTTGCAGCCGTTGGTAGAGAATGCGATTAAACATGGCATTCAAAATCGGTCGTCTGGAGGGAATATCACGGTAAGGGGATTTCATCAGCAAGACATGCTGGTCCTGGAAATTCAGGACGATGGCTCCGGGAACCAATCCTCCCCCCGCACCACCGTCGGGTTTGGATTGGGGCTCGACAACACGCGACGGAGATTGAAGCAACACTTCGGCAAGAGGCAGAGCTTTGAACTTGTGTTTCCGCCCACGGGTGGCGCAATTTCCAGGTTGAGTTTTCCTCTTCGGTTGCCTCAGCACACTTTGATTCATGAATATTGGCCCGATTCGCCGAGAACAAAGTCTGCGGGGGGGCCGTCATGAGGGACTCTTTCCTTTCCTTGGAGAATGACAAGAAATCGTCCGGCGGATTTCAAATTGAAAATAAATGGAAATGGTCCGTTCTCTATTTTGGCATTTGGACCATGGTTTCACTGTACCTCTGTAGTGCAGATCTCTGGTTCATGCGGAAATCCATGGGTGTTGAGTTTACCCCGGCCCGCTTCGGAATGTTCATGGTTCGCGGCTATGGATGGGCGTTGGTTTCACTCATCACCATATTTTTCATCCGCCGAATGCCCCTGCACCGCAATGCAACCAGGAGGACTTGGTTTGCGCACGCAGGTCTTGGACTCGTTATTACCTTGCTAGGCCTCGCTATGGAGGCCCTCGAGGTACCCTGGTTCTACCCCTCCTCGACCTCCTTCCGTAGCTTGTGGTGGTTGATGGCGACCCGAAACCTTCATTTCAGCTACCTGGTGTATTACTGGGGAACCGTGGCCATTCATGAAGGCATTCAACTTTTTAGGCTCACAAAGGCGCGAGAGCAATTGGCACATCAGCTACAAGCCAAGCTCACGCGTGCGCAATTGAACGCCCTTAAGATGCAGCTCAGCCCTCACTTTCTTTTTAACACCCTGAATGTGGTTGCAGCTCAAATTCATAGCAGTCCCAGTGAAGCGAATCAATTGCTTCTCAAACTATCTGAGTTGCTTAGAACCAGTTTGTCTCGCACAAACGAACCAGAAATCACCTTGCATCAGGAGGTGGACTTTATTAAGGGATACCTGGAAATTGAACGACTGAGATTCCGCGATCGTTTGCAGTTCGATCTTCATATCGATGATTCAGCCTCGATTGCCCACGTGCCTACCTTCATCCTCCAACCTCTGGTCGAAAGCGCTGTAAGGATGGCCATTGCCCCCTTCGCCCATGGAGCCCGAATTTGCATCCGAGGAAGACTAGAGGGCAGCAACCTTGTCCTCGAGGTGGAGCATGATGGACCCCGTGTCGAAGGACGCCTTCCGGATATTGCTTCAGATCTAGAAGTGATCAATCAACGCCTAGAGCCATTCTGCGGTAAAGACCATGAGATCCATGTGCTCACGCCACCCAATCGCGGTGCACTGGTTCGGCTGGTTTTTCCCTTCTTTTACCCAACTCCCCTTTGGGGCCCCGTAGAAGCTGAGCCATGAACCAGTCTCCCACGTTCCGCGTCCTTGTCGCTGATGATGAATTCTTCGCTCGTCAGAGACTTCTCCAGTTATTGAAGGAGACTTCTGATTTCAAGGTCATTGCAGAGTGCGCGAATGGAAAAGAGACCATCGATGGGATTCGCGAGCTAAAGCCAGAGGTCGTACTCTTAGATATTCAAATGCCTGAAATAGACGGATTCGGTGTCATCGAGGCCATTGGGGCAGCGAGTATGCCCCCAACTATTTTCACAACGGCATTTAATCAGCACGCCATCCAGGCCTTTGAGGTCAACGCACTGGATTACCTGCTGAAACCAATCGATCCAGAACGATTAACAAAATCTCTGGATCGAGTCCGAGGTCTACATCGCGTTGCTCATCCGTCTGATTTTCAGATGCAGTTGGATGGTCTACTTTCAGCTGTTCGCGATAAAGAGACCTATCTCAATCGGATCCTCGTGAAGCACGAAGACCATCATGTGATCATCAAAACTCGCGACATCCAATGGATTGAGGCTGAGGACAACTACGCTAGGCTACACCTGGAAGGCAACTCATATCTCCTTCGCACCTCTATGGGCGCTCTCATACCTCGGCTGAATCCGACTCAATTCAGGCGCATTCATCGATCCAGCATCGTGAATCTTGACTGCATTGCGGAAGTTCATCCCTGGTTTAGTGGTGAACTGGTTCTGATCATGAAAGATGGAACCCGTCTCACTATGACTCGGTCATACCGAGACCAGTTCAGGGAACTCAATTAAGGTACCTATCCATGGAGCGATGAATCATCAGCCCCGCGGACCTTTGTGGTTCCGCGATCGCGGTTCATATCCCCAGCCAGGGTGTCACTCGCCCCGATTCGTGTGCAGGTAGTCCCCGGAGAGTTGGCGCGCCAAATCGTGCCATTGCAGGGTGGCCAAGGGCATTCGAGGAGAGTCTGAAATCCTCGCAATGGCCCGTGAAGGAGCCTGGCGCCTAGGCCTCTTCACGAATCGTTGGAACCCCGAGACACATCGCGCTACCCCGGAGAGGCCCATAGGTCACTAGCAACCGTACTCGAGCTGCGACGTCTCGGTTCCACCTCCCATCGCGGGCCATCGGCCCGCGATTTTATTGCGCCCAGGAACCTGTACGTTTTGTGCCATCCATCCCTGGAATGGTTTTGTTCCCCCCTCGGAAGGGGTGGCCGCCCCGTGTATATGGTGCATCTAAATGGGATATCGGAAGGTGGACCTACTTGAAAACCTTACCACCCCCCCCCATCAGCGGCTTCGCCGCGCGTTTGCTAGGAGTCTGGCATGAATCGATTGTTGACTTGGCTCGGCCTGACGGCCGCTGCAGTGGCCGCAGGATCAATGCCTGCGTGGGCGCAGTCCGCGAAATCTTCTGGATTCGGAGGACTAAACATCAAACTTCATGCAGGCGCCACTGCGGGGAACCTGAAGAATGACCTGCACGCCCAGAACCTTCTTGGCCTGGGCGTTGAAGGTGCGTGCGCTCTGACTCCGACAAGCTCGATTGTCGGTGAGCTGACCTTCTCGGCCTATGGCGCTGGGAAGGGTTACGACAACACGAAATTGACTGGAACCGTTTGGGCCAGCAATGGGCAGTCGTCTGTGCTGGGCGTTCCCATCACCTTGGCGCCTAGTTCCTCGGTGGACTATCGGAAGAACAGCCTCCAGGGCTTCTCGCTCCGTGGCGGCTACCGTGCGACCTTCCAAGGCGCTTGGTCCTGGCAGGCAGGACTTACCCTGGATCGCTTGCAGTACCGCCAGGAGGCCAATGGCACCCTGCAGCCACGGTTGGGTGGTGCCGCCATTGGGAATCTGGAGGGATTCGCTGTCACCCCCACCAAGACGGGTATGGGTATTGGCGCCTTCGCTGGTGTCAAGGCTCAGATCTCCGAGAACTTCTCCCTCGAAACAAACCTGCTCTCCGTGGGGTACACCTCCATCGACTACCAGCCTTTCACCTACACCGGCGTGGCCCCTTCATATACGACCCACAGCCGGCATGGCGTCGTGCTTGAGGTGGCGTTCGGGTTGAAGTTGTAGTCCCCCGTAAGGGCCTCGATTGATTCTCTGGAGAAACAACCTATGAAAATAATCGCTAAACTCACAGCCCTTTCCTTTCTGCTGGCCGCACCTAGCCTGATGGCACAGGACACCACCGGTAGCGTGGTCGGAGTCATTAAAGATGGGAATGGCAAACCCATTCCCGGTGCCACGATCACCCTGACGGGCTCTCAGCTGCTCGGTGAACGCCGAATGGCCACAGCCGCTGATGGCTCGTTCCGAATTCCCCTTCTTCCGTCGGGAAGTTATGCCCTTTCGGTGACTGCGAAGGATTTTATTGGCGCAAAGGCCACATTCTCCATGCATGCCGGCGCCATCATTCGACAGGATCTGACGCTCAAATCAATGGCACAGGCCAGTGCCGTGGTCGAAATCATCACGACTGTGGCCCAGCTCGACAAAACGGAGACTACGACTAAAACGAGCTTTTCCACGGATCAGCTGACAGAGCTGACTGGCTCTCCTGTATCTGGAGGCAGTGTCGCCTATCAGGCCCTCGCCCTCGCGCCAGGTGTGGTCGGCAACGTGCAGTATGCCTCGGTTCGTGGGGGTGGCCAGATGGCCACCAACTACGTGGTGAATGGCATTTCGTCGAGAGACAACGTCACAGGTCAGGCTCGCCTGGGTGACACGGTGTTGGATGACTCCATCGAGGACACCGCTGTCATTCAGTCCCCCCTGAACGCGAAGAACGGCGGCAGCTCCTCCGGTATCGTAGCCGTGGTGACCAAGCGTGGCTCAAACGAATTCACTGGCACGCTTCGCGCGAAGCTGAGCAACCCGGCATGGTCGGCCCTCGGGACCCCCTTCAACAATCGTTTGGGAGTCGCTTCGGGAACAGCAAGAGCTCAGGTGGACGACCTGAACCGAACCTACGAGCTGACCATCGGTGGACCCATCGTCAAGGATGTCCTGACCTTCTTCTACGGCTCCAGGATCACGCCGCAGGTGACCCAGTCGGCCACTGCCTTCAATCCAGCTGACTACGACCTGACTCATGTTCGCTTCAACGGCCAAAATTATGCCTCAGCTCCCTTCCAAGCGAATCAACTCCAGGTTGCTGTCCAGAAGAGTTCCTACCATCAATTCCAGCTGTTTTACCAGCTGAACCAGAACCATTCGATCGAAGCAAACTACACAGAAGCACCAGAGACCTTACCTGACCTTCAATACAATTATGTAACTCCTGACGCCAGCATCATGAACGTCCAGACGACGGACAAGCGACTGATCTCCCTCGCTTACCGTGGCATGATTGGGTCGAACCAACTGGTGGAAGTGCGTTACGGGAGAAATCAGAGCAATACCCAGTTCCCATCGGGCCCTAAAACTCCTGTCACCCTGATGGCTGGTCCTTCGGGAATGACGAGTATCACCGACGTTTGGGATGCCACTCTTAACGCGACTTCTCTTGCTCCCATGACCAGTTACGGCTGGTTAACTGAAGGTGCAAGTTCGGATATCCAGCCGGACAAGCGGAGCACTCAAAGTTTCCTCGCCAACTACAATGTGATATTTGACTGGCAAGGATCGCATAGCATTGATGCCGGCGTCGAACGGCAAGAGCCCATCTGGGGAACCGTTTCGAGAAACAACAGCTACCCCGATCAATTCTTTGTTCCGGGTCGCATCGATCCGGCGGTGGGCGGCGCTCTTGGTGGCAGGTACGTGGTTTTCCCATTTGGCGCCACCATCGATGGTTACACCTTTAATGACATCAATGATCCTTATGTGCAGGCCCTGGTGCCAAGCTACCAGAGGATCTTTGGCGCAGACCAGGGTGATGTAAAGAATCCAACAGATTCCATTTATGTAAATGATCTCTGGACCATTAACAACAGCTGGAGCGTCATGGCGGGTCTCCGCTATGACCGCATGCAGTTGAAGGACGCCAAGGGTACCAGGGTTGATTCGAAAATGATCAGTCCTCGGTTCGAGGTGAAGTGGGACATCAATGGGGACCAAAAGCGACTTGTGAACCTGAGCTACGGTCAGTTCCGTGGGTTGTTTAACGCTCGGTTCTACCGAACTGCGGTAGAAGGCCGCCGGAACAATCAGGAGACCTACCTCTGGACAGCACCCGGGGGTGAGCGACTGGTGGATTACGCGACGGTGACCAATCCCGCGAATTATGGGCTGTTGACCAGTTTTGTCAGCGGTGCGATGTACGACATTGATCGGAACTGGAAGCCAGAAAACAATACGGAGATCACCCTGGGTTTCCGCCGCAGCTATGACTCTGGTGGCTATTGGCGCGCCACGATTGTTCACCGTAACTGGTCAGATCTCACCAATGTTTTCCCTGACTACAGAAACAACCTGCTCATCACAGACGGAGCCCTTGGACTGAATACCTATCGTCGAATCCTGACCAATGATCCTACTGCCAAGCGTGAGTACAACGGTTTCGAGTTCGACTTCAATGCGCCTCTATCATCCAATCTCACGCTGGGCGGAAATTTCGTTTATTCCTCACTCATCGGTGACAATGTCTATGCCGATGGGACAACCTTCGGTGGCTCCGCTCAGGTGTGGGCGGAACAAGGCAATTTCCGAAACCGGTATCAGGAACTCGGCTACTCCAAGGATAAATTTGAGCCTGTGGGTCGCCTGACTCAAAGCCGACCCATCGCGATCAAGGCCTTCCTCAGTTACCACATTGAGTCAGGCCGTACAAAGTCCGCCGTAACACTTCAAGCTGATTTCATCTCTGGAACTCGGGTAAGCCTTGTCAACAACATCACCCAGGATCCGAACCTCCTTCCGTCCGGTGTGGGGGCCGATGACACCAATCACCCAACGTCTATTCCCAATTACTGGAATGGTCGCGGTCAGTTCAGCAATCCAGACACTTGGCATCTAAATCTTGCCTACAGCTTCGACATTGCCCTGAAGGGAAAGGTTCATTTCTTCACCAACCTCACAATCAACAACTTGCTGAACAGCCTAATCCCACAGACCGTTGCGCAGGCTGGAAGCGGCGCTGCCAGAGCGGCCTCCGCCTATTCAACCGGCTACCGCGTGGGTAGTTACAACGGCTATGGAACCCCCGCCGGCACGGACGCTGTGACGGGTATCCGCACCATGAACTTGGACCTTGGGCTGAAGTTCTAACTCGGGAGAACGAATATGATCTATACATCTTCCAAATTGAGCTCTGTCCTCGTGGCGGCTCTTCTGAGTGCCTTTGCCTTACGAGCGGCAGATGATGGTGCCGAATGGAGTGTCAAGGGAGGCCTTGTGAACCCCCAGGGCGATCTCCGGACCCTAACCAAGAATGCTGTTGGATTCGGTGGTGAACTGGGCTTTGATATTCTTCCTACCAAGGACGCAGGAGTGGGCTTCGGATTTCACGCCGGATTCCTCTCTGCCAAGGGCAAGCGACAGGACTTTGAAACCCACACCGCCAAGGCCACTCAT
>Ga0316605_10001048_pt1 | contig 16677 bp, 12 predicted proteins | sample OWC_soil_day20_n_FD_207666 | JGI IMG/M metagenome (GOLD analysis project Ga0316605, IMG submission 207666) | Wetland soil microbial communities from Old Woman Creek delta, Ohio, United States - OWC_soil_day20_noCT | ecosystem: Environmental > Terrestrial > Soil > Wetlands | place: USA: Ohio... | reverse complement strand
CAGCCCAATCAGGATGTTCGTATATTAATAGCTACGCACACAGCAACGGTAGACCATGGGTATCAGAGAAGAAATCCTGCGCCGGCGGACGTTTGCCATCATCTCCCATCCCGACGCAGGTAAGACGACACTTACCGAGAAATTCCTTCTGCACGGAAATGCCGTCCAGCTGGCCGGGTCCGTGACCGCGCGGAAAAACCAGCGGCAATCCACCTCCGACTGGATGGAACTCGAGCGGAAGCGCGGGATCTCGATCAGCTCCACTGTCCTGCAGTTCGACTACGACGGGTACCGGATTAATCTGCTGGATACGCCGGGCCACCAGGATTTTTCTGAAGACACCTACCGTGTTCTGACCGCGGTCGATGCTGTCGTCATGGTCATCGATTCTGCCAAGGGTATCGAAACGCAGACCCGGAAACTGTTCGAAGTTTGCCGGCGGCGGAACATTCCCATTTTTACATTCATGAACAAACTCGACCGTCCCACCAGGGATCCCTTGGAACTCCTGGACGATCTGGAGCGGGTGCTTCATATCGGGGCGTATCCAATGAACTGGCCGCTTGGAACGGGCTTCCAGTTCCGCGGGGTATTTGACCGGCTAGCCCGGCAGGCACACTTTTTTGAGTTCGGTGCCAGCGGTGCGTACCGCGTGCCTGTGGAAGTCACTTCGCTGTCCGATCCCATCGTGGCCGAGCGTCTTTCGGAATCTGACCACGCACGGCTGCTCGAAGAAATTGAAATGCTGGACCACGCCGGCGCAGCGTTTGATGCTGCGGAAATCCTGGCAGGGAAGATCACTCCAGTGTTTTTCGGCAGCGCGCGAAACAATTTTGGCGTACAGTTGCTGCTGGATGGCTTCCTGAAATTCGCCGAGCCGCCGCGCTCCCGGACCAGCAAGGGTGTGCCCATTCCGGTGGACAGCAACATGTTCTCCGGCTTCGTGTTCAAGATTCAGGCGAACATGGATCCGCGCCACAGAGACCGGATCGCGTTCCTCCGCGTCTGTTCGGGGAAGTTCACCAGAGACATGACCGCCATCCATTCCCAGAGCGGCAAGACAATCCGCCTGCCCAATGCAGCAAAGCTTTTCGGGAGGGACCGTGAAACCGTCGACGAAGCATATGCGGGTGATATCGTCGGGTTCGTCGGACAATCGCTTCTGAGCATCGGCGACACCCTGACCGAGGATCCGTCGATTGTGTACGAAGAAATCCCGAGATTTCCGCCCGAGTGCTTCTCACTGCTGAGCAATCCCAATCCCTCAAAGTTCAAACGGTTCCGGGAGGGAGTGGAGCAATTGTTGCGGGAAGGGGTGGTGCAGGGGTTCTATCCGCGGGCGTCCGGGCAGCAGGTGCCCATCCTTGCAGCTGTCGGTCCGCTGCAGTTTGAGGTGTTCCAGTACCGACTCGAGAACGAGTACGGGGCGGAAGTGCAGCTTGCAGGAACGGAATGGAAATTCGCCCGCTGGGTCCATCCTTCAATCGATCAGTCCTCACTGACCTCCGGCATGCTCCCCACAGGATCCATGCTTGCGGATGATGCACGCGGGCAGACGGTGATCCTTTTCCCGGGTGACTGGGCGCTTGCCTTTTTCGAAGAGAAGAATCCATCGATTGCGCTGAGCACGCTGCCGTTTGAGTCAAAAAACGGGGTGTAGCACCAGCCACCCGCGCTGACAGAACGGAAATCCGTTTTTCTGCGTTCTGTATAGTATGAACGGTGACCCAAAGACAGCTTCCCGGATTGCGACCCTCGACGTGGAAGGGATGACCTGCGCAAGCTGTGTTCTGCGTGTGGAAAAATCCCTGAAAGCCGTCGACGGGGTTACAGATGCAGCCGTAAACCTTGCATCTGAAAAGGTTCGCGTTACGTTCGATCCCTCCAAAGCGACGCTGACCGGTCTTCAAAAAGCCGTTCAGGATTCCGGATACACACTTCGCATAGACGTCCGGACGGATGCACATGCCACGGATGGAGCAGAACGCCAGACCCCTCAGCAGCAGACCCTCAGGCGGTTGAAGAGAGAACTGCTTCTCAGTGCTGCGCTGACCCTGCCCGTTGTGCTCCTCAGTATGGCGGGCATGACGGATCTGTATCAGCGTCACTCCCCGTTGTCGATGAAGACCACAAATGTGATCCTCCTCCTCCTCACGACACCCGTGATGTTCGTTTCCGGATGGAGGTTCTTCAAGGGGTTCTGGGCTGCAGCCCGTCACCGCACTGCCGACATGAATACCCTGGTGGCAATCGGCACGGGCGCGGCGTATCTCTATAGTACTGCAGCCGTGCTCTTTCCCGGACTGCTTGCGGTCGGGGGAAAGATGCCTGCAGTGTATTTCGATACAGCCGCGGCGATTATCACGCTGATCCTCCTGGGCAAGACACTGGAAATGTCGGCAAAGCAGCGCGCATCTGATGCAATCCGCACATTGCTTGGACTGCAACCAAACACGGCGCGGGTGATACGGGAGGGTGGCGAATCCGACATCCCCATTGCTGATGTGCTTCCCGATGACCTCATCCTGGTCCGGCCGGGCGAACGGATCCCCGTGGACGGGGTAATCACCAGGGGGTTCACGGTGCTTGATGAATCCATGATTACAGGCGAAAGTATGCCTGTAGAGCGGCATCCCGGTGAGAGGGTCACTGGAGGAACAGTCAATCTGAATGGCAGCGTGGAATTCCGTGCGACAGCTGTCGGCGAGGCAACACTGCTTGCACGCATTGTGAAACTGGTCGAAGAAGCGCAGGGTTCGAAGGCTCCCATCCAAAGTCTCGCGGATACCATTGCGTCGGTGTTTGTTCCGGCGGTCATCGCTATCGCTCTCCTGACGTTTGTGCTCTGGTATACCGTCGGCGGCATTCCCTTCACGCATGCTCTGGTCAACTTCATCGCAGTGCTCATCATTGCCTGTCCGTGTGCACTGGGACTTGCCACACCAACCGCCATCATGGTGGGTACGGGGGTAGGGGCGCGGCACGGGATTCTGATCCGGAACGCCGACAGCCTCGAACACACTCACCGCATACAAACAGTTGTCATGGATAAGACCGGCACCATCACGACCGGCAAACCTGCCGTCACCGATGTCCGGGCACAAGGCAGGTATACAGTGGATGAGATGCTGGGTATCGCCGCTTCACTCGAAAGAAAGTCCGAGCATCCGCTGGCCCATGCGATCACACGCTACGCCGAACAGAAAGGCATCCGGCCGCAGGAGACAGAGACGTTCCAGTCTCTGACAGGCCTTGGTGTCGCAGGTGTTGTGAAGGGGAGATCAGTTCTTGCCGGCAATCTGCAGCTGTTGAGAGAATACTCCGTTGATGTCACGGAGATCGAACCGCAGGTTGTGCAGATTGAAAACGAGGGGAAAAGCTGCATTGTCGTTGCGATTGATGGTCTTCCAGAGGGATTGATTGCCGTTGCAGATACTATCAAGCCGACATCCCGCGACGCGATCCGGGCATTGCATGATATGGGAATCCAGACATTGCTCCTTACCGGTGACAACGAACGGACGGCGCGGGCGATAGCGGCTGGGGCGGGTATTGACCGCGTGAGCGCCGGCGTCCTGCCAGCCGAAAAGGCCGATCGCATCAGGGCGGAGCAGTCGGGCGGAAGAATCGTGGCGATGGTGGGTGACGGAATCAACGATGCACCTGCCCTGGCGCAGGCAGATGTCGGGATCGCCATGGGGACCGGAACGGATGTGGCGATGGAGACTGCAGGGGTCACCCTGATGAATGGAGACCTGACGGGAGTGGTGCAGGCAATCCGGCTCTCATCCCGGACAATCAGAACAATCCGGCAGAACCTCTTCTGGGCCTTCGTGTATAACAGCATCGGAATCCCGCTGGCTGCGTTGGGGATGCTCAATCCGATGGTAGCCGCGGGCGCAATGGCGCTGAGCTCGGTGAGCGTGGTAAGCAACTCGCTGCGGCTGCGACGGTTCAAGCAAAACCACACTGCCAGGTGACGGGGAGAAACTGATTACTACAATCGGTTGCACAGTAAAGACTTACAGGAATCTCTCCTGCCGTTCTATCCCTTGCTACTTACGCGAGAATCCGATAGATTTGTACACATACGGTGCAGGGTGGGGGCCTGTTCAACGTCTCCCGCCGCGTGCCCTATCGAACAAAAATCACGGTTCTCACCGCAACTCAATCTCCGGGACATCCCCGGACATGTGTGATTGCCCGCCCGGGGCTGGCAGCCGGAACTCTACACATCAATACTCAGAAAGGACCGCTATGCTACAGCCAAAGTATCAACCAGCCATCGATCTGGGAAAGGAAATGGGTTTCTCGGGGCTCGAAGTGAGTGAAGTCGGCGGGAAGCTCAAGGTAAAGGCGACAGCGCAGTACCAGTTTGACAAGGATCTGTTCTGGGACAAACTGAAGACCATTCCCAACTGGAACAATGAAGTGGACGTGAATATCTCCGTGATGAAATCGGATGTGTATGGCTACTATACCGTGAAGTCAGGAGACACCCTGTCAAAGCTGGCGAAGGCCCATCTGGGTGACGCCAAACGGTACATGGAGATTTTCAATCTGAACAAAGGGATCCTCAAGGATCCGGACATGATCAAGGTGGGACAGAGGCTCCAGCTTCCCAAGAAGTAAGATTATCGTCTATCGCATGTTGATCAGACCCCACGCACGATGCATCACCGGGCGTGGGGTCTTGTCGTCTCAATCCTCTTCAATCATCTGCACTTCGCCCCAGCTTCCAGTCCTTTCAATCCGGATCGTCTTGATCTCGAATGGTGCGAATGACGCCTCGATCGCCGCTGTGGGCTGCCGGAGCACGACACGACCTGTCGTGGTCGCCCCCACCGTCTCCTGGAGGCGAATGATCAGTGCGTTGCCATCCCATGATTGCTTGCACGCAAGAAGCCGGACTGAAGAAGGTTCGAGGCTGAGCAGGTCCTGCTGTGCTGGGTTCCCGGTTCCGATCGGATAGTGTGCTAGTGCGTACGGCGGTGCGACCAGCCATTCCGCCATCGCCGTCAAACTCGGAAGCAGCTCCTGCTCTTCACCCACCGCAATGAGAAGGCGCACCTCATGGACGCCGAGGTCCATGAGCTTTCGATGAGGATGATTGGCGAGCGAGTATGACCGCTCGTAACAGTATGGAGCGGACCGGAGGATCGAGAGGCGGACCTCGCCATGGCGGCAATCGAAACCGTGTTGCCCATTATTGATAACGGCAAGGGATGATTGCTTTCCCTCCACCTTACCACGAAGCAGCATCCAGCGCCCGTGTGTCTGTTCTTCGCCGTCCGCCGGACGCTCGATGGCCCCGCCGGGGACTTCACACAGAACCGACGATGCCTGGATTCGCGTCGGGATGGAGAGTTTCAGCCGCTTCCGTTCTTCATTCCAGAGAATACGCAGCCGGAATTCCAGGAAAGGGGAAGATGTATAGGACAGGGTGCGGGTGAGAATCGAGCTTCTCTTGTACGCATATGCAGCTTCGTGGACTGTCCGCACCGGACCCGATTCGATCGTTCGAGCTGAGCCGGGCACGGGTGTGAACTCTCCCTCGATATCTTTGTAGTGCCACGTCTCCATCCCCCAGGAATCCGCATCATCCCTCACAACGAGCCCCCGGAGGAGTTCGCCGGAGAGCAACTCCTGCCCGGCCCGTGCACGCAAAGATACAACGCGTCCTGTGGCCGAATCAATAGTGTGCGGCACGGCAGGGAGTCCGGGCTGCTGCTTGTGCTCACCTTCACGCATCTCCACATGAAAGTGGGCGGCTCCTGCGTGCGGCAGCGGCGTGGTGAAGCAGAGCTTCCGGCGCCATTGATCGTCCAGAAGCAGCATCTCCGCCCTTTCTTCCTGAACCGGAACTTCAACTCCGTCCATCGTGAACAGGCGTGCGTGCCATTTCCCTTTCAGTTTCGGGAGATGGTCGATCATGTATTCCACTTCCACGGGGAGTTGAGCGCCGCCGGGGTTCACATTCAGAACCGTCAGGGGGATCTCCAGGTCCCGGGCCGGTCCCTTTGTGAAACCCGAGAAAGCGCCGAGCCGCAGCCGGCGGTGGGTTTCTGAGGAGCGACCGTAGAGGTCCAGGGCATCCTGTTCAGCCGGTTCAATCGAGGATCCGGGGAGGATGTCATGAAAGTCGTTGAAAAGGTGGTCCCGCCAGGCATCCCGGAGTTGTGCCTCCGGGTATTCCTGCCCGCACAGCCACCAGCTCGCCGTGCGTGCGCCTTCGGTTTGCAAGAGCTCGCCAAGATTTTTTGTCATCCTTCGTTTGACCCGGGCCATGGATGTGTAGCAGCCGGTGAAGACGCGCTGAAGGTCGCCGCGGACGAGGGGTGCTGAAGGGATGAGATGCTTGATGGCCTGGTAGAAGTGCTCGGTAGAACTGTGGATGATCTGCACGCGTGATTCCCGCCGCATCAGATCCTGGATCTGTTCAAGGTCCAGGCGTGTTCCGCCACCGCCGTGATCGCCCATGCCCCAGAAGACCGGGGTATCGCGGTTGAGTGAGAGCGCGATCTCCGCCGCCTGGCTGATCCGCTCTACCGCGGTTCCTTTCCATGTGTTATACGCAGGGAAGGGAAGCCGATAGACGCCGATCTCTGTCCCGTCCACCCCCTGCCACCGGTAAAGATCAGAGGGAATATCAAGGTACTTTGTCTCCGGCCGCATGTGTACGTACATCGCGTAGCCGGCACGCGCGAGCAGCTGGGGGAGGCCGCCGCTGTGCCCGAATGAGTCGAAATTGTATGCCACGCGGGGAGCAGCATCAAAGAACTCGTGGAAGTAGCGCCGTCCCTCGGCAATGTGCCGGATAAGGGCTTCGGTGCCGGGCATGTTCACATCCGGTTGCAGATCCCATCCGCCGCCTATGCACCATCGTCCCTCCCTGACAAAGCCCTGGATCCTTGCGAACAATGTCGGGTCCAGCTCCTGTACCCAGCGGTAGAGGATCGCCTCGTTATGGTTGAAGATGAATCCCGGAAACTCGTCCAGCAAACGCGCGGCGATGGAGAAGGTGGTCACTGCTTCAGCGGCTCCTTCCTCCCACCTCCACTGCCAGACGGGGTCCAGATGGGCATTACAGATCAGATGCAGAACCGGTTTCCTCATGGTCTCGATGATGCTCCTGTTGTCTTGAAAAATAACAGGTTCCCGTGGTGTCAAAGGGCCCCTGGCTGTCTCAAAGAGGCTGCCTTCGGGTTATGTGCTTGTGTGACTATGCTTCATCGGGCGAGGGAAGGTGCTTGTACCATGTGAAGTAGAGCACCACCGCCGTGACCAATATGATGCCGAGCCAGATTCCAGCGTGCGTCCATTCTTTGAGGAATACATAGAACGGAGCAATGCCGAGGGAGAGCTGGAAGAACGAAGCGATAAAGGCGTTGACAACATCCCATGCCGGCATCGGATCTTTTGCAGGAACCAGTCCCCGGCGCACTGCTTCCTCACGCACTGGTTTCCACACACCGAACGGACGAACTTTGGCATAGAACCGCACGAGCGTATCCATGTCTGCCGGAGACGTGAGGAAGGTGATCACCACGCACGCGATAATACAGGACACCATAAGGAACGCAATAGCCCAGTGGAGGGGCAGGAAATTCAGGAACGCTTTGTGAATGACGACCACGATGGTGGATGCAATCATGCTCCAGATAAATGCCCGTGAGCCAAAACGCCACCAGTGCCAGCGGAGTGTGCCGGGCACCAGAATCATCGTGAGCATGACATACAGGAGCATCTCCCACGCGGAGACGATGTCCTCATACATGAAGCTCATTGCAAAGCCGATCACGATGACTACGCTGGAAACAGCCATGCCCAGATGCACGAGGGAGCGCTCAGGCATATTTCGTGCGACGAAGCGTTTGAGGAAATCGTTGAGGACGACATTGCTCGTGACATTAATAATTGCGCTGATCGTAGACATGAGCGCGGCCAGTAGCACCGCCATCATGAGTCCGGCAATGCCGACGGGGAGATTCTTCACCACGAGCGGCATGATTCTTTCTGCGTCGAAGTCAGCTTGAACGCCCAGGTAGTAGATGCCGAGGCTGAGAAACGAACCGGCAACGAGCCAGCGGACGGTGTGTCCAACCGTCCACATGCCGGCGGAGAGAGAGGCTTCGCGGGGGCTCTTTGCGGTCAGAAAGAACGCAAAGTCCCAACCCAATGGGCCCATGAGGAGCTTGAGGAGGAGCCAGAGGATGCTGGCCATCATCAGCGGGCCGAATGCAAAATACTGGTGATAACTCGCCGGCACATTCGTGAGAAAGTCTGGCCACAGGTTCCAGGAAAGGGCGAGCGATCCCCACTCCGGAATTCTGGCTGCGATGGTCGGGAGTCCCTCGGGAAGCTGAAGGGCGGCAATGGAGAGGCCGATTGCGCCGATCATGATGAGCAGTGTTTGAAAAAGGTCAGTCCAGATGACTCCGAACACCCCGCCCAGGGTGACATAGATACCTACCACGACAAAAATGATCAGAGTCGACTCCCATCGCGGAAGAGGGACAAATTCCTCGGCAAACTTGCCAGTGCCGACGGCAACGTAGACCAGCGTCAGGATCAACGTGAGCAGGACGTACGAGGCTACGATGGTCCGCAGAATTTCGGTCTCCCTGTTCTTCCCGAATCGTGTCTCCATCCATTCTGCGGGCGTCATCACTCCCGACCGGCGGATATACTTCGCCTGGAATGCCATGAACATGGCCATGCCGAAGAATCCCCAGGCGAAATGGATAAGCCAGACAGACTTGATGCCGACATAATACATGAGGCCGATGATGAGCATTGTGCCGCCGATGTCCACATAGCTTGAACACCCGGAGAGACCGATCATCCACCAGCTCGCTTGACGTTCGGCGAGGTAATACGCATCAAGCCGCCGGGTCGCGCGACGCTGGAAGGCTATGCCAATGCCGATCGTGATGAGCAGGTACACAATGACCACAGCTATGTCGAGCGGATGGAGTTGCACCACAGGTTCTCCCCAATGGAGTAAAGGATCACAGGATGGCGTTGTGTATCAAGAGCGGCGATCAGGGGGCAGGCTCGAGTTTCGCCCTTGCCGGATAGCTGATCGGCAAACCTTAATATCAGCAGAAATTTCGAGATATGGTAGAAATCAGCATATATCCCTGCTTTTCATGTTCTTTTCAAGGACAGCCTGCAAAACACGGTTGTAGGATCTTGACTCTGATGGACCATTTTAGCACTCTTCGACCATAGAACGATTCGGGTCGAACCATGCCGGACCTCAGCAAAGACGACGTCGTACGGGAAATCATCCTCCACGCAGCCAAACGGGTGTTCCGGAAGTGGGGCTTGAACAAGACCACAATGGAAGACATCGCCCATGAAGCGGGAAAAGGGAAGAGCACCCTCTACTACTATTTCGTCAGCAAGGACGAGATTTTCGATGCGGTGGTGAGAGCCGAGCTGAGCGGCGTTCTGCAGAGGTCAAAAGCGGCGGTCCAGAATGTGACTTCTGCAAAAGAAAAGCTCCGCACATACGTCATGGCCTCGTTTGCAGAATTGAAGAACACTGCCACTCTGTATGACATCGTCCGGGAAGAGATCAAGGGGAACCCGCACTTCAACGAGATCATACAGAAGCAGTTCGAAGAGAGTGAAGAGACTTTTTTGAAGGGAATCCTGACTCTCGGAGCGCAGCAGAAGGAGTTCATGTTTGCTGACGAGCGTGAACTTGCCACGGCCGCCCGGGTGGTGCTGAACATCATGCGCGCACTGGAGCTCTATTTCTTTCTTGAGCATTTCGACGCCGACCACGTGGATATGGCCGCACGGCTCATCGCTGATGGGATCTGATGGAGTGGAGCGGACAGACCATGCTGGATTTTGCGGGGTAACCTGACCGGTCGATTCGTTTGGCGCCGTGATAGCGGCCAAGCGGGAATGCAGTGCACCCAGCAGGAAGGTACGTTTACACGAAGGCCCGGCATGATCGCCGGGCCTTCTGATATGCACGTACAGGTGACTCCCCCGAAGGATCACTTGACGAGCATCATGCGTCTTGTTTCCATGAACGAACCAGCCTCGATCCGGTAGAAGTACGCGCCGCTCGGCTGGTACAATGCATCCCACCGTGCAACATATGACCCGGCCGGGCGTTCTTCGTCCACCAGCTTCGCTACCTCCTGTCCAAGTGCATTGTAAACTGTCAGACGCACGTGTGCCTGATCCGGCAAAGAAAACCCGATGGTCGTTGAAGGATTGAAAGGATTCGGGGTGTTCTGGGTGAGTGCAAACGATGCAGGCGTGTCGATCAGATCTGACGATTCGATCGATTCCTTCTCAGTGTCACGCGCGAACAGCTGGTACTCTGTGCGAATGGAGTGCTTGCGCAATTCTTTTTCGATCATTGTGAGTGTTCGAGACAGCTCCCGGGCGTAGTCAGGCTTCACCACTTCGATGGCAGCTCTGATGAATGCCTCAACCTGCGCTGCCTCCACAGTTACATCTACGTCAAGTTCGTATGCCGCAAGCGCCGTTTCAATATACATCTCAGCGACGGGGGCTGTCTGTTCGGATAGTGTGGCAATCGCCACTTCCTCCGGCAGTGTGAAGACATAGCCGTATGCCTGGATGTAGGCCTGATACTCCAGTTCTTTCTGAATCAAGAATGCAGACACAACGGCGGGATCCTTTCCGAATTCGGCAGCATAAGCATTTGCGTACGCTTCGACAAGAAGATCTCCCGCTGCGGCGGGACGCTGCTCAGCAGCGAGTATCATGCGGAGGCCGACGCCGGGAAGGAGGTTTCGTTTGACCAACAAATCCACAGCTGTTTCTGCAAGATCGTGACCGAGCTCAGGGGCGATGCCGTAGGCAAACATTTCAGCCGTTTGCTCGTCGATCTCAGAACTCGCGTTGTGCAGCATTTCCTTTATTACCGGAGCCAGCTGTGGCGTCAGCTCGATCCCCTTTGCCACGGCATATCCACTTTTGCCTCTTGATGCGATTCCCTGTGATGGGAATGTAAAGCTCCTTATATGGGCCGTGTAGTCTGCTCCCCATGCCTGGTTGTGGGTCATGAAGCCGAATGCCAAGGATCTCTCGATAGGACCCTGTGCTGCAAGCCAGACCGGCAAGGCATTGTCATGGGTCTGCGCGTACAGGAATTGCCCCTCTGGTGTCAACGAAAACTGCTGTCCCGTTTCTGTAACGACCAGATTGAAACAGTCCGGCAGCAGGGCTCCGTACATCTCGTTCAGGTTGAACGGACCGAATTTTGCGCCGAGCTGTTTGGCGAAATACACATGTGTCGCGTTGCCCCACCCGAACGCCAACTGGGCGCCCAGGAACACGACGAGGGTCAGAGCGTTGAATAGTGACCGTGTCTTCATGACTGTATCTCCTCTCGTGATAGTGGTCGATGTACAATGGTTGGTCTGCATGGTCTCTGGCGCATTCAATAGTCTGCCTAAATCTATATCAGATCACGAGTCAGATTGTCACAGATTTGTCATAGGAAGTACAGCAAATGCGTCAACACCGGGGACCAGCGAATCCGAAGAAACCAGGTCTATTGTTCCTCGGCCTTCTGCGCAGGTCCGCCGGATCACGGGGGGGAGCTTTACGACGTCACGAACAGCCGAAAAAGGGTAGTTGACAAAACGAACCCAATCCAGTATCGTTATGTTTAATACTCGGGTGGTTCTAGCGGGTCTGTGGTCACCGGAGTCTCACTTCCACCTTGTTGAGCAGCGCCTTGCCAACCTGGCTGAAAAAGTTCTGCCCCCGGAATGTGTCAGGCAACCTAAGAGTGAAACAGGATGAGAACTTGATGACTTTGAGAATGCGAGCAACAGCATGGGTTGCGGTGCTCCTCCTCGTATGGACGGCGGCACAGGCGCAGGGGCTCGATGCAGGAAAGGTAACCCTGCAGCTTCCTGCAAGAAGTGTCAGGGTTGCGGCTGGCGGCACGGTAGACGTACAGCTCAGTGCCCGCATCGAAAAGAACTGGCACGTCAATTCAAATAAACCCAATGAAGATTTTCTGATCCCAAGCGTGGTGTCGGCCAAAGCGAGCGGAATCCGTCTCACCCGGGTGCAGTATCCTGAAGCGAAAGACCTCGCACTTTCATTTGCAGACAAGCCTGTCTCTGTCTACGAAGGAGACGTGGTCTTCGGGCTCACCTTGACCATAGCGGAAGCGACGCCTCCAGGAAAGCAAAACGCAGAGATCACGCTGAGTTACCAGGCCTGCAATGACAAGACCTGCATGCCGCCATCTGACGCTACCGTGACATTGGTGGTCGACGTGACTCCGGCTGTCCCGGCAAATGTCCCTGCGGATTCTCAGACGAGACCCGGTACCAGTTCGGGGGGTGACTTTCAGGAAGCCATCGGTACCGCTCAGGGGACACCTTCTGCAGGATCTCCAGCTGTCGCGCCCGGGCTTTCGAAAGGTGGCGATTCTACGCACGCAAGCAGCCCCCGACCCGTCGCTGCAGCAAGTGAGCGTTCAATCAGTCTCGCAGTCGCGCTGCTTTTTGCCTTCCTGGGCGGGATGATTCTCAATCTCATGCCATGCGTTCTCCCTGTACTCTCTCTGAAAATCCTGGGGATGGTGAAGCAGGCCGGAGAAACCTCGCGCGAAAGGCTGAAGCATGGAGCGCTCTTCACACTCGGTGTCGTGGCGTCGTTCTGGGTACTGGCGGGCATCATGATCCTCCTGCAAGCAGGGGGAGAGCAATTGGGATGGGGCTTCCAGCTCCAGTCTCCATCCTTTGTTCTCGTCCTGTCCATCTTCCTCTTCCTGTTCGGCCTGAGTATGTTTGGCGTGTTTGAGATCGGCACCTCGCTGACGGGAGTGGGATATGGCGTAGCCGGTGGTTCATCCTATACGAGTTCGCTCGTCAGCGGTGTCCTGGCAACAACGGTCGCGACTCCCTGCACGGCGCCATTCATGGGCTCGGCGTTGGGATTTACGCTGGGTGCACCTGCATACGTCGCATTCCTGGTGTTCACATTCGTTGGATTGGGGATGGCGGCTCCGTATCTCCTCCTGACGACCATTCCCGCGCTCCTCAAATTCATCCCCAGACCCGGAGCATGGATGGAATCGATGAAGCAATTCATGGGATTCCTGCTGATGGCCACGGTGCTGTGGTTAATCTGGGTGCTCAGTCTCCAGACTGGAGCGGATGGGGTCGTCATCCTCCTTGCCGCACTCCTCTTCGTCGCACTTGGGGGCTGGGTCTTTGGGCGATGGGGGAACATCGCGAAAGAAAAACCGACACGGAGAATCGCTCAGGTGATCGCCCTGGTCGCTATCGCCGGAGGATTGTTCTTCTCGCTGACAAACATCAAAGCGAAAGGTCCGGAAACGGCGGGAGTCCACAGACAGGGATCAATTGAGTGGCTGACGTACACACCTGAACTGGTGGAGGGTTTGAAGGCAGAAGGAAGAACGGTGTTTCTGGACTTCACGGCAGCCTGGTGTTTGAGTTGCCAGGTCAATGAGAAGGTGGCGTTCAGTTCGGAAGAGGTCCAGAACGAGTTTGCCAGGAGGGGCATAGCTACTGTGCGAGCCGACTGGACGACTCACGACGAAACAATCACTAAAGCCCTGGCTACATTCGGTAGGAACAGCGTTCCGCTGTATGTGCTGTATGCTCCCGGCAAAGACCCGGTGTTGTTGCCTGAGATCATTACGCCGGGGATTGTGCTGGAGGCATTGCGCAACACGACTCCCGGCTGAGCGGGAACAGTCCCGGGTTCCTCTTCGGGGTGTGCCTGAACATTTGTGCATGAAGTCCCTCGCTCTGCAAACCCCCGGTATCCTGCGCTTGCTGCACCCCGTTCTGATGCACCGTATTTCTCATTCCTTTGCCTGATGCCAACATTCGTCGCTCCTCGTCCTTTTGGACCAAATTCTTCATCCCTCACCCTGAGGCCCCACATTCGCCGTTCCTCGTGCTATTGCCCAAATTCGTCAATTCTCATGTTGATCCACCATACTCCTTGTTCCTTATCCTGATGGACCACATCCTCCGCACTTCGTAGAATCGCCGTCGTTTCGCCTCCCACACAAATCATACCCGAAGTGCCAGTTGTTACACCGGGGCGCAGAGTTGTTACATCGCAGCAACGGCCTCCCGGGTGGTCCGTTTTGGTGGTTACGCAGGGATCAGCATTCGTTACAGAAGGGTGAGAAACCACCCCCTCCGGTAGTGTATCTTGCGTCCAGTTTCAATGCAGTTCAAGGACACAGTATTCACTTCACCAAGGAGGATGCCATGAGACTGTTCGCGTTGCTGCTCGTTGTTGCTTCGCTCACCCTGTTTGTGGGTTGCAGTGAAGACCAGACTATCGTCAACCAGGACCGGGGAACACTCAGTGGCACAGTTCGTCTGGACCCGGATATTCAGGGAACGATAGACGGAACTGTCGTCCAATTGTTCACTTCCTATGAGGCTGGCCTGAGAAATGTCCCGGAGCGAGTTGTCGTGGTGGACCAGAGTGGGAACTTCGAATTCAGGGACCTCTATGCAGGGACGTACTATGTCGGTCTGTGGAAAGACAACGACCGCGACGGGTTGCTGGATTCCGGTGACTTTGCTGTCGACCGGGGCTCTCCCGAGCATTGTGCTTGCTGCGTCAACGGCGGATGCAACACCAGTGTCTGCCCGTGCATAGTTGTCGTGCCGTGAGCGACGTCTCGTCGCTCCTCCTCGCGTGGGCGCGCGAACTCGGAGCCGCGCGCCTGCGCGCTTTCCTTTTCGTTGTGCTGGCATGAAGCGGGTATCAATATGTATCGATTCCGGGTGAGATCGATCGTGGCACATTTTGTTGGAACCCTGGCCGCACTGTCAAGGCATAACGATGGTGGAGGCAGGCGGGATGACGAGTTTCTTGCCCGCATAGAGCGGATTGTTGAAGAACACATTGCAGACCCCCGTTTCACAACGGCGGCAGCTGCATCCTGCCTGGCCATCAGCAGGATGCATTTGAACCGGCGGTTGCGCGCCTTGACGGGACAATCGACCCATGAATTCATCCGATGCATCCGTCTGAATACCGCCAGGGAGATTCTCCTGCAGGGGACTCTTCCGATTACCGTTATTGCAGCAACCGTGGGTTTCAAGAGCCCCTCCCATTTTGTCGAGGCTTTCCGGGAACGTTTCGGAACAACGCCTGCGCGTCTCCGGAGGATAAACCACACATCGACTCTTACCGCCCCTGTATCCCATTCCGTGTCCGCGAGCTGAGTCACCCCCCTCCGCCTTCGTGAAACTCGTCACCCGTCGGGTTCCTCCATTTCCTCGCTCTATCATATCACCTATCTGAGACTGAGAAAGCGCGTCCGCGCGGAGCTGTCTCTGGCGATTACAGCGAGGTTACACGGGGGATTGACAATGTTACACCGACGACAGAATTCTGGGAGGGGACTGTTGTATCTTTATGCCGGACAGCGCACGAAGAATGCCATGAAGGGAACGTCAGGTCGATCTGCTGATCATAGCCGTACGCCTGATCGCTCAGTTGTACATCAAGATGCTGTAAATCACGCTGCTCCGCATCGCGACACTCTCAATCGCAATGCTGCACATCGCGATGGTGTTGATCGCGCTGCTGCAGATCGCGACGTTGCAGTTCCCGTTGCTGAGGTCTTGACACAGCAAGTCCTCTTGGGTATATTCGCTCAGGTTTGCACGTTGTGGCTCTTGTGTCGTCACATTGTCCATGCTGGCGGCCCGGAAGCCCTGTGTGAACGGCCTTTCCAAAGGCTCCGACCGCTCCGCACCTCTCTCGCCGTCCCGGACAAGGGGAGCATCTCACCTGCCCTTGCTTGCAGCATTTCTCTTCCAATCCGGACACTACGTTGGGGTACGCTATGAACAGCCATCCGCGCGGATCCTCCCTGGTTGCTGGAATCCTGCTTCTCGCCGTCGGCGCTCCCTCAGGCTATTGTCAGACCGCAGCCGCTCAGCCGCAGAAAGCATTGGTGATCCCGCTCGATGTGCGGGATGAGCAGGTGTCGCTCCAGGGCGCCGATATCGCTGTGACGATCGAGAAGGTGTGGGAGGTAGTGGGAGCGCTCGGCCTTCTCCGCAGGGCGGATGGCATGCTCTGGCTCTTCTCCGCAGGCGGGCTCTACAGGTTCGACGGGTACGACGTGGGCCTCTTCCTTGAACCCCTGACCAAGCCGGAAGCACGAATTGCCAACTGGTTCATCTGTGCTGCTGAAGATGAACACAACACACTCTGGCTTGGGTCGCAATACGGCTTCAGACGATTTGATGATGTCACCGGTTCGTTTGAGGCCTTTCTCCACGATACCGCATCGCCGACAACAATCAGCCACAACTTCATCCTTACGCTCTGTGCCGACCGGAAGGGTCATGTGTGGGTGGGCACGCCACATGGGCTGAACAGATTTGACATTGACTCACGTCAGTTCACGCGATTCTATCATGACTCCACACGCCAGAATTCTCTCGTCTGTGACACAATAACCCACGTTGTCACGGGTGGAGACGGGGTGGTCTGGGTGGGCACCCGCCGGGGTCTTTCCAGGTATGATCCATCAACGGGTGTCTTCGCCAACTACACTGAAACCTCTCCGCTGCCGTTCCGGCTGCCCGCAAATGGAGTCCGACGGCTCTGCATCTGCAAAGACGGCGCGCTCTACATCGCCACTGA
>Ga0316605_10001045_pt1 | contig 16746 bp, 11 predicted proteins | sample OWC_soil_day20_n_FD_207666 | JGI IMG/M metagenome (GOLD analysis project Ga0316605, IMG submission 207666) | Wetland soil microbial communities from Old Woman Creek delta, Ohio, United States - OWC_soil_day20_noCT | ecosystem: Environmental > Terrestrial > Soil > Wetlands | place: USA: Ohio... | reverse complement strand
TCTCTGAACTCTGTGCGTTCATCCGGGCTGAGTTCATTACACAATCCGGCAATGTAGTGAGACCAAGCCTCGAAGAGTTTGGGCTCGGGGTGATGCTCAAGCCAGTTTTCAAGCAATTCGTGCTCGACGCTGCCATCCGCAATGCCGTGCTTTTCAATCATGGCGAGAATGGCTTTGCGTTCTTCCGCATCGACGTGGCCGTCAGCCCAGGCGACCAGAATCAGTGGCACGGCAACTAGCGCAGCGACGACCTGCGGCTCAATTTCCAGTGCGACCAGTTTTTCGAGGACGTGATCGTTGCTGATTCCCGAGACAGCGCTCAGCGCCTCCTTGTTTTGCTGCATCTTCTTGATTTGCTGCAATTGTTCGATGATTTCCTGGTCTTGCTTCAGAAAGAAAGCGTCTTCCAAGCCATTTGCTTCGTTGATGAGAAACATTGCGATCTCCTGTAAATAATGAAGCTGTTTTTTCGGCAACGGGCAATCGTAGCATTGCCCCGATGTGCTGCAACAAGAAAATGAAATGCCCTATTTTTGCGTACCGGAATCGGGAGGTTTGTCGGCCATGAGCCGCAGGGCGATGCGAAGCCCCCAAAGTGCGTTGGTGATGGCAAATGCGGCAAGCACCAGAGTGATGGCTGTCGGGAGATCGTCGTAGGTGCGCAAAATGTGGGTGATCGCTGTTGACAGCAGGTTGAGCAATATCAGCAGCCAGAATTGCGGATTGCGCGGCTGAAACAGTCTTGAAAGTTTCAAGGACATTGTCGGGCTAGCGCATCGGGAATACGGCAAAGATTACCATGCTCCAGACCGAGTGGGAGAGGATGAGCGGTGTGAGCTTTCCGATATAGGCGTACATCAGTCCCCAGAAAACGCCGGCAATGGCGGCGGCGCCGATCAGCATGAAGTTCATCGAAGAAATGTGGACGGCGGCGTATAGGCTGACGGCAATAACGCAACCGATCCAGCGGCCAAAGCGTCCCATCAGTTGGCGCTGCAGAAAACCGCGCCAGAAAATCTCCTCGGCCGGGCCGGTAATACAGAACAGCATGAGCATGATGGCCCAGGCTGGCGTGCCGTCGCCCTTGTGATAAATGCTGCCGATCTGGCTGCCGGCAAAATCGAATAGCTGCAAAGAGATGAAGCGGCCAACCCAGAAGACGAAATAGAGCAGGGCGGCGGAAGCGAGGCCGATCAGAACGGTTTTGGCGTCGAACGGGAAATCTTCGCGGCGGGGCGGTTGCAGAATGAAGGAAATGCCGGCCAGGAGCGCGGCGGAGATCGAAATCTTGATCCAGAACGAGCCAAATGGCAGCGCGAAGGTGATGAACCAGAGGATGAAGGCGAGCGCGACAGTGGCGACCAGCGGCCAGGGGCGAAACGTTTGCGTGTTCAAATCAGGCTCCCGATGAGTAATGAAATCAGCAGTAGCAGGCCGAAGGCGGTGTCGAGCTTGGCTGTCTGCGCATCGGCGTCGAGCGGAACGTCCCGTTTCATCTGTCTCAGGAGTTTGATCGCCAGTGGCAGTGAGAGCAGGACAAGCAGCGACCACGGCTGCAACGGGCCGAAAAGCGACATGACGGCAATGGCGATGTAGGCCGCGACGATCAGGCCAAGATAAAGCTTAATGCTGCCCCGGACGCCGAGCAGGATGGCGAGGGTGTGGATGCCTTTACTGCGGTCGTAATCGATGTCGCGGATATTGTTGGCCAGCAGTACAAGCGCGACCAGCGCACCAAAGGGGATGGAGACGAGGATGGCATCCATGCTGATCGCTTGCCGCTGCACATAATAGCCGCCGGTGAACATGAGCGGTCCCCACATCAGGAAAACCGAGAATTCGCCCAGCCCCTTGTATTTGTAGCTGACTGGCGGCGCGGTGTAGGCGATGCCGGCCAGAACACCAATGATGCCGAGCCACAACACCACCAGGCCACGCTCATAGGTCAGATAGAAGCCGATCAGACAGGCGAACAAGTAGAGCAGGTAGGCGATGTTGCGCACCTGTTTCGGTTTCAGCCGGTTCTCCATGAGGGGATGCGGGCGATAGCTGGCGGTTGGTACGTTCGGATCATCGACGCCAGAGCGCACGTCTTCATAGTCATTGACCAGATTGCAGCCGGCATGCATGCAGATGGCGCCCAGAAGGGTGAGCAGGTAGAAAGGCCAGGAAAAAGCGCCTTCGAGCGCGGCCAGTGTGCCGCCGACGCTGACGGAAATGAAGGTCATGGTGAATGACCAGGGGCGGGTGGCGAGAAACCAGTCGCGATAAACGTTTTTCATGGACATGAATGGGCTGTGCTTGGATTCAGGTGTTGCGGAAAAATGGCGGCGCGAGGTCGAAACTGCGGCGCATTATCAATCAAACCAGGCTGGGTCGACCAGATCGAGCAATTCGCCGCTTAAAACCTTCTGGATTTCAAAGACGCTTTGCGGGCGCTCGTGCACATGCAGCTTCATGCTCCAGTCGATGATTTCCAGCAATACCGGCGAGTAGATCTTGAACCAGCGCTTTTCGGCCGGCTCGAGTTCGTCCTTTTGCAACCTGTCTTTGGCGGCTTGCGGCGTATCAACCGCCAGGCAGGCGTAGAGGGTGGCGCCGATTGAGTAGATGTCTGTCCATGGACCAAGCGCTTCACCTGAGCCTTGTTGCTCGGGTGCGGCGAAACCGGGCGTGTGAACTTGCGTCAGGGTTGGATCGCCTTCACCCAGTCCTTGCCGGCTGGCACCGAAATCGAGCAAGACCGGCTGACCGCCTTTGCGCAGGTAAATATTGGCCGGCTTAATATCGAGATGCAGCAGCTTTTGCAGGTGCACTTCGCGCAGGCCGCTCAAGAGGCGGACAAAGAGCGCGCGCAGGGTATCTTCGTCGAAATTCCTGCCTTTTTTATACATGGCCAACAGATGTTCGGCCAGACTGATGCCTTCCTCGTAGCGCATGACCATGTAGGCGGTTTCGTTGGCACGGAAAAAATTGAGCACCTGCACCACATTGGGATGTTTGACGCGGGCGAGAATGCGGCCTTCTTCAAAAAAACTCTTCATGCCGCGATTGAAGGCGGTACGGTTTTCTTCCGGAACGATGGGCGCTGGATCTTCACCCAGGCGCTGAATCAGCCGGGAAGGCAGGTATTCCTTGATAGCGACGGCTGTCCCGGCCTCGTCACGGGCAAGATAAACAAAAGAAAAGCCGCCTTCCGAAATCTGTCGCTCGATACGATAAGCTTCGAGCTGAAAGTCTTTGGGCAGAGGCTTGTTTTCCTGGGCGTCGGGCATGAAGGGCGCTGGTGGCAATTATGTTGGTGATTGCTTGTAAAAAACGTGTTGACTCGGGCGCTGACGGGAACAATACTGCCCCCGATCAATTAGTAAGCTTGTTGCGGGACGCCTTCACTATAACTTGGCATTGTAGCTTTTTATGGGGTTGTTGCCCGCTATTGGCTTTTGGATTCTCAAAATATGGAACAAGAACAACCAGACACCAAGGATCTTGAAGCCCGCCTGGCCGCGCAGGAAGTGGAGCTGGCGGCTGTCCGGCGCGAACGCCTGTTGATGGGCAAAATTGCCGCTACCATCGAGCTCGACGAGTTGCTCGACATTCTTGTGGGTGAAATGGATCTGGTTTGCGACTTTGATAGCCTGATGATCAACTTTGCCGACAAGCGTCGGGAAAATCTCGTTTGTGAAAAGGTCAGGTTGCCAGAGCATCTTTCCGGCATGGAAAAAACTTATCAAAAATATTCATTTCCGATGAATTCGGTTGATGCCAATGTCGAGTGTTATGTACAAAAGTGTGTGATTACAGTCGATAGAAGCAATTCAAACCAGTTTGGCGAGGATACGGCGTTGCGTTTCAAGCGCTCGAACCTGCATTCGCTCGTTGTCATTCCCATCATGCTTGAAGAGTCGAGCGAGGAAGCGCCACTGGGAACCATCATGTTGTTCAGGGTGGCAGGCCCGATTGATCCGGCCGGGATTGCAGCCATCCAGAAACTGCTTCCTTTCTTTGGCAAGCAGATCAGCGTTGCCTTTCTGTACAAGGAGGCCGAGGAACACGAACGTGAAGTCGAAATGGCCATCGAAGAGCAGCAGCGTTTTATACAATTTGTAAACCGGACTAACGCGCTCAATTCTCTGGCACAAATCTACGATTCCATTTCGGCCGATTTTTTACATCGTTTTCCATTTGATTTGTTCGCTATTCTCGTTCGTGAAGGCGATGAGCTGGTGGCCAAGAAATTCATGGTCATCGATGAGCAATATGACGGCGTTTGTTCAGCGCTTGAGGAATATTACGGAGAGACACACTACAGCCTTGATATCGGCGATGGTGCCACGGCGATATGTTTTCAGCAAAACAAGCCGCTGTTCTTTCCGGATGTGCAGCAAATCATGAAGTTGCCGATGTCGGAGAAGGACAGGCAAGGCCTGCAACTGATGAAATCGCCCTATACCTTTGCGATTGTTCCCATTCTGCGGGCGGAAAAGCCGGTTGGCGTTATCTGGCTGATCAGTCTGGGGCGACCGGTGCGCTTTTCGGAATCCCAGCGCAAGCTGGTTGAATTGCTCTGTTCATTTATCGGGACGGCGCTGGCCAATGCCGAACTCTATACTTTGGCGCAGGAACAAAAGCAAAAAATCGAAATGCTCAATTTCAGTCTCAAACTGAAAGTTGAGGAATTGCGCGATTTGTCGGCCAAGGATCGACTTACCGGGCTCAACAACTTCGGTTTCTTCGAAGAAGAGCTAGGCAGAAGGGTGCACGAGTACGGCCGCGAGTTGATGCAGAACCAGCTTTCGCTGGTTATTCTGGATGTCGATCACTTCAAGATATTCAACGACACCCATGGGTATGTCGTTGGTAACGCCGTTTTGCAGGAAGTGGCACAACGGACTTCCCGGCTGGCACGCAAAATGGATATTGTCTGCCGTTACGGCGGCGAGGAATTTTCAATTTTGCTTCCCAAGTGCGACCTTGAGGGCGCGCGCCTGTTTGCCGAGCGGGTACGCCAGGACATCGAAAGCAGGCCTTTCGTCACTGAAGGTGTGGAGGCAAGAATTACGGTCAGCCTGGGTTGCGCCCAGTTTGACGGCGAAGAAGAGAGCACCAGGTTTGTTCAGCGTACGGATCGGGCTTTGTATCGCGCCAAGAATAATGGTCGCAACCGGGTCGAAGTCGCTACGGACGAGGGTGATGTCATGATGAACGGCACTGAAACGCAATAGTTTTTGTGCCCAGCTTTTATAACGGAGAGTTGATAACGTGGAAGAACAGGGCTTGACGCCAGATTTGCAACTTCGGGTCGCCAATCTGGAAGCCGAACTGGCGGTTGTGCGCCGTGAGCGCGAACTGATAGGCAAAATCGCTGATACCATTGATTTGGATAAACTGCTCGATATTCTTGTGGCTGAAATGGAGCGGGTTTGCGACTTCGATAGTCTGATGATCAACTTCGCTGACAAACGCCAGGAAAGTCTTGTTTGCGAAAAGGTCAAGCTGCCTGAGCGCTTTGCCGGCATGGAGAAGACCTATCTGAAATACAAGTTTCCCATGGAAGTGGTCGATGCCAATGTTGAATGTTATGGTCAACGGCGCGCTGTTTTTGTCGATAGAAGCAATGCCAACCTGTTTGAAGGCGATACGGCCTTGCGTTTCGAACGTTCCACCCTGCAAGCTTTGGTTGCTATACCGATTTTGCAGGATGATTCTGGCGAGCAGGCGCCGCTGGGAACCATCATGTTGTTCAAGATGGATGGCCCGATTCCGGCACAACAGGTGGCGGCAATCGAGCAACTTTTGGTGCTTTTTCGCAAGCAGATCAAAATCACTTTTCTGTGCAAGGAAGTTGAGGAGCACGAGCGCCAGGTACAACTGGTGGTCGAGGAACAGCAGCGCTTTCTGCAATTTGTCAGCCGCATTAATACGCTTAATTGTTCAAAACAGATTTACGAGTCCATTGCGGCAGATTTTCTGCGCCGTTTTCCTTTCGACCTGTTTGCCGTGCACATGTGTGAAGGCAACGAACTGGTGGCCAAGAAATTCAAGGTCATCAATGAAAAATATCAGGGCGAGTGTGCGGCGTTGGAGGCGTATTACGCAAAAACACATTACAACCTTGATATTGCCGAGGGTGCCAGTGTCATTTGTTTTCAGCAGAACCGGCTGCTGACTTTGGCGGATGCCAAGGAAGTGATGGATTTGCCGATGTCGGAAAAAGACAGGCAGGCCGTCAAGCTGATGAAATCGCCGCGAACCTTTGTCATTGTTCCCATCCGCCAGGCCGAAAAGCCGGTTGGCATTATCTGGCTGATCAGCCTGAGCCGGCCGGTACATGTTTCCGAGGCGCAACTTAAACTGATCGAATTGCTCTGCTCGTTCATCGGTACGGCGCTGGCCAATGCTGAACTCTACAGCCAGGTTCAGGAGCAGAAGAAGGAATAGAAACCTGGCTCGGCTGGCTACTCGCCGTCGGGCTTTTTCTCTTTCAGCTCCGGTACGCCTTCGACTTCCAGCAGCATCTGCCGCAAGCGTTGTTCCAGATCGACGAGCCGTGTCCGGCGCACCATGTGATCGAGTTCAGTGCGGATGGTTGAACTGGGGTCGATGTCCTCCTGTTGTTCCTTGATGACCTCATCAATGGCAGTCTGCAGGATGGCCTTGACACGAATTTTCCACATTTTATTTCCCCCCTGGCAACGCACCGGCTGCCTTGATTTGACTGTTCCGTTTCTCAACGCGAGTGGAATCTTGCTGGAAATTGTACAGCGGTTGGCTGGCGAAATGCGTGCTACTTGCATGCGGCGCGGTTGGCTGTTGCGCCCGGTGTGGAATGACCATTTTCTGATGCGCTGCTCGAGCGCTTACCTGACATAGTCGCCAAACGGGCGATATTGGGTTATTGCATGCCGAAATTTGTCGTTCAGGTATGATTGTACGCGTTGGTTTTGATGGCGCACTAATCTTAGTTCTTGCTGAATTTGGGAGTTCCCATGTCTGCTAAATCTTTTCCTGAAATATCTTCGCCAATGCCTGAGCTTGATGATCGTGCGGTTCTGGTTCTAACGAAAGAAGGAGAAAGCGAGTTGCAGGAGCCGGGAACGATGCTTTCGCCGGCCTGTTTGGAGGCTCTTGTCCTGATTGACGGGCGAGCTAACGTTGCGCAGGTTGTTGAACGCGCCAGTGGTGCGGTGCTGCGCGCCAGTTTGAAAGAATTGGTTAGCAAGGGGCTGGCGACTGTTCTTACAGAGACGAATTCTGATGCCATTGATCCTGGTGATTTTTTTACCTTGGCTGTAGAGCACATCGACGTCCCTGCATTAGATGGGCGGTTCCATGCCGAAGCGGATTCTCATACCGAATATCTTCGGAAAAACGGCTACTACGTCAACATGGCTCGTCGTTCTGCCGTCAGGCGCGAATCCATTGATGAGCGCAAACTGACGGTACTCGTCGTCGATGATGATCAGGATATCCGCAATCTACTTCGGATGTTTCTCAAACTTGAAGGGATTGATACGCGGATGGCGGTTAATCGTGAAGAGGTGATCGCCGCATTTCGCCAACTCCCGCTTCCGGATATTGTGTTGCTCGATGTCAGTCTCAAGGATGTTAACGGTTTCGACATTCTGGCCAAGATGCGCCAGCATCCGGTTCTGAAAGGGTTGCCAGTCATCATGTTGACCGCTTCGGCAACGCGCGAGGCTGTGCTCAAGGGCATACATTTCGGAGCCGACGGCTACATCACCAAGCCTTTTGAGATTCATGCCCTGATCCGGGCTGTGAAAGCAGTTCTCGGCCTGAAGCTTGATGATCCGAGCCAGGATTGGGACTATTCGCTCTGAGAATGGTCTCGATTTCGAGGGGCATACTTGATGTCGGCCAGGGCGATTTCTTTGTCGAGCGCTTCGTAAAGGGCATTCACTTTGTCGAACGTTTTCGGTGTCAAATTTGAATCTCCTGAAAGCCACGGTAGTAAATTTTCTTCCAGTTTTTTTGCGCAAACGCCAATTTCGGGGAAGCCAAACGATCCAGCTGATCCGGCCAGCCTGTGGGCAAGAAAGTGTGTTTTGCGCAAGGCCTCGGGGTTCAACGTGTCCTGATAACGCTGGATTGCTGCTTTGATCTGGCCAAGTTTTTGTGGCAATTCCTTAAGGTAAGCGAGGCGCAATTCGATCACTTCAGCCGCCATGTTTGCGCAGACAGGCGGCGATTCTGTTGAAGGCTGCAGCAATATTTCCTTAATTCTGGCGGCCAGAGTCGTGGGATCAAAAGGTTTGGCGATGACGCCAACAGCTCCAAGCGCGAGATAGCGCGCGACATGTTCAGGCTGAACGTCGCCGGTCATGAAGATCACCGGTGTAGAGGCAATTTCCGGAAGTTTCCGCAAGGCCTGCAGCGTTGCGGAACCGTCAATACCAGGCATTATGACATCGAGAATAATGAGATCCGGGGCAAAAGAGACGGCTTCTGAAATGGCTTCTTCGCCGCTAGCACATGGCTGCAAGACAAAGTCGCCGCCAGATTCCAGTGCCAGTTTGGCAATGGCGCGGGTGACAGATACGTCATCGACAAAGAGCACTTTTTGCGTGCCATGTTTGGTTGCCGCCAAACTTTCTTGACTCCCGTTGGCTTTCTGCATTTTGTTGTCCTCTCTGGCAGCAACGCATGGTTGCCCCGATTCCATTGTTCCGTTTCTCGATATGAGCGTCAGATTCTACAGCGGCTATTGGGCGAAATGGGTGGCTCGCACGGTGGCTCGTTAGCGCTGCGGTTAGCTGTTGCTCCCGGTGTAGAATGCCGCCTTGCTTGTTTGGGCGGACGCCCTTTTCCTTTGATGCGATCCGATTTTTCCGATTGTCTGGTCACTGACCGTCAGCGCTTGAAAGCCCTGCAGCGTGAGTTGAAGCAGGTGCAGGGGGCGCGCCGGCAGAAGGCGCAAGTTGAGTTTGACGCGCTGCTTGAGCGTTCACGCGGCATTGTTGCCAAGCGGCGTGAGCGCTTGCCCAAGCCGGAATTCCAAAGCGATCTGCCAGTCAACGAGCGGCGTGCGGACATTGCAGCCTTGATCGCCAAACATCAGGTGGTCATCGTCTGCGGCGAAACCGGCTCCGGCAAGACGACGCAGTTGCCCAAAATCTGTATCGAACTCGGGCGGGGTACTACCGGCATGATTGGCCATACCCAGCCGCGTCGGCTGGCGGCGCGCTCGGTGGCAAGTCGGTTGGCGCAGGAGCTGAAAACGCAGGTTGGCATGGCGGTGGGCGTGAAAATCCGCTTTCACGACCGCACCATTCCGGAATCGATCCTCAAGCTGATGACGGACGGCATTCTGCTGGCCGAGACGCAGACCGATCCTTATCTCAACACTTACGACACAATCATCATCGACGAGGCGCACGAGCGCAGCCTCAATATCGACTTTCTGCTTGGCTACTTGAAGCAGTTACTGCCGAAAAGGCCAGATTTGAAGGTCATTGTCACCTCGGCCACCATTGACGCCGAGCGCTTTTCCGCCCACTTTGACGGCGCGCCGGTGATCGAGGTTTCCGGCCGCCTGTACCCGGTGGAAATCCGACATCGCCCGGTGCAATCTGAAGATAAGGATGACGAACGCGACTTATATGAAGCCATCGTCGATGCCGTCGATGAAGTGGCTCGCGTTGGTTCGGGCGATACGCTCGTCTTTCTGCCCGGCGAGCGCGAGATTCGCGAGGCGGCGGAAGCACTACGCAAACGCCACCCGCCACACACAGAGATTCTGCCGCTGTTCTCGCGCCTTTCCGCCGAAGAGCAGGATCGCATTTTCAAACCTTCCGGAGCGCGGCGCATCGTGCTGGCGACCAATGTTGCCGAGACCTCACTGACCGTGCCGGGTATCCGCTATGTCGTTGATACCGGGCTGGCGCGGGTCAAGCGCTATTCCTATCGCAATAAGGTTGAACAGTTGCAGGTCGAGTCGATTTCGCAGGCGGCAGCGCGCCAGCGCGCCGGGCGTTGCGGTCGGGTGGCGGCAGGCGTTTGCATCCGACTGTACGACGAGGCCGATTTCAATGCCCGTTCAGCCTATACCGCCCCGGAAATCCTGCGTTCGTCACTGGCGGGCGTTATCCTGCGCATGAAGTCGCTGAAGCTGACCGATGTCGAAAGCTTTCCGTTTCTGGAGCCGCCGCCGGGCAAGGCCATCACCGATGGTTACGCGCTGCTGCATGAACTGGGTGCGCTGGATGAGGACAATCAACTGACCGGCATTGGCCATGGTCTGGCCAAACTGCCGCTTGATCCGCGCATCGGCCGTATGATCGTCGCAGCCCGTGATCGTGGTTGTCTCAGGGAGGTGCTGGTCATCGCCGCTGCGCTGTCGGTGCAAGATCCGCGCGAACGGCCGCAAGAACGCCAGCAGGCGGCGGACGAAAAACACAAGCTCTTCGCCGACGAAAAATCGGAATTTCTCGGCTGGTGGAAGCTGTGGAACTGGTACCAGAATGCGCTGGAGCACAAGAAATCCAACCGCCAGTTGATCGACAACTGCCACGCCCATTTCCTGTCGGCGCTGCGTATGCGTGAATGGCGCGAGGTGCATAGCCAGTTGCACGCCATGGTGGCCGAACTGGGCTGGAAAGAAAACGACATTCCCGGCACTTATGATGGCATCCACAGGGCGCTGCTGACCGGATTGCTCGGCAATCTCGGCTGCAAGTCGGATGAATCGGGTTATTACCTTGGCGCACGCGGTATTCGCTACCTGATTCATCCCGGCTCTAGTCTGCAAAAGAAGGCCGGCAAATGGATCATGGCGGCGGAAATTACCGAAACCACCCGACTTTTTGCCCGCTGTATTGCCAAAATCGAACCGGAATGGTTGGAGGAGATTGGCACCCACCTGATCAAGCGCAGCTTTTTCGACCCGCACTGGGAAAAAAAATCGATGCAAGTCTCGGCCTGGGAGCGCACAACGCTGCACGGCGTCGTCGTCACGCCCAAACGGCGCGTGCATTACGGGCCGCTGGCACCAGTCGAGGCGCGCGACATCTTTATCCGGCAGGGCTTGGTGGCCGGTGAGATCGACGAGGCTTACGTCAAGCGCTGGCCTTTCTATCAGCACAACCAGAAGCTGATCCAGGACATCGAAAAACTTGAGCACAAGCAGCGCCGGCAGGATGTGCTGGTTGATGACAGCCTGATCGCCGCCTTCTACGACCACGTAATTCCGGAAACTGACCCGGAGGGCCATGCCATTCACAACGGTGCCGCCTTTGACCACTGGCGGCGACTGGCAGAAAAAATCACACCCAAGTTACTCTTCCTGTCCAAAGATGACCTGATGCGGCATTCCGCTGCCGGCGTCACTACCGAGGCTTTCCCGCATCACATAAAGCTGGGCGGGGTTGAGTACCCGCTTGCCTACCATTTCGAGCCGGGCAATCCGCGTGATGGCGTCACCATCACTGTGCCGCTGGCGCAGCTCAACCAGTTGCCCGCGACTCGGCTGGAATGGCTGGTGCCGGGCTTGTTGAAGGAAAAAGTCACGCAACTGATCAAAACGCTGCCGCAGAAAATTCGCGCCAAACTGGTGCCGGTGCCTGAATTCGTTGAGGAATTCATTACTGCCACGGCGGGCAATGACCGTAAACAAGCGGCTGGCCTGATTCCTTCACTGATGGTCTACATCATCGAGGCGCGTGGGCTGAATGCGCGTGGCTGGGTGGTCGAGCCGGAATCCTTCCGCCCGGACATGTTGCCTTTGCATCTGACCATGAACATCAAATTGCTTGATGAAGATGGCCGCCAACTCGACATGAGCCGCAATCTGGCGCAACTCAAGGGCGAATGGGGACGCGAGGCCAAGCAGGAATTCGCCGAACTGCACGAAACCCCCGCCGAATACACGGGGCTGACCGACTGGACCTTCGGCGAACTGCCGGAACTGATGGAAGTGCACGTGGCGGGACAAAGTATCATTGGTTATCCGGCGCTGACCGATGAGGGCGAATCGGTCAGCCTCAAGGTATTCGATTCGCACGAAGAAGCGCAAATCGCACACGGTTGGGGCTTGCTGCGCCTGTTCATGCTGCAATTCCGCGAGCAGGTGAAATTCTTTGATAAAAATGTGCCCAACCTGACGGCGATGGGTATGCAGTACATGACCCTGGGCACGACCGACGAGTTGAAGTCGCAGATCGTCGGCCGCGCCTTCGAGCGCGCCTGTCTGTACGAGCCGTGGCCGGCCAATGCCGAGCAGTTCAAGGCGCGCTGTCTGGATGCCAAGGCCAGACTTGGTCTGCAAATGCAGGAAGTCTCCAGACTGGCAGCAGCTGTGCTGACCGAATGGCAGGCAGTGCAGAAAAAGTTGCCGGTCTTTCGCGCCTTCCCTGCTGCCGTGCAGGATATCGAAGCGCAATTGAAACGACTGGTGCACAAGAACTTTGTTGCCGATACACCTTTCGAGCGCCTGATCCATCTGCCGCGCTACCTGAAAGCGCTGCAGGTGCGGCTTGACAAGCTGAAAGCTGATCCCGCGAGAGATGCACGCCTACAGGCTGAGTTCTCGCCCTTATGGACGAACTATGAACGTCGCGCCATCCAGTTGGCCAAGTCCGGTATTGACGACCCGCAGAACGAGCAATTCCGCTGGCTGCTGGAAGAGTTGCGGGTCAATCTTTTTGCGCAGGAACTGAAAACGCCGGTGCCGGTGTCGGTCAAGCGTCTGCAGAAGCAGTGGGAAGGGATGCGGGGCGGCTGAGGCGCACGAATGTGGACTGCTTCACGCCTGTTAGCCCGATACGGCTCTCGCCGGCATTCGACGAACGGATCATTAGCGGTGCGCTTGTCAGGAAAAAATTGATATGACGTTAAGACATTTCGTGGAGTCGTGTCGGTTTGAGAATTGCTGTGCAAATCGCTGTGCGCGCCCGGACCGGGTAGCGGATTAGCCCAGTTCGACCCGAATGCCTTCGAGCAGGGAAGATAGTTCGACGATCAGCGCTGAAAGGTGGGGTTCGATCTCGTTTTTTTCAGCGCCGCTGCAGAGTGCGGAATGAATATCTGCTGCCATCCCGGCCAACCGGATTGCCCCGATCATGCCGGCGGACCCTTTCAAGGTGTGGGTCAGTTCCTTGAGGGTGGCAAGATCATCTGCCGCAAAAACCTCGGCCAGGCGCGTCACGTCCTGCTCATGGCTTTCGGAAAACAAGGTCAGTATCCGCGTGTATCTGGTCGTGTTGCCGAGCACCAGCGCTAATCCGCGTTCGACGTCCAGCCCCGGAATATGATCAAACGATTTCTGTTGGGTGCGCTCGCATTGATGTCCTGATTTGGCTGCTTTCGGGGGGGGCGCTGCCTGGGTCATTTGCGCCGGCTGAGATGTCGTTGGTAGCCATTTGAGCAGCGCGGCGTAGAGGAGGTCTGGACTCACCGGTTTGGCAACAAAGTCGTTCATGCCGGCTTCCTGGCAAGCGCGCCGGTCTTCATCGAAGGCGTTGGCCGTCATGGCCAGAATCGGCACATCTGCATGGTCAGGCAAGGAACGAATGGCGCGGGTTGCTTCCAGGCCATCCATCTCGGGCATCTGCACATCCATCAGTATCAGTTGGTAGTCGGTGGCGCGTGCCTTGCCCACCGCTTCACATCCATCGGCGGCGCTATCGACGGCCAAGCCGGCGCCGTGTAGCAACTCCAGGGCAACTTCGCGGTTGACGGCATTGTCTTCAGCCAAAAGTATGCGGGCGCCGCCATGGTGTTTGCGCAGTTCGGCTTCGGCCTCCACACTGCGGTGGCTGGCTGCTGGCATGACGCCATTGCCGCGTTGCAAGCGAGCGGTGAACCAGAAAGTGCTGCCCTCGCTCAGCGTGCTCTCTGCGCCGGCCTGGCCACCCATCAATCCGGCCAGGCGCCGGGTGATGGCTAGCCCAAGGCCGGTGCCGCCAAATTTGCGTGTGGTCGAGGTGTCGACCTGCTCAAAGTCGATGAACAGCCTGCTGATCATTTCCGGAGCAATGCCAATCCCCGTATCCTGAACCTCGAAGCGCACCAGGATATCTTCCTTATCTTCCTCCAACAGAATGGCGCGCAGGCTGATAGAGCCCTGTTCGGTGAATTTGACAGCATTGCTGGCGAAGTTGAGCAGCGCCTGCCGCAACCGTGTAGGGTCGCCGCGCAGCCAGACCGGCACTCCGTCCGGATCGATCTCGATCGCCAGCCCCTTGCAGCGTGCCTGGTCGGCGATCAGCGAACGAACATGGTCGAGGATGGTGTCGAGCGTAAAGTTGGTGTGTTCCAACTGCAGCTTGCCTGCTTCGATTTTGGAAATATCGAGAATGTCGTTGATCACGGAAAGCAGGTGATTGGCCGCAGTATCGATTTTGCACAGTTTTTCGACTTGTACTGGCGTCGGTTCGGCGCGGCGCAGCAGGTAAGTCAGACCGATAATGGCGTTGAGCGGAGTGCGGATTTCATGACTCATATTGGCCAGGAAGGTGCTCTTGGCGATGTTTGCCGTTTCGGCCGCAATTTTGGCTTGCGCTAATTCGGTGGTGCGCAACATGACCAGTTGACCAAGATTATTGCGGTGCTGTTCGAGTTCGGCCTCGGTTTGTTTGCGTTCGGTAATATCGCGCGAGATGCCAAGTATGCCAATGGTATTGCCCGATGCGTTGCGTACCGGTGTTTTGATCGTCTCGAACAAGCCGTGATAACCATCTGTGGCAAAGGTCAGCCACTCTTCGTTGACATGGGGATTCCCGCATTCTTCCGCCAAACGGTCGTTTTCGCGGAAAAAGTCAGCCAGTTCCCGATCCACAAAGTCGTAATCTGTCTTGCCCACGATTTCGGCTTCACTGGCGCCAAAGAAACGTTCAAATTTTGGATTGCATAGCAAGTAGACGCCCTGCATGTCTTTCAGCCAGACCAGGTCAGGGATGGTTTGCAGAGTGGTTCGCAATTGCGCAATGGCCAGCATGAGGGATTCCTGATCGCGTTTTCGACTGCTGATATCCGCGCAAATCCAGATGCTGCCATCGTCTGGATGCGCTGGATCGATAACGCTCGCGCTCGCCTCGCACCAAAACAGGCTGCCATCCTTGCGCTTTTGCAGAACCTCCTCGTTATGTTTTCTGCCTTTTGTTAAATGGGCGTATGCCCTTTTGATGAAGGCCAAAAAATGATCGTGATTCTCGAAACAAAACTCGGTCGATTTGCCCGTCATCTCGCCGGGAGCGTAGCCATAAATTTCCTCAAAGCGGCGGTTGCACAGTGCCACGCAACGATCCTTGATGTAGGCAATGCCGACTTGTGCATTGCCCAGAATGGTTTCAAGTTCCTGCTTAAGTCTGGCAATCTGCGACTGTTCGTGCTGACGCTTTATCCTCCCCGCCAGCAGAATCCCCAGCAACAGGGTGGCGACGGGATAGATCAGCATTACCGGCAGGCTAATGCCGGAAAGCACCTTGAGCGCCGATTCCCTGGGCAGAGTCAGCATGAGTGCCAACATGACGCAATGAATCGCGAGACCGAAGAAATAGAGTTCCTTGGCCGAGATTTCGTCCAGTCCGCCTCGTCGCAGCCGTCTCCAGGCAAGACCGATTCCTCCGGAACAGATGATGACGGCAATGCCGGTCCAGGCGGCTCCGCCCTGGGCGTAGCGCAATATGGCTGTCATCAGTACGGCAATCAGCGTCGGTATCGTGCCGAAAAAAAGGCCTGAAATGCCGAGCAATACCGAGCGGGTGTCAAAAACGATACCCGGTGAAAATTGCCACGGCGTCAGCATGATGGCCATGCCGATCAGGCCTGAGGCAATGCCTAGAACAACCTTTTTAATGGATGATGTCTGCAATGACCAGCGCTGAAGCGCCAAGTCATAGATGAAAACCAGCGCCATCAGCAAGGCGGCATTGTTGATAAGCGGCATGAATCCCGATGAAATCATCATGGGCTGAACCACCTGTTCCCTGTGTCGGTTTGATGCCTGTAGTCAGGCAGAAACCTGGATCAATTTATTGATAAGGTTTGTGGATGATCATACCTGTATTTGTCCTTGGCAGGTAAGCCACACCAAGACCTTGCGGTGAGGTGAGCAAAGCGAATCGGTCTGCTTACCGTGTTTCATTGGGCACGCGGATTCACAAAGTAAGTGCAACAAGTTCTCCAAAAAGGTGGGGAGCTGAGAGACTAACGGCATCCCATTTCCGCCAAGAAGGAGGATGCCATGTTGAATAAGTACCACCAGCTCACCCAGGAAGAACGATACATCATAACGGCATTGATGCGTACAGGTTGTTCTCAGGCAGAAGTCGCTGCAGAACTTGGGCGATCAAGAAGCACGATCAGCCGCGAACTACGACGCAATGCCACGCACTACGATGGGCGTTACCGAGTCCAAAAAGCGCAGGAATACTCCGCAGGCCGACGAAGGCGAGCGCGGCGCAAATCGTGGTTCTCCGCCGAAGAGTTCGGCAAAGTCGAGGCGCTGCTCAAGAAGAAGTGGAGCCCTGAGCAAATCTCTGCCGTACTCAAGAAACAAGGCGAACTGAGCATCAGTCACGAGACCATTTATCGGCACATTCTCAAAGACAAGAAAGCCGGGGGCAAGCTCTATACCCATATGCGGATCATGCCCAAGCGCCGACGTAAGCGTTACAACAGTAAGGATTCACGCGGCGTTCTGCCAGGCAAGCGACACATTACGGAGCGACCGTTAGAGGCAGAACGGCGACAAACCATCGGCCACTGGGAAGGCGATACCGTCATGGG
>Ga0316605_10001044_pt1 | contig 16759 bp, 20 predicted proteins | sample OWC_soil_day20_n_FD_207666 | JGI IMG/M metagenome (GOLD analysis project Ga0316605, IMG submission 207666) | Wetland soil microbial communities from Old Woman Creek delta, Ohio, United States - OWC_soil_day20_noCT | ecosystem: Environmental > Terrestrial > Soil > Wetlands | place: USA: Ohio... | reverse complement strand
CCGGACGTCGAAATAGACGGAGCCGTTCGCTTCATAGGCAAGCCCGCGAGCCAGCAGTTTCTGCACCAGTTCGATTTGTTCTGTGATATGCCCTGAGGCGCGGGGCGAGATATCGGGACGAAGCACCTGCAGCGCATCCATGTCCTCGAAATAACTCCGGGTGTAGCGCTCGGCCAGTTGCATGGGATGGATGCGGTCGATGCGTGCCTGCCTGAGGATCTTGTCCTCTCCCTCGTCGGCGTCGTCGGTCAGATGGCCGACATCCGTGACGTTCTGCACATACAGGACAGTATACCCCAGAAACCGGAGATATCGCACGATGACATCGAATGCGATGTAGCTCTTGGCATGCCCGAGATGGGAGTCTCCATACACAGTCGGCCCGCAAACGTACATGCGCACAAACTTGTCGTCGAGCGGCCGGAACGGCTCCAGGGAACGGGTAAGGGTATTGTAGACCGAGAGTGCCATTAACGGAGTCCCATAAGTTCGCGTGCGCCTGCAAGCCCCGCATCGGTGACCTCTGCACCGCTCATCAGCCGGGCCACCTCCTGGACCTGTTCGTCGAGCGTGAGGCGACGGAGCGTTGTCGTTGCGCGGCCGCGGTGTTCGTGCTTGGTGACAACGCAGTGTGTATCCGCAAAACCTGCGATCTGTGGAAGATGCGTGATCGCGATAACCTGATGGAAGCTGGCCAGGTTCTTCATGCTTGCACCCACCGTCTGCGCAATGCGCCCGCTGATGCCGACATCGATTTCATCGAAGATCAGCACCGGCAGGCGGTCACTCTTGGCCAGGATGCTTTTGAGTGCGAGCATGATGCGGGAGATCTCTCCGCCGGAGGCAACCTTGCTCAACGGTTTCTCCTCCTCGCCGGCATTTGTCGTAATGTAGAATTCCACATCGTCATAGCCGCGGGTGTTCAGCCGCACTGCGGTTTTACCCCGCAGCACTGCATCGGGCGGCAGTGCGCCGTCGCCTTTGCTGCGCACAGGGATCGTTTCCTGTCCGATCCGCGTGCTGAACCGGGCATTGGGAATGCCGAGCTTTGCCAGTTCCTGCACGATCGCCTTGTCAATCTTCCTGGCAACTTCGTGCCGCTTCACCGACAGGCGTTCCGCCTGCTCGGCACACGCGGCGCGGTGTGCCTCCACCTCCGCATGGAGTTTGCCGATGACGCCGTCGAAGTTGTCGGCCAGCTCCAGTTCGCGCCCGATCGTCTCACGATGGGCCAGGATGCTCTCCACGGTGCCGCCGTACTTCTTCTTCAGAAATGCGATCCGCCCCAGCCGTTCGCGCAGTTCTTCAAGACGGTCGGGTGAGAACTCCACATGTGCGTTGTAGCTCTGCACGAACTTGGCGAGCTCATTCACAATTGCTTCCGCAGAGGAACACTCGCGGGAGGCTTCGGCGAACTGCGGATCGATAGCAGCAAGCGTATGCAGCTGGTTCCGGGCCATGACCAGCAGATCATGGGCAGAACGTTCGCCCTCATACAGCATGCCGTAGAGCTCACTTGTGGCACTGTAGAGGCGTTCGCTGTTCTCAAGAATGCGGAGATCCGTTTCAAGCCGCTCTTCCTCCCCCGCCTGGGGAGCAACGGCATCAATTTCCTGGGCCTGAAAGAGCGAAAAGTCCCTCCGCTCCCGCAGCTGCTGCTCTTTTGCCCTGAGGCCTGCATATTCCTGTGAGGCAGTCTTCAATCGCTGGTACCGGGTGCGGTACTCCTGTACCATACCATCCAACCCGCCGAAATCATCCAGCATGCCGCAATGGGTTTCCACACGGAGAAGGGACTGGTGTTCGTGCTGGCCGTGCAGGTCCACCAGCAGCTCGCCCGCTTGTTTGAGCAGGGCGAGGGTAACGGGGGAATCATTGAGGAAACAGCGGCTCTGGCCTTTGGCGGACACCTCGCGGCGGGCAATCAGCTCGTCTGCCGTATCCAGAGTATTGGCGCGCAGGAGATCATTGACTTTTGCGTTTCCCGTGCAGTCGAAGACTGCTTCGACCACAGCCTTCTCGGCTCCGGTCCGTACGGCCTCCACACTCGCCCGTTCGCCCAGCACGAGACTGAGGGCATCGATGATGATCGACTTGCCTGCGCCGGTTTCACCGGTGATGATCACGAGACCGCTGGAGAAAGGTACGCTCAGCTCTTCGATGAGGGCGTAGTTCTTGATCAGCAGCGACTTGAGCATGCGCGCAATCTACCCATCTTTTGTGAAAGATTCAATGTAACCTTCACTGGACCGCCCCATGCTGCAGTGTTTTCCCAGGTTTGACCCTGGTGGCAAGGCTGTCGTGCAGGTCTCATCAGACGAGGTCATGCCGGTACCTGCAGCCGACCCCTGCACAATGTCTGTTACACACGTTCAGGGTGCTGTTCCGATGTCGCGGGGCATGCAGAGCGACAGCACTGCCGTCAGGCCGGCTCCTCGTCCGAGCTTTCGGCTGAGGCGGATGTGCAGAAGTGCAGATCACCGACGTCTGGCAGGACGCCGTGGTAGTATGCAAACCGGAGAAACTCCTGGAAGCCGTCCAGATCCCGGTCTGTCAGTGTGTAGGAAAACGCGTGAAGGTAGTCGGCGAGCAGAGTCTGGCTGAGCGAAGGGAATCGTCCGGCAGAGACTTCGGCGGCAAGGGTGTCAAGTGTGGAGAGTCCTTTCCCCGCGCTCCTCTGCAGGAACTCCACCTGTTCGGAGGAAAGCAGACCATGCCGTGCGCACCAGACGCCATGGACATACGGAAGCGAGGTCATGTCAACCCATGCTTCCACGAGATCGATGCGGTTGGGATAGCGGTCTACTTCACGCAGCGAGGCATCACCTGTGAGGACTACCGCATCTGCAGTCTGCAGCAGCTGCTCGACCGGTCCAGAGGCGGGAGCGAACGTTGGTTCAAGATTGTATTCTTCGGCAAGAACGATTTTCGCCAGAACGATTTCTGCCGTGGATGAAGGATCGACGGCGACCGTCGAGACCGTGTGCAGATGTTCTTCACGGAAGATAAGAGAGATGCTCCCCGTCCCCTGGTCGGAAGCAACGCCGACTGCCGGAACAATGTCATAGGCGGAGCTTTCCCGCGCATAATCCAGGGGGGTCAGAAAAGCAGCGTCGAGTTTTCGTTCACGAAGCTGCAGAGCCAGACGGGCGGGTACATCAGAGTGTTGCACAAAGAGATCCCGCTCCGCGAGATGTGCGATGAGCGGAAGGCCGGAAAAGTCCCGGGGAACGCCGAGACGGCGAGGGGGAGTCATAGCGCAGGGATGTTTCCCGGTTCCGGCGGCAGCGCACACGCAGGGGGAAGTCTGTGGCTCTCCCCCTGTTGTCCTTTATGCGGATCAGGCATTCGTCTTCTGCCGGATGGCCTTGCTGGCCAGCTCGCGCAGATAATACAGCTTGGCGCGGCGCACGGAGCCTTCCTTTACCCGGTCGATTTTTGCGATCCGGGGGGAATGCAAAGGAAAGATCCTTTCGACGCCGACGCCGTCGGAGACCTTGCGGACCGTGAATGTTGCGTTCATGCCGTCTCCGCGGCGGCCGATGACCACACCCTGGAACTGCTGGATGCGTTCCTTGTCGCCTTCGATAACGCGCACATGCACGTTCACGGTGTCCCCCGGGGAGAAATCGGGGATCCCGGTCTTGAGCTGCGTTGCTTCAACAAGCTTGATCTTCTCCATCATCGTCTCCTAACGAAAGAATGTGTCAGTGTTCGTTTATCATATCCGTCCGGCGTTGCCGGGTTCGTTCTTCACGCTGCTCCTGCCGCCAGCGTTCTATCACTTCATGATTTCCTGAGAGAAGGACCTCGGGTACGCGCATTTCCCGGAACTCCGCTGGCCGCGTGTACTGAGGGGCGTCCAGAAGTCCATCCTGAAATGAATCATTCAGGAGCGACGTACCATCATGCAACACGCCGGGCAGCAACCGCACGAGGGCATCGATGAGCACCAGGGCAGGAAGCTCTCCTCCGGTGAGCACATAGTCACCGATTGAAATCTCCCGCGTGATCAGCCGCTCACGAATGCGCTCATCAATCCCCTTGTAGTGGCCGCATAACAGCACAAGGTTTGCCGACAGCGAAAGCGCATTTGCCAGAGGCTGTGTCAGCCGTTCTCCGTCGGCCGTCAGATAGATCACCGCATCGTAGGTCCGCTCACTCTGCAGCTGCTCGATGCAGGAAAAGACCGGTTCCGGTTTCAGCACCATTCCCGCTCCGCCTCCGAACGGGGTATCGTCAATGGTGCGATGACGGTCCGCCGTGTAGTCCCGCAGGTCGTGGACAATGACCTGCACATATCCCATATCCTGTGCCCGCTTCAGCATGCTTTCACCGAGCGGGCTCTCCACAAGTTTCGGGAAACCAGTGATCAGGTCGATCCGCATCACCCGCGCATTCCCTCGATAAGCCTCACGGTCATGGTCCGCGCGGAAACATCAACTGCACGGACAAAAGCTTCGACCGCAGGAATCATGAACTCCCCTCCCTCACCCTTAACCACATACACATCCTGAGCGGGCATCCGCAGTACTTCTGTCAGGACCCCCAGTACCTCCCCCTCCTCAGTTCTGACGGTCACTCCGATCAACTCATGGACAAAGAACCGGCCTTCTGCGAGGGGAACGCGTTCTGTATTCCCGACCAGGACCAGGAGGCCCACACTCTTTTCAGCGGCCGTGCGATCCGGAATCGCCGTGAGCCGCAGGCGCACTCCGCGCGGATCGACCTGCACATGCACGACCGTCGTTTCCACTGCTTCTGTGCCGGTTCGCTGCTGAGCGTCATCAAAGCGGCCGAGGTAGACCCGTTTCAGCGACAGAAACCGTTTGGAGTCGTCGGTCATCGGCTGAACGATGACATCACCCCGGATACCAAAGGCTTTGACGATCCGTCCGATTGCAAGCAAATCACGAACAGCAGGGCTCAATCAGCGATTTCCAGAATGGCGCGTTTCCCTTCACGGGCGGCGACTGCGGCAAGCAGGATGCGGAGGGCCTGCGCCGTCCGTCCGTTCCGTCCGATCACCTTGCCGATATCCTGTTCCGCCACCTGCAGGCGAAAGACGATCTTCTCGTCCTTGTCTTCCCGGAGCACCGTCACGTCGTCCGGATTCTGCACAAGCCGCCTGGCAATGAATTCAAGGAACTCTTGCATAGCCCCTCCTTGGGACACCTCCGTGCACCCTCTTCGGTATATGTCTATCCCTCCCCCTCGGGTCCCTCAGGCCTTCCGGCCTGATCCTTCAGCGCGACAGCAGATACAGCCCGGCTTCACTCAGGACGCTGGTGCTTCCGGAGCCGGAGTTGCTGCTGGAGCTGCCGGCGCTTGGCCTTCCTGTGCGGTGCTCTTTGCGGCCTTGCGTTTGGCGGCTTTCCGGCGTGCCTTGCGTTCCGCATCACGGCGGCTGCGCTCGGCCTGCTCCATCTGCCATTTTTCCATTGCTGTGGCAATCACCGCGGCATCCTTGCCGCGCCGGGTGAGATCCCACTTCAGCCAGAGGCCGGTGCGCTGGAAGAGGCTCCGGACCGTATCGGTCGGCCGCGCCCCTGTCTTCAGCCAGTAGAACACCCGTGTTTCTTTTGCTTCAATCACGGCCGGCTCGCGCCGGGGCTCATATCGTCCAACAACCTCTATGAACCGACCGTTCCGGGCCGTGCGCGAATCGGCTGCCACAATCTGATACATCGGCATCTTTTTCTTGCCGATCCGCCGCAAACGCAGTCGTACTGCCAACGTGAGTCTCCTTTGTTCTGCTGCTATGAGTGGATACGCATCCCTTTGGCCATCCGGCCGAACTTTCCCCCTTTACTCAAAGTCTTCATCATATGCTGCATCTGCTCGTACTGCTTCATCAGTCTGTTCAGATCCTGCACCGTGCAGCCGCTTCCCAGGGCGATTCTTCGCCGCCGGCTGCCGTTGAGCAGTTGCGGGCGGCGCCGCTCCTCAGGCGTCATGGACTGAATCATCGCTTCAATCCTTACCAATGCCTTTTCATCCACCGTCACATTGTCCGGGACCCTGTGCATTCCGGGCAACATGCCCATCACCTGATTGAGCGGCCCCATCTTCTTCACTTCCTGCAGCTGCTCCAGGAAATCCTCCAGCGTGAACTGCGCCTTGCGCATCTTGGCTTCGAGCTGGACAGCCTTGTCCTCATCGAAACTCTCCTGGGCCTTCTCGACCAGGGTGACGATATCGCCCATGCCGAGAATGCGCGAGGCAAGGCGTTCCGGATGGAATTTCTCGAGCGCCTCCGGCTTCTCTCCGGTCCCGATGAACTTGATCGGCACACCGACGGTCGCACGCAGTGAGATGGCCGCGCCGCCACGGGCATCGCCGTCCATTTTCGTCAGCACTGCACCGTCGTAGTGCAGGCGCTGATGGAATGCCTGCGCTGTGTTCACGGCATCCTGCCCCGTCATCGCGTCCACAACGAACAGGATTTCGTGAGGCTGGATGGCTGTCTTGACGGCCTCCGCCTCTTTCATCATCTCTTCATCTACATGCAGGCGGCCGGCGGTATCCACAATCAACACGTCCCGTGCGTTCTGACGCGCATGCTCCAGCGACCGTTCTGCCACCTGGACCGCTCCCGCTCCGCGCTCAGCGAACACAGGGATGCCGATCTGCTTGCCGAGCATCTGCAGCTGGTCAATGGCCGCCGGACGATGCACATCTGCCGCCACCAGCAACGGGAAACGTCCCTGGCCTTTCAGATGCAGCGCGAGCTTCGCACAGAACGTGGTCTTTCCGGATCCCTGAAGTCCCGCAACCATGATCACCGTCGGGGGCAGCGGCGCAAACGTGATGCCGACATGCTGGCTCCCCAGAAGTCGGATCAGCTCATCGTGTATGATCTTGATGATCAGCTGGCCGGGGGTAATGCTGTGCAGAACATCCTGCCCGACCGCCCGCCGGAGCACGTCGTCAACGAACTGACGTGCAACTTTGTAGTTGACGTCGGCATCCAGAAGGACACGGCGCACCTCCCGGAGGGTCTCCGCGACATTCGCCTCGGAGATCTTGCCCTGTCCGCGCAGGCGCTTCAGGACTTCATCAAGTTTTCGGCTGAGATCTTCTAGCATAGGTCATCCAGAAGCACGCTAACCGCCCAAAAAGGCGGTTTTGTGCCAAGGATAGATAAGATAGGCAAAATCAGGAATGTATGCAACCTGCCCCCGGAACCGCGCGGGGGAGTATAGCGGCTAGCCGGCGCCCGCCTGAGCCTCAGCCCCGGAAACAACCTCCAGAAGTTCTTTCGTGATGGCCGCCTGACGGGCCTTGTTGTACTGGAGTTGGAGCGTTTCGATCAATTCCCGGGCATTTTCGGTGGCATTTTCCATCGCCACCATCCGAGCTCCCTGCTCCGACGCATTGGATTCCAGCAGAATACGCCACAGGGAGAAGTTCAGGTATTTGGGGATCAGCGCGGTAAGAAGCTCTTTTTCTGATGGCTCATAGATATAGTGCGCGGGATGCACCGGCGTTTCCGACGGCGAAACCTCCGGCACAAGCGGCAAATACTGCTCGATGACAATCCGTTGTTGGCTCACGGACTTGAACTCGTTGTAGATCAGATCCACCCGGTCGATGTCGCCCCGGAGGAAAAGGCCGATGACTTCGCGGGCAACCTCCAGTGCTTCTCCAAAAGTCAGCTGATCGAAGAAGCCGGGATGGCTCGCGGCCACCGGGAGCCCGCGTTTCGTGAAGTAGTCGGCACCTTTCTTTCCGACGAGGAACAGGTGCACTGATGAAGGAGTGTGAACATCGGGCATGACAACGGCCATGTGGGCCTGGACAGCCCTGATGACGTTGGCATTGAACGCTCCGCACATCCCGCGGTCCGAGGTCACCACCACGAGCCCGAGCCTCTGCAACGGCCGCGCCTCAAGCAACGGCTCGGAGCCCGGTTCCACCATTGGCAACAGGTGCTGGAGCAAAGCCTTCATCCCCCGCGCGTACGGGCGCGCTGCCAGCACGGCCAGCTGCGCGCGGCGGAGCTTTGCAGCCGCCACCATCTTCATTGCCTTGGTGATCTTCTGCGTCTTTTTCACACCGCTGATGCGGTTGCGAACTTCGCGCAATGTAGGCATGTCGTACGGGTTCCCTTATGCCTTGACCGAGGCCTTGAACGATGCGGTGAAGTCTGTGAGCACCTGCTTCAGGGATGCGGTAAGCTCATCCGAAAGATCCCGCTTCTCGGCAATCTCTTTCAGGATGGAGGCGTGTTTCAGCTCCATCACCTCCAGCAGTTCATGCTCGTAGCGCTGCACGTGTTCGAGAGGGATCTCATCCAGAAATCCGCTCGTGCCGGAAAAGATACTCACGACCTGTTTCTCGACCGGCATCGGCACATATTGTCCCTGCTTCAGCAGTTCCGTCAGACGCGAGCCGCGACGAAGTTGCTGGAGTGTGGCCTTGTCAAGATCCGATCCGAACTTCGCAAACGCTTCCAGGTCGGCATACTGTGCGAGCTCGAGCCGAAGACGTCCTGCGACCTTCCGCATGGCTTTGATCTGCGCGCTGCCGCCGACGCGTGAAACAGAAATTCCGACGTTGATGGCCGGGCGGATGCCCGCGTTGAACATGCCTGGTTCCAGATAGATCTGGCCGTCGGTAATAGAAATCACATTGGTCGGAATGTAGGCCGACACGTCGCTGGCCTGCGTTTCTATAATCGGGAATGCGGTCAGGCTGCCACCTCCCAGCTCTTCGTTGAGTTTGGACGCTCGTTCGAGAAGGCGGGAATGGAGGTAGAACACATCGCCCGGATATGCCTCGCGTCCCGGCGGACGCCGCAGGAGAAGCGATACCTGGCGGTAGGCCTGTGCCTGTTTCGTCAGATCGTCATAGACCACGAGCGCGTGGCGGCCGTTGTCCCGGAAATACTCACCGAGTGTGGCGCCTGCATACGGAGCGATGTACTGCATAGGGGCGGGATCGGTGGCCGTAGCGGCAATGACCGCGGTATACGCCATCGCACCTTCCTCCTGCAGCTTGTCCACCACCTGCGCCACCGTGGAGCTCTTCTGCCCGATCGCAACATAGATGCAGTACACAGGCTTGATCCCCCGTTCCTTCGCCTCCGGGGTATGCGTGTACCGCTGATTGATGATCGTGTCCAGAGCCACGGCAGTCTTGCCGGTCTGCCGGTCACCGATAATCAGCTCCCGCTGTCCCCGGCCAATCGGAATCATGCCGTCCACGGCTTTGATCCCCGTCTGGAGCGGTTCCTTCACGGGCTGCCGTTGGATCACGCCCAGTGCTTTCCGTTCGATCGGCAGATAGGAATCGCTGTGAATCGGTCCGCGGCCGTCCGTCGGCAGTCCGAGGGCATTGATCACCCGCCCGAGCATCTGTTCTCCCACGGGGAGCGACGCAACACGGCCGGTCCGCTTGACGGTATCGCCTTCTCTGATCTTGCTGGCTTCGCCAAAGAGGATGCATCCGACGTTGTCTTCTTCGAGATTCAGCACCATGCCGAAGACGCCGTGGGGGAATTCGATCAGCTCGCTCATGAGAGCCTTTGTCAGCCCGTACACGCGCGCAACGCCGTCGCCCACCTGCAACACTGTACCGACATCATAGATGTCGCTTTCTTTTTCAAACCCTGCCAGCTGCTTGCGCAGGATGGCGGATACTTCTTCCGGTCGTACTTCAGCCATTGCCAGGTCCTTCAGATAGTCATGCTCAGTGGGGGAGCGATGCTCCCCGGGCAAAACGTTCTCGCAGCCGCTCGAGCTGGTGCGTCAAGCTCGCATCCAGCACGGTATCGCCGATCCGGATCACCAGGCCGCCGCGGATCGATGGATCGGCTGCGATGTTCAGGCGGACATGCTTTCCGGTCTGCTGTTCCAGTTCAGCCTGCAGTGCACGGAGTTGCTGCGGCGTCAGATCCACAGCGGTGGTGACATGGGCATCCACAATCCCCAGCTGTGTGTCGCGCAGCACGGCGAACTGTTCGAGAATCTCGGGCAGCAGCGGCTCGCGCTGTTTCTTGACAAGCAGATCCAGGAACGAGAGCGTGGCGGAAGTGATCCGTGTCCCGAACAACTCGTGCAGCGCTGTTCGTTTGCGGAGGATCGAGACCACCGGGCTGTTCAGAAACAGGCGCAGTTCCCGGGAGTTCCGGACGACGGTGCCGATCGTCTCGACATCCGCTGCGATCGCATCAAGCAGCCGGAGCTCCTCGGCGGTCATCATCAGTGCCTTCGCGTACCGTCTGGCCACGCGTTGTGAGCGCATGCGTCCTTATCCCTTGTTGATGTCGCGGATCACTGCATCCACCAGCGCCCGTTGCTTTGCCGTGTCCAGATTTGCGTCGAGGATCTTGCCCGCCGCCTGGATGGCCAGGTCGGCAACCTCCGAGCGCAGCTGTGTCAGCGCACTCTCTTTTTCCCGCTGAATTTCCTCACGGGCCTGTTCGACTGCGGACCGGGCAGAGGCGTTGGCTTTCTCCAGGATCTCGGCTTTCAGCCGCTCTCCCAGGTCGCGCCCCTCCCTGATAATCCGCTGCGACTGCTCTTCGGCAAGCGCCAGTTGTTTCCTGTTTTCTTCCAGGAGTGCCTGCGCCTGCTGCTGAGCATTCTGCGCCTCCGCGAGTGACAAGCGGATCTTTTCTTCGCGCGCCGTGAGGGCACCCAGCAGCGGTTTCCACGCCGTCGCACGCAAAATCGCCAGCACGATCACAAATGTGACGATCGTCCAGATGATGAGTCCGGGATTGATTTCGAGCATCGGAGTGTTCCGTTTCAGGACTTCGTAGCGAGAATGATGCAGATCGCAAGAGCGAAGAACGTCGCGCCTTCGATCAGTGCGGCAGCGATCAGCATTGAGGTGCGAACCTGGCCGGCGACTTCAGGCTGCCGTCCGCTGGCTTCCATTGCTGCGGCGGCCAGTTTACCAATGCCGAGTCCCGCGCCAATAACAGTCAGAGCGGCGCCTAAGCCTGCTGCCAGATAACCGAGTGCGTTGGGTTCCATGATAATCCTCCGAAAGGTGAACGGTGATGGAAATGAAGAATGAATACTCAGTGTCCGTGGCTTTCCGCAGTACCGTGCTTTTCCGATTGCATCCCGAGTCCCATGAACAGCGAGGTCAGCATTGTAAAGATGTAGGCCTGCAGCACCGCCACAAACAACTCCAGGAAATTGATGGCAACAACAAACGCAACCGGCGCGACCGCAATGATGTACGACCGGAAGATGAAGATCAGACCGATCAGCGAGACCAGCACGATATGCCCGCCGGTCATGTTTGCAAACAAACGGATGCAGAGGGCGAACGGCTTGGTAAACAGTCCGAGGATTTCAATCGGTACCATGATCGGCCAGAGCGACCAGTGTACCCCGCCCGTCAGATGAGCAAGAAAATGCCCGAGCCCCTGCTCACGAATGGCAGCAGCCTGAATCATCACAAAGGCAATGATTGCGAGTCCGGCTGTGACGTTGACATTTCCCGTCGAGGACGCTCCATAGGGGATCAGCCCCAGGAGGTTCATCAGCAGGATATAGGAAAATGTCGTCATCAGATAGGGGAAGTACTTGACCCCCGCTGGTCCCATGTTGGGCAGGATGATTTCATCGCGGACAAACACAACGAGGAACTCAATCACATTCCCAACACCGTGCGGGACGTCGCGACGCGCATTCCTCCGCGCGATGGGAATCACGACCAGGCAGAGGAGTATGGCAGCGATCCACAGAAACACTACGTGTTTCGTGATCGACATGTCAAACGTCACGCCGCCTACCGTAAACGACGGCAGCTGCGGGAGCACAATGTGCCCGAACGGGGTGTCCAGCTCGCGGGCATCCTGGACGTGATGCAGCAGCGACGAGAAAAGATTCTCTTCTCCGCCATGGGCTGCATGAAGTGTGTCTGCTGATGCGGGAGTTCCGAGGAAGAGCACGCGCCGTTATCCCTGATTCCTGACCTGAACCATTTTCTGAAGGAACACGATTTCGAGAACGAGATAAATGAGAGAGTAGCCGACAACCGATACCGTCAGTGCCACCGGATGCATATGCGCTGCAAGGATCAGGACCAGCAGCAATCCCAGCATGACTGCCATGCGCACGCCCATCCCCCCCAGCACTGCTTTCAGGAACGTTGTATACGACTTGTTGATCGTCAGCTGGATCGCCAGAAAACCTGCGAGGACGTTCAGCGTACTCATCACCGCCCCTGTTCCAGCGGCCAGCAAGACCTCATCCGATGCATACCGTATCATCGGATATGCCGCGCACAGGATAGTGGCGACAAAGACGATGGCCACCTGGAGGGCGAACTTCCGCATCGCGCTCATGTTATCCCCTGGGCTCTCTGTCCGAGTTTCTGCCCATCGCGAGCGCCCGGTGGATGAACCGGATAAAGCCGCCTGCAATACCAATCACCAATCCGCTGTACATACCCCAGGGAGAAATCTCCAGCCAGCTGTCGACCCACCGGCCGAGAAAGAACATGCCCACGACGGCAAAGGCCAGCTCCATGCCCATGGTCAAATATGGCCCAAGATCGCTCCGCCAGTTTCCGGATCCGTCCGGAACACCTTCCGGTGTGTCGTGCCCGGACATGACTCACGTGTCGCGTTTCCCGTCCGGCTTTGCCGGGGACGAAGCGGGAGTCATCGCACATTGACCGTCGAACGTTGCGCCCTCGTCTACAACCAGACGCGCGGCACGGATATCACCCTTGACGATGGACTTCTGTTCGAGGACGAGCTTTTCTGCGGCAGCGACAGTTCCTACGACCTTGCCCGCAAGCGACACATTTTTGGCGCTGATGTTCCCTTCAACAACGCCACCCGGACCGATGGCAATGTTGGCCTTTGCATGAAGCTCACCCACGAGCTTTCCGTCGATCCGGATGCTCCCTTCGGTCTTGATCTTCCCCTCCACAACTGTCCCTGTGCCGACAAGGCTCAGGTCACCAGATGCTTGTTTGTCTGCCATTCGACTTCTCTCCTCCGCCATTCAGGTTCAACATGTGCTTTGCTCACGCGATCCTGCGAACATCCGGGCCGTTCACTGCACCCGCATGCGCTCCAACAACAACCCGTGGGGATCCTGCGGGATGCCATCCTTCCACACTTCGAAGTGGAGGTGCGGTCCCTGACTTGTCCGCCCCGACGTCCCCAGAAGCGCAATGATCTCCCCGCGCCGTACATGGCTCGAAACGGTCTTCAGAAGTTCCTGATTGTGCTTGTACACAGTGAGAAAGCCGGATCCGTGCGCAATGACCAGCGTATTGCCGTCTTCGTACGTCCACCCGGTATAGACCACGTACCCGTCTGCGGGCGCCTGGACCGGGGAGCCGAGTTTGGACGCGATATCGATGCCAAGATGCTGCAGGGACAGATCAAACTCCTGTGAGATAAACCCTTCGACCGGGAGTAGCAACGGAAGCTGCAACGGTCCGGTTCTGGCAGCGACGCTCGTAACGGGGACGCGCTGTTCGGGCGCGATGCTCACATCCGGGAGCGGAACTGACGGATTCACCCGAGTGGGTCGTCCGAGCACTTCCGGCGCCGGTGGAGTCTGCTGCTTCTGCGCTGCATCGGCTGTCTTTGTGTCAGCGATCCCGCTCTTGCCGTCGGCCTGCCCCAATGCCCGCCTCAGCTGCGTGTTGTAATCCCGCAGGAGTATGACGTCCTCGGCAAGCGTTTGCAGTTGCTCCTGCGTCTGGACAAGGGCTTTCCCGTACCGGGCTTCAAGAGCAGGGTTGGGAATCGGCAGGACCATCACTATGGGGGTGAAGATGAGGATTCCCAGCGTAATGGCCACACACGTCAAAAAAAATCCTGCCGCAAGCGCGCCGATCTTCCAGGAAGTCAGCTGAAACCGGCGGGGCTTGCCTCCTTCGCCGGAGGGCACGACAACGACGTCAAACCATCGTGCGGAACGCGAACGCCTCGCCTCCTGTCCCGCCATACGTTTTCCGTTCATATGAAGAAGTAACATACGAAAAGAGCGTCCGAAAGTCAACGCGGGGATTCCGGTAACATCGTTCTACACTTACGGTTGTGGCGAATCACTCCTGAATTCGCGCCACCGATGCAGGATGAACTCGGCCATGCGCTGTTTGTACAATGACCGGTCAAAACGGAGGGCAAACGTATGAAGGACCTGAGGATCAAGGTGAATGCGATCGGCTCTTTCCACCGCCCGAGCCAGGGCGGCCGGAGATTGTTCGTCAAACAGAATGCCGGTTCTCAGACCCGGGGTGTCCAGCACCGTTTCCAACGCACCCCCACGCGCGTATGCAATAACGGGCTTGCCGCATGCCATCGCCTCAACGGGGACAATGCCGAAATCTTCCTCACCCGGAAAAAGGACATACCGGCAGCGTGCGAAGTGATCACGGACAACGGGATCCGGTTGCCACCCCAGAAACTCAACCGTCGGGCCCGCCATCGACCGCAGCCGGGACAGATCGGGGCCATCCCCGATGATCACCAGCCGTCTGTGCAGATGTGTGAACGCCTCCACAGCCAGATCAACCCGCTTGTACGGAACTAGAGCGCTGACAATCAGCGCGAATCCCTCATCGCGCGTTGACACCGGCAACGCGGCGGTTTCGACGGGGGGATAAATGACCGTCGACTCCCGTCCGTAGATTGTCCGGATCCGCTGACGGACATTCTCCGAGATGGCTATGAAATGATGCGGGCGTGCCGCTGTCCGCACGTCCCAGGCACGGAGCCGGTTCACCACCAGCTTCATGCCGATTCTGGTGATGAGGCCCGCGCGGCCCGGACCGAAGTACTCATCATACTGATTCCAGATGTACCGCATCGGCGTGTAGCAGTAACAAATGTGCAAGGCACGGGGAGGCGTTGTGACTCCTTTCGCCACGCAGTGGTTTGAGCTGATCACCAGATCAAATGCATCCAGACGGAAGGAGCGAACCGCAGCCGGGAACAGCGGAAGGTAATGGCGATACCGGTCGGCCGCAAACGGAAGACGCTGAATCCATGATGTGTGGATCGGCATCCGCTCGATGACCGGTGAGACCGAGCCTTTGTTGTGCAACAGCACGAACAGTGTGGCATCGGGGAATACTTCGCACAGCGCCTCCACACACTTCTCACCGCCACGCATGGAGGTGAACCATTCATGAACGATGGCGATGCGCCGGGGATGTTCTGGACGGACCGTATCCATTGCTGCTCAACATACGAAGCGCTCCGCGCAGAAGCAAAGAGTTTATTGCTTCGCGGGAAGAGGCTCCGTATATTCTTGTATGACTATCCTCGCCATCGTTCTGATCTTCCTCGTCCTGTTTATGGTGGTCATCTCCACCGTGCTGCTGGTGATCGGGCCGGTGATGCTGCTGCAGCCCCATCGCCGCACCCACGAGTACTACAAGCATATTACCACAATCCTCCATCCGTCGGACATCGGACTGCAGCACGAGCAGCTTACGCTGAAGACAGCCGAAGGAATCGCGCTCAACTGCTGGCTGATCCGGGCGAAGGACAGACCGCGCGGCACGGTGATCTTCCTCCATGGCGTCAGTGAGTGTATGATCGTGGGGCTTCCTCTCGCCAGACGCCTGCACGATGAGGGCTACCATGTGTTCTTGTATGATTCCCGGCGGCACGGTGACAGCGGGGGACACTTCTGCACCTACGGGTTCTACGAAAAGCATGACACGACGACGGTGATGAATGCGCTGCTCGCCCGGACGGACCTGGAGGTAGGCAGGATCGGCTTGTTCGGAACATCCATGGGGGCGGCGGTCGCCATCCAGGTTGCAGCCCTGGATTCCCGCGTTGCAGGCGTGGTGGCCGAAAGCGGTTTTGCGACTCTGCGGGGGGTGTACGACGAATACCAGAAACGAATGGTCAAACTTCCCTGGCACTATCTCCGCAATCTCGTCATCAGACGGTCGGAAGCGATCGCCCACTTCAAGGCTTCAGCGGTCTCTCCGCTTGAAGCAGTCAGAAATGTTCACGTCCCCATCTTCTTCCTTCATGGCACCGCAGACAACCTGATCAAGGCCCGGTATACCGAGAGGGTCTTTGCGAACGCGAACGAACCGAAGGAACTCTGGCTCATCGAGGGTGCCCGGCACAACGACATGGCTGAGGTTGGTGGTGAGGAGTACTACCGGCGCATTCTGGGGTTCTTCAACCGCACGCTGAGCGTACCGGCCTGAAACCGATCCGCAGCCTTTCGGTGTCACGACTGGTCTGCTGCTCCCGCCTCCGGAAGCAGAACATCTCCCCCGCCGCCGGGCATCTGCAAACCACTCCCCGCATGCCCGGTCGTGCAGCTTCACTGCCTGCCGCATCCGCGTCAGAGCGAGAACCAGTACGTCGCTTTTAACAGTAGCACATCTTCCCGCGGCAGCGTAAACGCATTGCCGAACCGTTTCTGCAATCCCGTCCCGTACCGGCCCGTGTCACCATACCGTGCCTGTGTCCATACAAGATACAGCGTGCTCCCCGGAAGGTACTCCCAGCGCAGGAGAACATTGGCATTCAGCGTGACGCTGTTGAAGTTGTGGCTGGTGTAGCTGCCGCTGGTTTCATACGCATACGGAACCATGGCACCGGCTTCCGTGAGCCGCCGGAAATCCGTGTACCTTCCGCGTGCCCAGTAGAACTGGGAGAAGAACTGGAGACTCAACGTGCGCGTAAATGTCACGATCCCGCGCAGCGAGAGATCCAGCAGTTCCAGATCCCTGTCACCGAACACGCTGAACCGGCGCGGTGAGACGGCCGGGTTGAAAATGTTTCCGTCGGGGTACA
>Ga0316605_10001043_pt1 | contig 16764 bp, 18 predicted proteins | sample OWC_soil_day20_n_FD_207666 | JGI IMG/M metagenome (GOLD analysis project Ga0316605, IMG submission 207666) | Wetland soil microbial communities from Old Woman Creek delta, Ohio, United States - OWC_soil_day20_noCT | ecosystem: Environmental > Terrestrial > Soil > Wetlands | place: USA: Ohio... | reverse complement strand
AGATCCAACAGCCGCTGCCGTACTGGCGGCAGGTGATCAAATCCGAAGTGCTTTGATCTCGCCGTACTCCTCCGACTTCACGAACTGGGCGATGAACACCTTCAGCCCGGCGCCGGCGGCCCTCAAGGCCAACCCAATCGCCGCCGTTGTTTTCCCTTTTCCGTTGCCGGTGTACACATGTACGTATCCGTCCATAAAACGATCCTCCTTAAAAAATCCTCAGAGCCATACGGCTCTGAGGATTGCACCCTTAAAAATCGTCCTCGCCGCCTGTCAAGCGCAGCGGTCCCTTGCCGGACTGCGGTAGCTCGAAGACATACGGAAAACGCGGCCGCTCCATTTTTTCGACCGCCTCTGCCACCAGAAAGGCTTTGTCGCAGACCATCGAGAAGGGGACTTCGCCCGTGCCCCCCAGATCGGTGATTGGGGAGGGGTCCGGAAGCAACCGTACTCGGCCGAAGACGACGAGCCAATCGCCGTCGCGCAGCGCGGGAAGCCCCTCGGCGGAAACCATTATCCCCATGGCGATGGCATCCGCCAGGCAGCACACCATGTTGCCCCGCAGCAGGGCGAACTTTCCGATGCGGTCCAGCTGGGCGCTGCGCTTGACGATCCCGCGCGTTACATAGCCCTGGTCCGACGGCACGGCCTGGCCGGTCTGCAATAAAAGGAAAAGCCGGGCGGGATTCGATTTGAGAAAACTATCGCCGTTTCGGACCACGTGGGGGTCAGGATCGGTCCGGACCTCGGCAGGCGGCTTGGCAGCAAAACCGGTAGAGCCCTTCAAGGAGCCGCTGCCGGCATGCAGGGCCAGCACCGCTAACATCGCAAAGCACAGGGTGCGCAGCACGTCGGCTTTGCCATGCGGGCGGAGCAGGAATGCCGCACCCACCAGGCAAAACCCAACGGCCGCCGCGGCAGTGAGTGGGCGGAATTTGGGATTCATAAACGCACCGTAAGCCTCGGCTTGGCTGAGAAGCAGCATGTAAAGGCCCAACCCGAAGACGAACGCACCATCCAGTGCCAGAAGGAGCCGTTTCATCAACTTATCTCATTAGAAGGCTCAAGAGGTTCGACAAAACAAACACACAGACCACCGGTATGATGATGAGCGGCCAGGCAATTTTTTTTGGAAACGCCGAAAAATACATGCCCATTAGTTTAAGATCCACCATCGCGCCCAAGGCCATGAAGCCAAGTTGAGCTGCCGGGGGCACATACACAAAGGAGGCGGCGACAAAAGCATCCGCCTCGGAACAGACGCAGAGCAGAACCGCCAGGAGCATCAGCACGGCAATAGACAGAGAAGCGTTGCCTGCCAGCGCCTGAACGAGCTGCCAGGGCAAGAAGACCTTGAAGGCGGCTGAGGCCAGGGCGCCCAAGACAAGATATTTTCCCATGTCCAGAAATTCAGAAGCGCCGCTGCTGAGAAGATTCAGAACCATCCGGTGATTGCACCCATCGGCTGAAACGCGCTGGGCGCCGTGAGAATGCTGATGCTTCAAGTCCGGCAGCGAGGCCGGCCGGATTGAATCGGCATGAAACTCGGCGAAAAGACGGCCGCGGCAGAGCCACCCCGTGAGGGCCGCGCCGCAGGCCGCCACCAGGGCTCGTGCAAGGGTCATCTTGAAGTTGCCGCTGAACGCCACGTAGGTGGACAGCAGCACTACGGGGTTAATCACCGGCGCTGCCAGCATGTACGTGATGGCGGTGAGCGGCGGGACCCCCTTTTCCAGCAGGCGGCGGGCTAGGGGCACCGAACCGCACTCGCAGATCGGCAGGATCATTCCACCCAGCAGGCCGACGGCCATACGGCCGAGCAGCCCTTTAGGGAGCCGGCGTGCGATTCGCTCCGTGTCCACGTACCGCTCGACGGCGGCCGACAGCAGGGACCCCAGGAGCAGAAACGGGGCGGCCTCCAGGACGATGGACACGGCGATGCGCGCCATCAGTTGAATATCCTGAAGCATCATCAAGGCTGTGTCTCCACCGGCACCTCGCCATGGCGGTCTCGGATGAAAGAGGGGTATCGGTTGCCCGACTGATAAGTCTTATATTCCAGGACGATTGGCATGTCACCTGGTTTCGAGTATAACCTTCACGGCAGGCCCAATCGAGCTGCCCACTTCCGCAGCGTGCTTCCAAGGAGGCTATCATCGATGAAAATGCAGTCGATTCCATTCGAGGCCATCGATTGGACCACGATCGAAAAAACCGAGCATCCAGGCACCGACGGAGTTGCGCTCTGGCGGACGCGACAGTTCAGCGACATTAGAGTGCGTATGGTCGACTATTCCCCCGGCTATCTCGCCGACCACTGGTGTTCCAAGGGGCACATCCTGCTGGTGATCGAAGGGGAGCTTGAAACCGAGTTGGCCGACGGCCGCAGGTTCACGCTGAAGGCCGGCATGAGCTACCAGGTGGCCGACGGGGCCGAGCCGCATCGCTCCTCTACGCGGACAGGGGCCAGGCTTTTCATTGTGGATTGAGGGTGTGCCGTTGGAGGTGCGGTTAATGAAGACCATCGGCCTGCTCGGAGGCATGAGCTGGGAGTCCTCGCTCGAGTATTACCGCATCATCAACCAGGAGGTGCAAGCGAGGCTGGACGGGCTGCATTCGGCCCGATGCCTTTTGTACTCCGTGGATTTTGCCGAGATCGAAGCGCTCCAGCATCGGGGCCAATGGCCGCAGGCCGGAGCGCTGCTGGCCGAGGCCGCGAGGCGCCTGGAACTCGGGGGCGCGGATTTTTTGGTTCTGTGCACCAACACCATGCACAAGGTGGCGGACGACATCCAGGCCGGCAGCGGCATACCGTTGCTGCACATTGCCGATGCCACGGCGGAAAAGATCAAAGCAGCCGGGATTTCCCGGGTGGGTCTTCTGGGAACGCGGTTCACAATGGAGCAGGATTTCTACCGGGGGCGGCTGGAGCAACGCCACGGGCTCGATGTGGTCGTGCCCGAGCCGGGGGCTCGCGAAATGGTTCACCGCGTGATCTATGACGAGCTTTGCCGGGGCTTGATCCGGGATTCGTCGCGGGCTGCCTACCGAGGCATCATCGAACACCTGGTGAAGCGGGGTGCACAGGGGATCATCGCAGGCTGCACCGAGATCGAACTGCTGGTGCGCGAGGAGGACAGTGCTGCGCCGCTTTTCCCGACGACGAGGATCCATGCCGTCGCGGCAGTCGACCGAGCCTTACAAGGTGCAGGTTCAATATGACGCGGATCGTGGGAGAGGTGTCATGATGTCACCCTTTGAAGCGTTTGACCGGGATTTGAGCGGCGAAGAGCGTGCGATCGTTAACGGCCTCACCGGTCCGGCCGGTGTTCAGGCGTTCCTGGATTCGATCCCTTACAGCACGGACGAGTTTTACCGCTGCCCGCTGCGGGTGCTGAGGGACCGCACGGCCCACTGCTTCGACGGCGCCGTGTTTGCCGCGGCGGCGCTGCGGCGCATCGGCTACCCGCCGCTGATCCTGGACATGCTGTCCAACGGCCGCGACGACGAGCACCTGCTGGCACTGTTCAAGGATCACGGCGGCTGGGGGGCGGTGGCCAAGTCCAACTTCGTGGGGCTGCGCTTCCGCGAGCCGGTCTACCGCACCATCCGCGAGCTCGTGATGTCCTACTTCGAGCAGTATTACAACCTCGAGCGCGAGAAGACCCTGCGGGGCTACACCGGGCCGCTGAACCTGAGACGCTTCGACCGGCTGAACTGGATGACGGCCGATGAAACCATGGATCTGATCGCCCGGCGTACCGAAGAGATCCGGAGGGTCATGTTGATCGACGCCGAGATGGAGCAGCGCTTGTCCCCCGTGGATGAGCGCTCCTACCAGGCCGGCCTGACCGGCGCGGACCCCAATGGCATTTACAAGGTTAGGCCGTGACGGACCGCGTTCCATAATTGGGAAGGGATCCCACGATGGGTGAAAGACCGCTCGATTTTCCGCCGTGCCGGTTCTGCCCTTCCGAAATCAAGCCCTCGGTTGTCGCCGAGCTTGATTCGGTCTGGGCCGTGCCGGATCCGCATCCCGTAACCGAGGGGCACCATCTCATCGTTCCCAAACGGCACTCCATGGACTTTTTTTCGATGACCGAGAAAGAGCGGCGGGACGCCGAAGCGCTGATTCTGATCCTCAAGAGCCGGATCAGCGCAGCAGACCGGACGGTGACCGGCTTCAACATCGGGATGAACTGCGGGGCGTCGGCGGGGCAAAGCGTCTTTCACGCCCATATTCATCTCATTCCCCGCCGGGAGGGCGATACGCCCCATCCGCGGGGCGGAGTGAGGGGTGTCATCCCGGACAAGATGAGCTATCCGGCAATGTAATGAAGCCGGATATGCGCTTTTTATCGCCCTGCACGGCAGATTCGTTTTCATGGGGGAGTGGCTTCCAGCCATAATGATCGCGGCCAGATGCCGCTCCCACAGAGAATAGAGTGCAATTCGTCGAAAGGCTTATTTCGGCGGCGCCATGCGTGCTTTCGCCCTGAGAATCAAGGCTTCGCGAGGGTTCTTGGGGACCAGCGGCAGTTTTTCCGGCGGTTTGCGCGCAAGGGTGAGGGCGCCGCTCGGGCAGGTGGTGACGCACAGCCCGCAGCCGATGCAGCGGTCCGGATTGAGGACGGCGAGCGCGTCGGACATTGAGAGGGCATCCATCTGGCAGCGGTCTTGGCAAACCCCGCAGCCGACGCAAAGACCCTGGTCCAGCGCGGCCGTGAACGGCGAGGCCACGGCGGCCGCCGGAACCGGCTGGCGCTTCAGGTGCTTGAGCACCTGGCAGCAGTCCCCGCAGCAGCAGCAGATGTTGACGATGTCCTGGGAGTTGCTGGGTTGGAGCACCAACCCTTGCTCTTCGGCCATTTTAAGGATTTCCAGGGTCTCTTCCAGGGTGATGAACCGGCCCAACCCGTTGCGCGCGTAGTACTCGGCGCCCCACCCGAAAATCAGACAGGCCTCCCTGAGCTTTTCGCAGCCGGCCCCCTTCAGTTCGTGTTCGCGGCGGCAGATGCAGGGTGCCACCAGGAACGTGGTCTGCCTGCGCACGATCTCTTCAGCCTGCTCGTAGGGCAGCACCTCCATGCCGGCGCTGATGCTCTTTCCGACCGGGATGGTGCGCAGCTGCGGCACGCGGCTGAAGGCCGTGCGGGACAACACCGGGATGTACTCGTCCATGTCCCGGATAAACTCCGGGTCGAGGTCGTTCACGTGGTATTCCCAGATGCCGATCACGAACTGGGCGGCCATGTAGACGTGCGGCCGGTCGGGGGCCTCGATGCTGAAGATCAGGCCCCTGCGGGACATCTGTTTGAGCCTGGCCTCGGCCTCCTCCTCCGAAAGACCCGCGCGGCCGGCGATCGCGGCCGCCGGTTCGAGTTTCATGCCCACGTGGATGGCCAGCCCCGCCTCCTCGGGCGTGAACAGCCGCTTTAGAATGCGCAGTTCAACACCGCTTTCGGTCGCCGGAAAACCTGCCGGCAGACTGTCCAAGTGCTCTCTCAAACGAGTGTAGACATCAGACATCTCGGTATCCTCTTTATATTTCACATGGCGCTATGGCGACGGGGGCTCACGAAGAAACGTGATAGCGCGCATATTTACACGCACCGATTTTTTTTGTAAAGGGCGGGATCGGTATTCTCGAAACACTGAAGTCTGCAGGGATCGATTCCGAAGCCGGCGATATGGTGGACCAGGTCTATCAGGGCTGATGAGGTGAGCCCTGCCCGGCGGGCAGGATAACATCGCAAGCGAAGGGACGAGGGGCTGCGACGGGGGCTGTGATGGATTACTGGCGGGCCATCTCTTCGGTCAGCAGAAAGCGCTCCAGTTCACTTTCCAGCACCCTCCAGCCCTTCCCGATTTTCTTGGCCCGGATTTTGCCCGCGGTAATCAGCTTAAGGAACGTCGGCCGCGAAATGCGCAGATACAGGCAGGCTTCGTTGGTGTTGAAAACCTGCGTCAGGCCATTCAACGTCGAGCGGCTTCGACGCCGGTCCGGTTGGACCCGTCGGTCGGGAGTCGTTCGGTTGTTAACGGAATCCATTTTTTTCCTCTTCTTTAGAAAACCCCATTATGCTTGAATATCGGCCTGAAATTTAGACTTCTTTAGCTCGGCAGTCCCTCTTTTTATTATCTACTGAAATAGTTAGAAATTTTATCGGGGAAAGGGAGGCAATGAAATAAACAGACAATACCCTCGAAGCCCGAGGCTGTCTATCCGGCCGCTTCATTTGCGGATATTTATTCAGGCTTTAGTGAGCAGAATCGCATTTTGAGGGGGGCTGACAACTCGGACGCAAGCTATACCTAAAACAAGAGGAGACCAAGGCCTCCTCTTGTTGCTTTTCGTAATCAAGTGGATTACGGCCGCCAGCCGCCAGCTGCCGAGGTCCCGAAATAGGTTACGTAAATATGGCTGGAAGATGACCGCGGGCAGCGCTGGCTGCCGTCATTTACAGTGATCTTGTAGGCAGAATCGGGAGGCGTGGCAGACGCAATCAAGAAGCTGTTGCTCGGGTTCAACGCAGGCCGATCATTCGAGGCGTTCAGGCTGGTATCGGTTACCGTTGTATTGGCCGGTTCGGAGAAATAGGAAGCAATGGCTGCCTGGATGGCCGTCGCATCCGACTCCGCCCGGGAGCAGAAGGCCTTGTTGCGGTAGCTGATGAAGTTCGGGATGGCGATCGCCGCCAGGATGCCGATGATGGCGATGACGATCATGAGTTCGATCAGGGTGAAACCTTTTTGATTCATTTTAATCATTGCGTTCTCCTCTCTTTGGTTTTCGCAAGGTGTTTTGCCATAGTTCAAGATAGCCTGTATCGGTAGCGTGTAAGCTAAAGCGATTGAATGTATTCGATGACTTTTCGTTTCACCAGGTTTTCGAACTCCAGCGAATCCGCTTCCACCGTTTGAAGAATCTCATCGCCGGGGACTTCTATCTCGATGAATTTCTTGTTTTGCTTCAGATTAAAGCCGATTTTCTTGATGCTGATATCCTCTTTCATTTTTTCGCCCTCTCGTTTCTAATTGTTCAGGGTTGCTTGAACGATTCGCGACAATTCCGCCAACTGGTAAGGTTTCTGGAGAAAGCCGTCGGTTCTGTTCAACAGATTTCCGTTGGCTTCGCCGCTCAGACTATAGCCGCTTGAAAGCAGCACTTTGGTGCCTTTGTGGCGGTTTTGGATGGCGCTCAGTATACGGTCCGGGTTCATGTCGGGCATGACCATGTCCATGATCACCATGTCGATTTTATTTTGGTTTTGATGCAAAAAATCTACGGCTTCCCGGCCGGATTTGGCGGCCATTACAGAATACCCCAGACGCTCCAGCATTTTGGCAACAGTCACAAGGACGACTTCTTCGTCATCGATGACCAGCACCGTCAAAGACGGCACCTGACTCGGGTTTTGATGTTTGTACGAGCAGCACTTGTTTCGCCCTGTGTTTTTCGCATCGTAAAGTGCCTCGTCGGCCATTTTGATAAAACCCGCGACATCGATGTCTCGGTCTTTTTCAAACGACGCAATGCCGAAACTCATGGTGACGGATATCGACCGCTCATCGTAGATTATCTTCAGCGATTCTATGGACTTCCTCAACCGTTCGGCCGTAAGCAAGGTATCTTTGAGGGGCGTCATGGGCAGGATTATGGCGAATTCCTCGCCTCCGTAGCGGGCGATATGGTCCGAGTCCCGCAGCAGTTTCCTGAGCTGAGCGGACACGCACTTCAATGCATGGTCTCCGGCTTGATGTCCGAAGAAGTCGTTAATCGATTTGAAATGATCCACATCGGCCATGATGATGGAGAGGGGTGTTTTGTAACGGGCGGCGCGGCTGATCTCCTGGTAAAGAATTTCCATGAACCGCTCATGATTGTATAGCTGAGTCATGCTGTCGAGGCCTACCTGCTGCCGTAGCTGGTCCAAGCAACATGCCTGGCTCTGTACCTTATGCAGGAGTTCACTTGACAGATCGGCCAATTCGCTTCTAGCCGCATCGATGATCTCGATATGTTTTTTTTCATCGATTTGCAGTTCGAAAATGGGGAAAACGCTTCTCACCCCTTCAGCCACCTGCTCGGCAAGGTCGGTTTTGTCGATGACGGAGGTGAGCCCATAGGCCCGGATGTATTTCTCGATCTCGGAATAGCCGGCGCTGAGATCGGAGCCCTTGAACAAATCTATGTACAAAGAGGAGAGGTGGAGTATTCGGGTCAACTGTTCGATGTCGTCAAGTGGGCAGACCAGTCGCTCAGGGCAATGATGAAACCCGATCGGCACGTTAAAGGAGGCGGGCAGCCCCCAGGAATGGGCGACGAACTCACCGACCTCCATGTGGTTTATTCCCAGCAGGTTCTTTTCGATTTCGTGTAACGGGCTCCCGCCGGGCCCTGCTTCGCCGATGACTTTTTCATATCCATCCGGCATGGACTCCACCATGATCAGCATGCCGATGTTCTGCAGAAGGCCGAGGAAAAATGCGTTTTCCCCATGGCGGCGGTTGATTTTTTCGGTCAGCGATTTCGCTGCGACGGCACCGATGAGGGAGTCTTTCGAGAATTGGACGTAGTCGAATGGGCATTTTCCTTTTGTCGCAAACCCCTTTAACAGGGAAAAACTTAATGCCAGGTTCTTGACCGCATTCAACCCAAGGTAAATGATCGCCTGGTGGACCGAGCTGATCTTGTTTGAAAGGCCGTAAAAAGGCGAGTTGACCACCCTTAACACTTTCGCGCTCAGCGAACTATCCGCGGAAATGACCTCGGAAATTTCCCCGATGTTGGGTGTTTCCCGCTGCATGGCCTGCAGGATCTTGATCGCCACGCCGGGTAGTGTGGGCAGTTTCCCGATTTTTTTGGATAGGTCTTTCAAGTCATTTTGTGAAGCCATTGGTTGTCTCCAGATAGAACGAATTCAGCGCCCAGCCTCGCGGACGAATACCGCATGTTGTCATCCACCATCGCATCCTGAAACCTCGGTTAGATTCGGATGGGTGCAATCCGCCCAATTGAACTGTCTCTTTTTCCCCGAAATAGTGAGTACGCCGCATGATTTTTTTTGATCGCAATCAAAAGCCTGTTGAATGCTTACGTATGGCATCGCGTCGGGATCGGGGTCTTCGATAATTATCGAGGTGATCGTGACTTCTTTATCTATTTTACTGCACTGACACTGTTCATATCTAAGTTGGACTTTATTCATTTTGACTCAAACCATTAGGGCCGAGATCATATTTTTGTTTGCGCAAGGAGGGTTCATCGATTCATGTCATTCAGCTCTTATACGATGGCATACAGGAAAGAATTCCAAGCCATCACCACGAGATACAAGAAAAGCATGGCTGGAAAAACATCCCTGACTTGGATTCGATCGCCGAAGACTTGACTGTTGCTCACCACAAGGAGACACATCACTCCAGAACAAGTCAGCAGAAACTTGCTGGCTAAAAAGAACCACGGGCCCAGATCCAGGCAGAAGGACATGAGGGGGTTGATTTCATGCGCGCCCTGATCCAGAAGATGAAGCGTCATGAAGCCGTCGATGATCGAAAGGATTACAAGGAAAATGATAACCCCCATGAATGTTTGATCGTACTCATCCACGAATTTAATCCCCTGTCTGTCCGTTGCTCTCCTCAACGTTTTGCGCCTTTCCGATGATGTGCAGAATTTTTATCAGCATCGCCTGTCAGCGCCCGATAGTTGGTCCCTCAGTTGAACAACTCGCGCCACCATCTATAGTGAAAATTAACGTTCGGGGTCAGGGGGTCGATGGCGATGACCCCCGCGGCAAACGATTGGGACATTGCATCAGGGTTGGTGCTTCCCACGGAAACCAGTATCTTGGCGATGTTGTCCGTTATGACCATTACGGTCTTTGATGGGATCCCGCCGCCGATCACGGAGGACCGGTCCTTGTTGCCGTCGCTGTTGAAATCCAGCACGTTGCCTGCGGTCTTGTATTGCAGCGCGTATATGCGCCCATCGCCGCCGGGGACGCAGGGCGCTGTGTTCGGCGTGAACGTCGTGACATAAACGGTTTTGTAAAAAACCGTGTTCTCGGAAAGGACTTTTTCACCGGTGCCCAGCTGTATGTACCAACCTTGGTCCACGCGACCGTCGGCGTTGACGTCGGAGGTAAGTTTGTCTAGGGAGGGGCTGGGCGACGCGGGGTTCGTCATGTCCACCAGATCGGTCTCATAATAGGCGGCGGCATGCGTGTCTCTTACGCAGTAGAACCGGTCACTGGTTGACGTGATGCAGGCATTCTCACGATCGCCGGTTCCGATGAACAAGAGGTCGTAGCCCTTTTCCAATGTCAAGCTGGGCGGGTAATAGAACTTTCGTGCGTGCGCGGTGTCGGAGACAAAGACAACCTTGGCACTCCAGTTAAAAATGTTTTCATCGCTGTCCGGAAAAGGCAGCGGCGCACCGGACGTATCCGTGAAATGGCCGATGCGCCACAGCTGGCTTCCCAGATCGCCGACATAGACCTTGTCCACGAACCCGTTGTCGTCCGAGTCGAAGACGGCAACGTTGCTGGCGATGCTGTAATTCATGACCGTGAGGGTTGCATCGTTCTTGAATGCCTTGACCACCTGACCGGTAAATACGTTTATGGCGAGAATGGCCTTCCCGGAAGCGTTCGTGGCGCTGTAACCCCCGCCGATGAAAAAAACCGGAGTCCCGACGGTGTCGGTTGCGGAGGTCTTCACCAGTCCGAACTGGGGCTCCGACCAGCTCTCGCCCAGCTCGACAACAGTGCTGTTGTCGATCCTCCACAGATGGATAGGCGATTCCGGATTCGTGATGTCGAGCGCAAAGTAGCTCGACCCGCCCTTGCGTTCGCCGCTGACGAGAATGACCTGGTCCCCCGCGTCGATGAGGCCGTTCTTGTTGACATCCTTGAAATAGGCTTTAGGGCTGGAATCGACATAGTACTGATGGCCGGTGCCCTCCACCATGTTTTTCAGTTTCGGGAGAAGATCCGGCGGAATAAAGGCCCACGATTCCGTGCCGTAATTCGATTCATTTCCATTCGAATCGACCAGGGCGTCATAGACCGCGTGGAGCATGCCGTCGTTGGATCCGAAGAAGACATAGGCCTTGGTGGTTCCGTCCGGATAGCGGTAATGGAACACGAGCGGCTCGCTGTGCAGAACATCGCCGGTTATGACGGCACGGTTCTCCGCCAGATCACCGTCTCTGTCTTCGTCGAAGGCATCCGCGCCCCTGACATAATCGATGATCTTGGACGGCGCTAGTGCCGGATTACCCAGAAGGCTTGCTGAGATATTGGACGAATTGAAGGCGTTGGGGTCTATCGTCAGGTTGCCGGTGCCCAGGTAAGTGTAGATCTTGCGGTCGCTGTTTAGGATGTAATTGGAATTTCCCGGGGTTGCCCAGTCCTTTGTCTGCCAATAGGGCTTGGCGTCGTCATTGATCGCGCCGTTGGGCCAGGTCGCGGGGTTGCCGTCCTTGTCGATGATGGCGAGGCTTGCGGAAAGCCCGAACTTGGTGACGTTTCCTTCCCAGAAGTTATCCTGGCCGGGCTTGAAAAACGCCATGTAGATCTTGTTGCCGCTGGTCGTGCGCGTCACCGGCACTACGGGCGCGGTGAACGAGTTGGTTTTGGAGATGATGTCGTTCACGGCCGCCAAAAGTTTCGATGACAACTGGTCCGGGTCTTGGGCCGTGTAGTGGTACCTGGCGTAATCCTTGTGGCTCGTATCGTAAAGGTTGAGGCTCCCATTGCCGTTGTTGGAGGCGTTGACCAGGAAAAGGTTGCCGATCTTGTCGCCCATGAAGCCTACGGTGTAGGTTCTCACGTTTTGGAATCCGGGCCGGTAGTCCACGATGTCGTTGTTGAAAAGGTAATAGGCGACGTCGTCCAGATAAGTGGTGCCGTTCTGATTGACGGGGATCGTATACACGGTGCTGTTCTCTTTGATTTTCCCCTCTCCGATGCCTGCGCTGTCGTTATCATAGTCCGAAAGGGAACTGGGTGAGGAGCCGGCCGCCGTGGCCTTGTCTTCCGATGAGATTCCGGGCGACACTACAATGGCGAAATTTTTCTGGCAGTAGTAGGCCACCACGCCCGAGGAGGGGGACCCGAAATATCCGCCGATCGATGCCAGGCCCTCCGCCAGGGGGGAGTAGGTCACCGTCCCCATGTTGTTGATGTTGTTGACGTAGCTTGAGTTCAAGGTGTTGTTTTCAGGGTCTGCCGCCAGCGGAGTGTTCACCACCATCCCCAGGGGCTGTACATTGGAAGCGCCGCTGGAATTGGAGGTGAAGCTGTAAATGGAAAAATACGCCTTGTTGGCCGCCAGCCTGGCAATGGTCATCAGGGCCTTCTTGGCATAGTAAAAGCGGCTCTTACCGGGCAGGTCGGATCCGTTGCCGGTATAAGCTCCGTCGCCGGTGCTGTAAAATATCCAGTTCAGGTAATTTTTCGAGTACCGAAAGTTGGCGGCCTTGTCGATGACGCCATCCACGCTAGTGGTGGAGGGAACGGCGGGCAGGGTTATCGTCCGCCCGTTGATCGTCCAAATGGGGGTTTTCAGGTCCCCATCCGCCCCCAGTTGGAATTGACTGTCGGCAACCACCAGGCTGTCGGGGATTTCGACCAGATAATACTTTCCGCCGTTGACCTTGATGCTGTAGCCCTTGTCTTTGAAAAAGCCATTCCCCGTGGCCTTCCCGTATTGTACGACATCCACCGGCGTGGCCGTGGTGGGCGCATGATTCACGCTGTTTTTGTAGTCCGAGTGCCAAACGATTTCCTCCATGGAGGCGCCGTTGTCCAGGAGAATCACAATGTTCGGAGGAATGTCATTGGCCGTCGTCGTAAACGTGCAGGTGTCGTCCCCAAGCGCCGGGGGCACCGGCAGCGCGGTCAAGAAGGCGATGGCCGCCAGTACGATGACAAATAGACGTTTTTTCATGGTTGCACCCGATGTCTTCCGCAAATTAAAACCCGATACGATAGAAACCTGCCTCTATCAGCGTCGTCGCATTGCGAGGCCCGTGGCCTCTGCAGGTCATTTGGTATATGTGGGACCGAAATTTACCGACCTGATACCCTGAGCCGCGCGGCGGAGTTGAGGAGTTCAGATATTCGACCTCCCCGTTAAAAGACTCGGCTGCATTGGAGACGATCATCTGACTTGCAGCGGGGTCGGAAGCGTTCGGGAAATAAACCGGATTCCCGGTGGTGATGTTCTGTGATCCATAGAGATCAGGGTTGTTGCGAACGTAGGCTTTGGCGGCTTCCGCGGCGTAAAAAGACTTATTGTACAGTTGATTGTTGGCGGTGATCTGCAGGTCGTCCTGTGATGTTCTAACCGACATAACTCCGAGGAGGGTCACCAACAGAAGCACCAGGAGGCAGACCACCATCACAATACCTTTTTGGTTTTGGCATACATCCGCCGGGGAAAATTGCGGGTTCATCTTCGGTTCTCCTCCGAATGGCAATCGCCGTTCAATCCTCGTGTTTTATAAAAAAAATCTTCACCTGTTTCTGATTCGGCCCCGGGGCGAAAAGCCTTTTCCAACTTACGGATAGATCAACCGTTTTCGACTCGAACACACCGTCGCTGTTCAGATCGGTGTTGGTTACCGCCCATTGGATTAGATATTTTCCGGAAGTTTTTGAATGGGGGTTGGATGCCGGGTCCAGTGCGCTGTGCAAAAAGGGTAACTGCATGATCTCTTCCATCTGACCGGAAGCCAGGTTTGATGCCTGGGCGATATCCGCTGAATTCCGGCTTTCTACGCTGGCGGATACCTGCAGCGCAGCCACAGCCAGTATCCCGATCGCAAATATCGACAAAGCGATCAGGACTTCAACCAAGCTGAAGCCGGCCTCCGGTTCATTCTCCCCCCTTGAATATTCTTTTTTCATAAAGGCACGCCCAGCTCACATTGACATGTTTCGGCAGAATATTTTTTTAGACAACGTTTTAACGATTTCTCTGTTGAAGCCTGCTGGCTGGCGGATGGTGAGAGAAATCGTAACGGATCTTATCAGCGAAAGATCGGTGATGGGAAAAGTCAAAAGATTTTCATTTTCATCAAGATACTGAAACTGGAGATTTTCCACCTGATCGGCGACATTGTCCCAAGAGGCGCTCGGAGTTCCTTCTGAAAGGCACTGCCGCAAAAGCTTGGTTGCGGTGTCATAGGAATAGGTAATACGTTCGAGGTCCATCTCCTGAATCCCATTTGAAAGGTCGGCCGCATTGATTACGCCATCCATGTTTCGGTCCGCCGTGAAGCGGATGGTGGTCGCTGTCGCCTCCTCGATCCCTGCATGGGCGGACCCGAACCGGTCCAGGCCCGCCATGCGGATATCCTGCTCCATGTAGCCCAGGCTAGTTCGGAGGCTTTGCATAACATCTGCCTGGACTTCGTTGCCGGTGTTGGATTTTGTAACCGAAGCAAAAACGCCGTAGATAGAACCGAGTGCAAGGCTGACGATCGCGATGACGATTAACAGCTCAACCAAGGTCAGCCCGCGCTGATTTTCTCGATCTATCGGATTCATTGGGTTTCCACCGTCGACATCTCAATGGGCGCTTATTCTTCCGAATCGGTTGTTCATGTCCAGCGTGGCGGACTTGCCATCCGCGTCCACCACAACCAGAATACCGGCATTCCCGACATACCCCCTGCCGTTGAACTGGGTCCGTTTGCCGTCGAATGTTACCTGGTTCAGGTCGATTTTTAACCCGTTCGACAAGTTTCGGGTGCACAGTTGTTTTTCCCCTCCATCCCTGACCCAGTTTTCCTTGGTTCCTCCGTCCGCCCCGTTGTCCACAAAAATCCCGTATCCATCTTCCCGAATCAGCACCGCCACCGGCCCATTTTCGCGGATCGCCTGAGACCGTGCCATTTCAAGATCCCCCCGGATCATGCTGATTGCATCCCTCAATATGGTTTGCCTGCGTTGGTTCATAAATGAAGGCAACGCCACCGAAACCATGATGGCAAAGATCGCTATCGCAACCATCAGTTCGATTAGGGTAAACCCGTTACTTTTTCTCATCATGACCTCAGCGGCGACGGCGGTATGGTTGATGGGTGTTCAAGGCCTTGTAATTCCTGGATCGGGATAGATGGGGTTTTCTTGAATTTATAAAATAACTAGTAAATGTGTATGGTGAATATAACGATGCGATGCGGGGCGAGGGGCAATAGCGATCGTGGATTCGCGCTTTTCGGGGAAAATTGAAATTACTGTTTATAATATATTGATGGAAGCTTAGCTGTGTAATTCAAACCGGCGGGGGGCGCCCCCAAAGAGCACCGGAGCCGTCCGCTTTCAGCCGGCTGAGATAATGCCGCCAAGAGTTGCGGTACCGTGATGGTCTTCAGAACAGCAGCGGCAGGTTCAGGACTTGAGCAGGGAGCGCAGGTTGACCTTTTTGTTCTTGATTCCGAGCTTGACGCGGATATGGTGGCGGTGGGTCAGAATGGTGCTCTTGGAAAGGTGCAGCATCTTGGCAATTTCTTTGTTGGTTTTGCCGTCACGGACCAATTGCGACACTTTCAACTCAGTCGGTGAGAGTTTATATTCCGGCGCCGAAAGCTTGGCATAATTCAGATCGTAGAAATTCTTCAAGTTTTCTTCGATCAGATGAACGTACTCAAGCTGATCTTGCTGCATCGGGGTCTGCTTGAGGTTTTCCAGGTAGGGCAGGACCAGGCTTTTGATCTTGTCGGCGAGTTTATCTTTGGTCAGGGACAGATCTTTGTCTCTGTGTTCGAGGAGGACCTGCATCGCCGTTTCGGTATCCGCAAGCTTCCGGGAGGTTGAAGAGAGTTTTTCCTGAAGCGCTTCAACCTCAGACGGTGGCGCATCGATTTCGACAGCCAACCCGATGATCCCTGCGATTTTTCTATTCTTGTCGATGAATGGGATTTTGTCGATCCGCAAAAACTTTTTGTTATCGTTCAGCGGTTGTTTTATCAGATTGAAGAGCGGTCGGCCGGAAGCGTATACCGATTCATCCTCCTTGCGCAAGACAGCCATGAGTTCAGGATCGTTGATCACGTCATCCACACGCTTGCCGATCAACTCTTTTGGCGCGAACCCGACCATTGCGGCATAGCTTTGGTTCAGCCACACAATCCTGTTGTCGGTATCCTTCACATAGATGCCGATGGCGCCCTTCTCCATGTACCGGCGCAGCTCAGCCAGGTAAGGCAGTCCGGCAAGGCCCGGCTTAGGCTCGCCGGGTTTTGGTAAAAGCGTTGTAAACTGGCCGGTCGTAGGAGCCTTGTTGATGATGACGAGAAGTCTTTTCTGAGACGAGCTCGAATCGCAATAAGGCAGTATGCTAAACGATTCGCCATAGTTCGCCTTGAAAAATTCGTTCCCCAAAAATGTGGCAGGCTTACCGGAATCCAACACCTCCTGCTCTTTCTTCCAGATGGCATCGGCATATTTCTTCGGCAGATAATCAAAGACCGTCTTCCCGACGGTTTCTGACAGCGTCGTGCCTAACATGCGGCATGCGGCCTTGTTAATAAAAGAGACTCTATGCTGCCCATCCATGGAGATCACGGGATTGGCCATGGCGTCTAAAATCTGAACGAACTGCGCCCTGTTCGCTTGGACATCGACGACAGCCGTTGGTATTTGCTCCGGTTTAGAAAGGAACATGACGCAGCCTTTTTGTCCTGCGGCCTGAACGCAAATAGCTCTGTATCTTACCTGCAAGTCTTCTTGGTTGGACAGATGAAGC
>Ga0316605_10001042_pt1 | contig 16783 bp, 7 predicted proteins | sample OWC_soil_day20_n_FD_207666 | JGI IMG/M metagenome (GOLD analysis project Ga0316605, IMG submission 207666) | Wetland soil microbial communities from Old Woman Creek delta, Ohio, United States - OWC_soil_day20_noCT | ecosystem: Environmental > Terrestrial > Soil > Wetlands | place: USA: Ohio... | reverse complement strand
TGTGGTAAATTAATGATGTATAATATTCAGGAAAATTCGCTCGATGTGTATAATTTAGGGATAACAGGTCCCATAAGAAGCATTTTACTTTACAATAACCATTATTATTTATGTACCGAAAGTCAGGGCATTTGTTATATTTCAGTGAATTTTACATCAGGCACTACTGATCTTTTCTCATTGAATGCAAAAACCGGTTTAGACGTAAATTCAATCAATCAATTATTCATTGAAGATAATAAATTTTGGGTAGTATCCTTCAATAAAGGTATATATCTTATTGACAACAACCTTCCCGATTTTTCATATGTAAAGTTTCCTGTTGATGATAACACTTTCTGGGGTAATTATGTAAATAGCATTTTGGAAGATAAGAGAGGTAATATTTGGATGGGTACAGAAAATGGTTTAGTGCATGTTGATACTACAAAAAAAAGATGGAAACATTTTCCTCTATCAGATGGGGTTTCCGGAATTAGTCAATTCAACACCCTGAGTCTTGCCGAGGATGTTAATGGCAATATTTGGGCTGGTGGAATTTTAGGTAGCCGATTTGTATGTGTTGATAAAAACACTGGTAAAATTATCAACGAACATGCTTTACCTATGGACAAGAAAAGCACTCAGTCAGGTCGTGTCAATTATATATACAATGACCCGGTTTCAAATGATTTATTCTTAGGAGGCAGCCAAAGTCTTTTTTCCCGGCTTTCCAATCATGATATAAAGTTGAAGAGTTACAACTTAAATTACGTAAATTGTATTGAACGAAATAGCAAAGGATTACTTGTCGGAACATCAAATGGACTTTACCTTTTTGATGAAATAACGGGACTGTCCACTCGTGTCGCCTTATCACCTAAACCTACTCCTGTTAATCAATATGTAAACGTTATTTTCAGAGATTTCAAAGAAAATATTTGGATTGGAACTGAAGGGGGATTGTTCTTATTGAATAAAGATCTTAAATTACTGAAATCTTATACAAAACATTCAGGGTTGCCATCCAACTGTATATATGGTATTTTAATCGATGGACGCAACAGAGTTTGGATTAGTTCCGATATGTCTTTGACCTGTTTAAATCCTGTCAATGACGAAATAATCATTTTCAATTCTGAAGTCGGGATGGATGTTTCACAGTTTTTCCCTCATTCTACATATAAAACTCATAACGGAGACTTTCTCTTTGGAACAATTAATGGATTCATCCAATTTTCGCCAGATAAAATTGATCGGATTCAGACAGTTAGTAAAATAGTTTTTACTGACTTTATGATTGATTATCGTCATATTTCGCCCGACACTAAAGGTTCTCCACTCGTCGATTTAATAAACAATACAAATAAGCTTGAACTTCAACATAAGCAAAACACTTTTTCGATTTCTTTTTCATCCATCAATTTTACCAATCCGTGGACAGAAATTTTCGAGTGGCAGCTTGAAGGATATGACGAAAGCTGGATAAGCGATGACTTAACACACATTGCCCGTTATTCCAATGTTCCAAAAGGGAAATATAAATTTAAGGTACGCCTTCTAAATAAAGACAATCAGGCTGTAATTGCTGAAAAATCTATGGAAATTAAAATATTACCACCTTATTGGGCATCAGGATGGAGTTATTTTGTTTATTTTTCACTTTTGGTTTTATTGATTGTTTATGTTTTTAATAAAATTAAAAAAAGGGAAGAACAAAAAAACACTTTCGAAAAGATACAGTTTTTCTCCAATACAGCACACGAGCTCAAAACTCCAATTACATTGGTAAAGGGACCACTAGCTAAGCTTAAAGAAATTTCAACAGGAGACGAAAAAGAAAAAAACCTGATACGTATGGCTTTGAACAATACGAACAAGCTCTATAATATTGTTACTCAAATTCTTGATTTTGAAAAAACCGATTCAGGTGAAAACAAATTATACCTTGAACAGAAAGATATCAACATTTACTTGAAGGAAAAAGTTGAGCAGTTTAAGCAAATGAGTGATGAAAAGAATATTTCATTAAGTTTCAGACAAGAAATAAACGATTTAACAGTCTGGATAGATGAAGAAAGAATGGATAAAATCATTAATAATCTTCTTTCGAATGCCATTAAATATACGACAGAAAATGGTAAAGTAGAACTTATTCTAAGAGCAAATGGAACATCGTGGTTTCTTGAAATAAGTGACAATGGTATAGGTATACCATCCCGATTCCAGAAAAACATTTTCAAACCATTTAAACGTGCTGATAATGTAAACCTAAGCCATGATGCTGGAACAGGATTGGGATTAATGATCACAAAACAATTAGTTAACCTACATAATGGTACAATAAGTTTTAAAAGTGTACTAAACAAAGGAACATCATTTTATATCTCTTTTCCAATTCATTACACTGCTTTCGACAAAGAAAAATATATATTAGCCTCCTCCTCTCAGATTTACGAAATTGAAGCACAGAATGAAATAGTTGAAAATAATAAAAATGAATTAAAAAAGAAAATACTAGTTGTTGAAGACAACAATGATCTTAAAGAATTTATTAACCTCATCCTGTCTGAAAAGTATTTCATCATTATGGCAGAAGATGGAGTAGATGCATTAAAAAAACTAAAAAAAGCAGAGCCTGATCTAATCATATCAGATATAATGATGCCTAACATGGATGGTTACGAATTATGTCATCTAATCAAAACAAATAAAAACACATCTCACATTCCTGTTATTTTACTTACGGCTTTAAGTGGTCAATCACACCAGTTGAAAGGATATCAACTAGGAGCTGACAATTATATTGCAAAACCTTTCGACAATGAAATGCTATTACATACTGTTGAAAATACGATTGCTACTCGCGAAGCATTGCGCCAGAATATAATGCATATGTTGAACTGTGAAACAAACGAAGAATTTGAAATTAATTCTCAGGATAAAAAATTTATTGATGAGCTCGTTTCAATAATTAACGCGAATCTCCATGACCCTTCATTTTCAATCAATTTATTGAGCCGTGAAATGGCAATGAGTCGTTCTTCATTATTCAACAAATTAAAGTTACTAACAGGTAAAAGTCCAAATGATTTCATTCGATTCATTCGATTGACAAATGCTGCAAAAATTTTGAAAGAGAAGAATTACACTTCAATTGCAGAAATTTCATTTTCAGTAGGTATAGGTGATGAAAAGTATTTTAGCACAGCTTTTAAAAAACAATTTGGAGTCAGTCCTAGTAAATATCATAAATAAAAAATAAAATCAATTATCGTAGTACCTGATTAAGTAATATCTAATTCAAAAAAAATCAACATGAAAATTACAAAAACAATCAAAAGGCTAATTATTTCTGCTTTCTTTTTTGTCTTTCTGGCTAATGTCGTGTATAGTCAAAGTTCAGAAATCAGGGGAAGTGTTACTGATAGTGAAAATACCGGGATTCCTGGCGTAACCCTTTCCATAAAAGGTAAAAGTATCGGCACTATCACAGATATTAACGGAAATTACAAAATAACCGCGAACGTTCGAGATACTATAATTTTTTCTTATATCGGTTATGAAAAACAAGAAATTATTATTGGTAATAAAAAAGTTATTCATGTTACATTGCGTGAAAATTTATATCAGTTGGACGAAATAGTCGTGGTTGGTTACAATCAGATGAAGAAAAAAGATTTGCTTGGTGCGGTTTCTTCAATTCAAGCTAAAGATTTGGAAAAAATCCCCGTAGGAAGCGCGACTGAGGCCATCACGGGAAAACTTGCAGGTGTCCAGGTTACTACAAGCGAAGGTGCACCGGGTGCAGATATAAAAATCCGTGTACGTGGTGGTACTTCAATAACTCAAGATAATGCTCCACTTTATATTATCGATGGATTCCCAAGTGATTTGGGACTGGAAGGAGTCTCTCCAAATGACATTCAATCTATTGACGTGTTGAAAGATGCATCATCCACGTCCATTTATGGATCGAGAGGGGCAAATGGAGTTATCATTGTAACCACGAAAAAAGGTGAGGACGGACTCCGTGTTACTTATAACGGTTATGGTGGATTCAGAAATGTGTCGAAAACATTACGGGTGCAGACACCATATGAATTTGTCAAAACGCAATGGGAAAGAATGGTTCGTAATTCAAACGCCAGCCCTTCTAGTGAACCCGACATGAGTACAGTTATTAGTCAATATGGAGAGTGGGCTGATTATAGTGATTTGTATATGAATGCTCCATATATAAATTGGCAAGATGAAATATTTGGTAGAACTGCAAAGGTTCAATCTCACAATGTGACAATTAATGGAGGGTCAAAAAACACAAAATACAACTTCAATTATACTCGTAATGATGAAGAAGGAATTATGATCAACAGTGGATTCAAGAGTAATTATTATAAGTTCAGATTCGATCAAAGCCTCACAAATTTCCTTAAATTTAACGCAAGTATGAATTATTTGGAATCTGTTTCCACAGGTGCTGGTACAACAGATGCCTCGGATGTAAACGGAAGGCTGATCAATATATTACAATATCGTCCCGTTGGTGGTATTAACAAAACGAACGACTCATTGTTTGATGATGATTTGGATTTAGATTCCGAGGACGCGTTGGATTTTAATCCTATAACGATGGCAAATAATACAGATAGGAATAAATACCGCACGAATTTGCAGATGAATGCAGGATTTGATGTTAATATAAGTAAGAATATTATATATAAAATTTTAGCAGGTATGAATAGACTTAATAATTCTACCGAAAGTCTATATGACGTATATTCTTATTATGCTGTTAAGGCTGGTGGTGTTTCAGCAACACTCGTTGATCAATCGACGAATAAATGGAATATATCAAACACTTTGACTTACAATTTGAAGAAGGATATTCACGATTTAAATATTATGCTTGGACAAGAAGCAAATCAAATGGAACTATCAATGATAAATATTTATGCAAATAAATTTAAGAATTCCGATATAGTTTTTGGTGATTTAAGTGGAGCCGAAACACATCTGGTAACTTCCGATAAATATAAAGAAAGCTTATTCTCGCTTTTCGGACGAATCAATTATTCTTTGAAAAACCGATATTTGTTTTCTGCATCATTACGCCATGACGGTTCTTCAAAATTTAGTTCAGGAAAACAATTTCAGGATTTCCCGGCAGCAGCAGTTGCTTGGCGCATTAGCGATGAACCATTTTTCAATCCGGTAAGCCCGGTTTCTAATCTGAAGGTAAGATACAGTTACGGATCTTCAGGAAACAATCGCATTGATAATTTTCTTTATATGGATAATTTCAAAACAGTTTATTATGGATTAAACAACACATCGACAGTCGGTGTCATACCAAATGAATTGGGAAATTCCGATCTTAAATGGGAAACTACCTACACGAATAATATTGGAGTTGATGTTGGTTTATTTAAAAACAGACTCAATTTTGTAGCTGAAATGTATGTTAATAACACGAAAAACTTGTTGCTGGATACTCAAATATCATCTACTTCAGGTTTTACCACCCAAATGAAAAACATTGGAAGTACAGAAAACAAAGGGATTGAGTTAACATTAAATGCTTCTATCATTGCAACAAAAAATTTCACATGGGATGCTGGGTTAAATATTTCATTCAACAAAAATAAGATTGTTTCCCTTGATTGGGGTGAGAACTGGAAGCAGGACCACTACGTAGTTACATCAAACTGGGGCTATATGTCAGGAGATTATCTTGTGCAAGTGGGAGAACCTCTGGGCCTGATGTATGGTTATGTTCAAGATGGAATATATACGGCAAACGATTTCAAAGATGTCGCATTCGAAACGGGAATGTTTACTCCCGGTAATCTTAAAGATGATGTTCCTTATGCTATGACACAAAGTAAAGAAACTAATTTGTTGGGACAGATAAAAATAAAAAGATTTAGCGATGCAGTCGATGAGAATGGGCATCCTGTTGCTTCAGTTGATGAGGATAAAACAATCATTGGCAATGCTAATCCAACTCACTTCGGAGGATTTAACACGGCTTTAACATATAAAGGATTCGATTTGAACATCTTTCTTAACTGGACTTATGGAAACGATATTTACAACGCGACAAAACTTCGCGGAAGCACACAGATGTACTCAAATAAGAATGTTTTATCAGAGACAGGAATACGATATACAATGGTTGAACCGGAAACCGGGGCCAGAGTGCTTGATCGTGACAGATTAAATGAATTAAATGCAAATGCTACACTTCCTGCCATAAGTCAAAAAGCCGAAACTCTTACAGATTGGGCGATTGAAGACGGCTCATTTCTTCGACTTAACACCATTTCATTAGGGTATAATTTATCTAAAAGCATTTTAAAGAAAATGAGACTTCGCAAACTGAGAGTTTATGCAACTGGATATAACTTATATACTTTTACAAACTACACTGGTTATGATCCTGAAGTTGATTCTCGTCTAAACACTGTTGTAACTCCCGGTTTAGATTACAATGCTTATCCACGTAGTCGTCAGTTTATTTTTGGTATAAATATTACATATTAAATATTTTAAACAACTAATGATATGAACAACTTTCAAAAAACATTTGCAATATTAGCTTGCATTCTTTTGTTTATGGTTTCTTGTTCTGATTTTTTAGACATAGAACCTGAATCTCAATATATGGATGAGAATTTCTTTCTCACAACCGAGCATGCCGAAATGGCGCTGTATGGAGTTTATAATTCATTGACCTCCACCGAATTGTACGGCAGAAACATAACTCAATATTATGATATTGATAGTGATATAGCCCAGATCTATGGTGGTGAATCAACCGGGAAGCCAGATGGTGAAAGACGAAGTATTGCCCGTTATGCATTTAATGCATCTACCAAACAGCTTGATGTGGCATGGAATGCATGTTACGAGGGGATTAATCGCGCAAATGTGTTGATTGACAGAGTCCCTAAAATGAATTTATATGAAAATGGAACTGAAGCAGAAAAGAAAATATTGAAAAGAATTTATGGGGAGGGACTAACTTTACGTGCCATTTTTTATTTCGATTTAATCCGTTTATGGGGAGATGTACCTTTCAAAACGACCCCATCCAAACATGGTGAAAACTTTGATTTGCCACGTACCTCGCGTGATAGTATTTACGATTATATTATCAATGATTTAACGAATGCAATCGAACTTGTACCCTGGGCCGACGAAGTAGCAAATGAAGAACGAATAACCCGGGGTGCCGTAAAAGGAATACTTGCTCGTATTTGTTTGTATGCAGCCGGATATTCGCTTCGTTGGGATTTAGAAACCGGGAATATAAACACACTTAAAATGGCAACCAGAGACGATGCCGAACGAATCAAAGCATTATATGTAATTGCTCGCGATCAATGTGCAGATATTATTGCAAAGGGAATTCACCGGCTAAATCCGAGCTATGAAAACCTATGGAAGAATGTGAGTAGAGATATGATTGATAATGAGTACAAGGAAAATATTTTTGAACTGGGATTTTTTAGTAAATTACTGGTGCCTGATGAGTCTGGATACTATGGTGCATATATAGGAATTCGTTCTAATTTAAACTCGAAATGGGGTAAATGTTCGGGTGGTATATGCGTTATGCCTCATTTCTATTATTTATTTGAAAACGGGGATACCAGGAGGGATGTTTCTATTTCAAATTATGAATTTACCACAGCTTCCGACCTGACATTGAATAAAGGAATCCCGTGTAAATTATTCAATCTTTATCCCGCAAAATGGAGAAAAACATGGTCAGATCTTCCAACAGCAGATGTGACTAATTTTAATTATCCCATGTTGAGATATTCAGATGTATTACTCATGTTTGCCGAATCGGATAGTCGAATTGCAAATGGATCTACACCAGATGCGATTCAGGCATTGAAGATGGTCAGAAAACGTGCTATGCCTACAAAGATAAGCCAGATCGATTCAGAAACTTACCCATCAGATTTTGAAGGCTTCTTAGACGTAATAATTAAAGAACGTGCTTTTGAATTAGCGTTCGAAGGTTTTCGTAAAACTGATTTAATTCGTTGGAATAAACTTGCATCTGCAATTGAATACACGAGAACTGAAACCAATGCAATTCAAAACTGCTTTTCAACGAGTGGAAACAAAGCCTATCAAGGGAGTATTATCCATTTGCAAGGATTTATAATTCCAAGAAATGTGTTCTATAAGCACGATGACAGCAAAGAATTTGTGCAGATAGATTTGTCAGGATCACGTCCCGATGCCGACTGGAGTAGTTCCCCGTGGTTAAATGCAAGTTTTATGTCAAATATGAGCGTCTATGCCACCGGATTTCGGGAGAATCAATCCGAGTTGTTTCCAATTCCTACAAAAATAATAGATAATTCTCCTGCAATAACACAATTACCCGGATATTGAACAATAATATCTGAACGTTATGTGAACCAAAAAATGATATAAATTGAATGTATGTTTGTATTTGTGCAAAATATGTTTTGCACAAATACGTCTCTACCAATTTATAATTTAAAAACAAAAAATATTTGAACTCGATATATGTATAAGTTAACGACATTTTTTTTCATTAATCTCTTTTTATTATCCTGTACAAACTATTATAAGGACTTAAAAGTTAACAAACAGTACACAACTGCTATTAAACAATCAAGTACCTTGGTTTTTGAAGATAATTTTACTGGAAACTGGCAGGAGAAATGGTTTCTGGATGGAGAAAATGCACAGCTAATAAACACGACCAATGGTTTAGAGTTTTATGCGGGAGGATACAATAAACCGATTCCTGATCAGCAAATTCCGGAATATCATGCTACCTTATGGACAAAAGAGGTATTCAATGAAGATATTCGTATTGAGTTCAATTACACAAGACTTGACACTGTAAATAAATTTGTAAACATTCTTTACATTTTTGCTGAAGGGAGCGGCATTTTACCCTACGACAAAGATATTTCAAAATGGAATGAATTACGTAACATTTCAGCAATGAAGGAATACTATAACAACATGAATGTTTATCATATTAGTTATGCTGCTTTTGATCCCAATAGCAGTACCTTTACTGATTATATCCGCTGTCGTCGATACACACCTGATGGAAGGGGGCTTGAAGGGACAAAACTTTCACCTGAATATTTAGACACTGGCATGTTTAAAACAAATATAAAACATCACATCACGGTTATCAGCAAAGGTGATTATCTGTTTATGAAAGTTGAATCACCCGAAAGAAGCGGTTATTATTATTTTAATAAACCTCCTTTTGCTTATATTAATTCTGGTAGAATAGGCTTAAGAATTATGAACTTTAGAGCTGCGTTAATTTCCAATTTTAAAATTTATAAATTTAATTAATTCAGATGAGAAAATTCAAAACTATATTACTTTTTGTGTTTCTTAGCCATTATCTTTTTGCAGCAATTGATGTATACCCTACTTTTGAATCGTGTGGTATTTATATACCATACAAAGAAAACGCAAATATAAAGTTGTTTTATAAAAAAGCTTGCGAAACGGCCTGGATAGAAGCTTACCCTCCGATATATGATGCAGTAACAAATGAATTCAGAGGTTCCATTGTGAAGTTGGAAGAAGATACCGAATATGAAATGAAAGCCGAGATTTTCGACAATAATAGTATGAATACAACGGAACAAACTACGGTATTTAAAACATGGAAATCGAATGTAAAAGTGCGTCACACTATTCCTTTAAATAAATTTAAAACTAAAAATACCTTTATTATTAATGGTTTAAAAGGGTGCGAAAATAATTGGATAAAAATTACGGGTGTAGATGATATCGATCTATCAAATTCAAAAGAAAATGCAGCTATTCATTTTTCGAATTGCAATTATGTAATTTTAGAGGGTGTTATAATTAAATGCGGTTCAATAAACGGGATATTGATAGATAAAACAAATACAAACATTCGGATTGTCAACTGTGACATATCGGGCTGGGGACGCACAACAGACGTTTCAACAGAAGAAGGGGATATGATTGATAGCTCTACCCAAAAACCGATAAACTGGGATGCAGGTATCCGAATTGAGCAAGCTTTAAATATACTTGTGGAGCGTTGTTATATTCACGATCCGAAAGGATTAACCAATCCTTGGACAGGTAAAATATTGGTTGGTGACTTCAAAGGTAAAAGTTACGATTGGCTTCATCCGAAAGGTATGAATGGAATTTATATCCGTGATGCACAGGGTGGTATTGTAATCAGATACAATGATATAATTGGGAGTCAGCCCCACCGTTTTAATGATCCAATAGAAACAGCTCAAAATGGTGAACTGCACGGTGGATTTAATCGTGATGCTGATATTTACGGAAATGTTTTGGCATTTGGTCAAGATGACGGCATTGAACTTGATGGTGCACAATGTAATATCCGAATGTATAACAACAGAATTGAACAGGTTTACTGTGGAATCAGTTTGGCTCCAAACCGACGTGGACCTTCCTATATTTTCAACAATGTGGTTTTTAATCTTGGTGATTCAGAAGATAATGTTGGCGTTTCCATAAAAAACGGTGGAGGTATGGAGTATTCACAAGGCAGACAGTTCTTGTTTAATAACACATTGATCTCCAGATTCAACGGGATGAATGGTTCAGGTTTTGGAAAAGGGAATATAAATAGGGACATGTTTACCGCAACGACAAGAAATAATATCTTTTTGTCGGAAACAGACCCTTCGACAAACATACATGAAAAAGGGAAATCCATATCTGACAAGCAAAAATCAGAACACAATGATTTCGATTATGACATGATTGGTAACTTGGCTCTGACAGGTGGGAAAGGTGTGATATTAGCAAAAGATGGTGCTGAAAAACATGGAATTTTTGCATCACCCGAATTCGCAGATTTTGACCATGCAGATTTTACAATAAAAGCTTCTGATCCAGGTATGGACAAAGGTGTTGTGATTCCTAATTTCACAACAAGTTACAACGGAAATGCCCCGGATATTGGCGCTTTCGAGTATGGGGCTGAGTCTTCACTAATTCCTGTCCGGCCATTGAATATTAGTGCCAATAAATATTCAGTTAATCTAAAATTGAACTATGAAGAAGTTGTTACTTTTAAAGTTGGCGAAATTGGAAGTGGCAACAGGATTATTGTAAGAAAAAGTAATGATATGAATTGGCTTCACACAGAATTGAGTACTACTGAAATAAAATCAAATTCAGTTTTTACCTTGAAACTAAAAGCCACAGAAGCAGATTTTCGTCAAGTGGGGATGCTAATTATACGTCTTGAGAATGGTTTTTCAATTCCAATATCAGTAAAAGTACTTTAAAATTAATAATAAGAAAATGAAACAGTATGTTCTTTTTGTCATATTAGGATTTACATTCTCTATACAAGCAATTAGTGCCTATGAGATTACTCCTAAAACATTGACATCACCTGATAATAAATTAAATGTTACAGTTACTTTTAATAAAGGTAATGTTGAATATTTCATTCAACACTGTTCAACTGTGGTATTAGAAAAATCTCCTTTGTCAATAACCTTATCCAATGGAGAAATGTGGGGTAAAAATGTGAAAGCGGTAAAAGTAAGACGAAATTCTGTAAAAGAAACATATCCTGTTTTTTTTTATAAGCGTAATTTTGTTATTGATGAATTCAAAGAAATGATACTTACTTTTCCGGGAAACTATGGAATTGAATTTCGGGCTTATAACAATGCAATTTCCTATCGCTTCGTTAGTAGTATAAAAAGTGATATTACGATTGAAAATGAGGAAGTATTGTTTAATCTTCCTGATAATCCTAATGTTTACGCCACTTATGTAAACAGTAATGCCAAAAGTTTTGAAGAGCAGATGTTCAATTCGTTTGAAGATTTATATTACTACAAGCCACTTAGGTCACAAAACAGCAAAAAACTGATGACATTGCCAATTCTTTCCGAATTGAATAATGGTAAAAAACTACTCTTAACAGAAGTGAATCTACATGATTATCCGGGAATGTTTTTGAATAACTCTGAAAATAATTCCAGTTTGAGAGGAGTTTTCTCTAAGTACCCCAAAATAAAGACACAAGGTGGACACAATAATTTACAAATGCTTGTATCTGAACGTGAATCATTTATTGCCAAAACAAAAGGAACACGCAATTTCCCCTGGAGGTTATTATACGTTTCAGACACTGATGTTGATTTGTTAAACAGTGATGTCGTTTATTGTCTTTCAGAACCATCACAACTTGCCGATATCTCATGGATTAAGCCTGGGAAGGTAGCCTGGGATTGGTGGAATGACTGGAATTTGAATCATGTTGATTTTAAGGCAGGAATAAATAATGAAACATATAAATATTATATTGACTTCGCTTCAAAGAATAAAATCGAATATGTTATATTGGATGAAGGTTGGTCTGTTCAACAGGCTGCTGATTTAATGCAGGTAATTCCCGAAATAAACTTGCAGGAAATTGTCGATTATGGAAAGACACGAAATGTGGGAATAATTCTTTGGGCCGGATATTGGGCGATTCATCGTGATATGGAAAAAATAATCAAACATTATTCGAGAATGGGGGTTAAAGGGTTTAAAATTGATTTCCTCGATCGTGATGATCAGGAAATGGTAAATTTTGTATATGATGTTGCAGATTTATGTGCAAAAAACAAGATGATAATTGATTTTCATGGTATATTCAAACCCACAGGACTTCAACGTACCTATCCTAATGTATTAAATTTTGAAGGAGTGGCTGGGTTGGAGCAAATGAAATGGCAACCTAAAGACTATGATATGGTAACCCATGATGTCACAGTACCATTTATCCGCATGTTCAATGGACCGTTGGATTACACCCAAGGTGCAATGCGCAATGCCCAGAAAACAGAATATTATCCGGCATGGTCCAATCCGATGAGTCAAGGCACACGATGCCGCCAATTGGCTGAATATGTAATATTCGAATCACCTCTGAATATGCTTTGTGATAACCCTGTAAATTACATCAGAGAGAAAGAATGTACAGATTTTATTTCGGGAATCCCTACCGTCTGGGATGAAACTGTTGTGATTGATGCGAAAACAGCTGAATACATCCTGATTGCCAGGAAAAAAAATAACGTGTGGTATATTGGAGGATTAACTAATTGGGAAACACGAGATATTACAATAAATTTTGATTTTCTGAACCCTGGGAAATACAAAGTTGAGTTATTCAGGGATGGAATAAATGCAGACAAAAATGCCTCGGATTATTCCAAAGTAGTTTTCACGCAAAAAACGAGCAATCCATTGCATATAAAAATGATGCAAGGTGGTGGATTTGCTCTGAAAATAACAGAATGATAGATTCGAATAATAAAAACACTAAATGAAAAACAAAGCTGTTTTAATTGTTACTTGTGTAGCTTTATCGGGAAATTTAGTAAAAGCATCTACAAAGAAAGTGGATGATCGCCCGAATATTTTGTTTATCATTGCCGATGATGCCTCTTATCAGCATTTTAGTGCCTATGGGTGCAAATGGGTGAGAACCCCTGCTTTCGATCGAGTCTCTCGCGAAGGCTTGTTGTTCAATAAATGTTATACATCCAATGCAAAATCATCTCCTTCACGTTCTTCAATTCTTACAGGCTTGTTTTCATGGGAATCAGGTGCTGCAGCTAATCACAATCCATATTTCCCCGAAGATTTGAAAGTTGTAACAGAATCACTGGACGAAAATGGATACACTGTTGCTTTTACTGGAAAGGGATGGGCACCGGGTAATCCGGGAGAAAAAAATGGTTCTACACGTTTACTTACAGGAAAACCTTATCAAAAAAGAGTGTTGATTCCCCCAAGTACTGGAATTCACAATACAGATTACGTTAGCAATTTCAAAGATTTTTTGGACGGAGTAGAATCGGATAAACCCTGGTTTTTTTGGTTTGGTTGTTTCGAACCACATCGTCCTTATGAATTTGGTTCCGGTGAACGTTTAGGAGCTAAAAAAACGACTGATATAGATAATCTTCCACTTTTTTTCCCTGACAATCAGATTATTCGAACCGACATGTTGGATTATGCCTGCGAAATTGAATATTTCGACAAACAGATTGAAGGATATATCTCAGAGCTTGAAAAACGTTCTCTGCTCGACAATACGATTATAATAATTACATCAGACAACGGAATGCCATTTCCACGATGCAAAGGTAATGACTATGAATACTCAAATCATATGCCTTTGGCAATTATGTGGAAAAACGGCATTAAAAACTCAGGACGTAAAATAGATGATTATGTCAATTTCGTTGATTTTGCGCCTACTTTTATGGAAGTCAGTAAGAGTAAAGATTTGAAGTTAAGACAGAGCGAAGGAAGAAGTCTATGTGACATCTTTTACTCCGAAAAATCAGGAGTAATAAACAACTCTCGAAATTATACCATTATGGGGCGTGAAAGACACGATTATGGACGACCACAAAATCAAGGATATCCGATACGAGCAATTATCCGAAATGATTTGCTTTATATAATTAACTTCAAACCACAATTATTGCCTGCTGGCAACCCGGAAACCGGATATGCTGACTGTGATGGTTCTCCTACCAAAACTGAAATACTGTCAACTAAAATGAATAAAACCAAGTCATGGTATTATAAACTTTCATTTGAATTACGTAATAGTGAAGAATTGTATGATACATCCACAGATCCTGATTGCATCATAAATTTGGCGGAAAATTTAAACTATAAAACAGCCAAAGAAGAGTTGAAACGACTTTTATTATCGGAATTAGAAAATCAAAAAGATCCACGTGTTTTAAGTAATGGAGATATTTTCGATAAATATCCTTACAGTGAACCAGTCGGAGTTGATTTTTGGGAAAAAGTGGAACAAAAAGAAATTTTAAAGCCTTGGGAAATCACAAAGGGATGGCTTAATCCAACTGATTATAGTACGTATCCTAAACAGAAAAAACTGTTAAGAAAAGCACCCTGAAAAGCATCCGGAGTACATACTCTTTAGATAACATGTCTTGTCCCGAAAATCCAACGAGAATTTTTCACAAATTTGTTATTGTCCGTTTTTTCCGCCTAATTTTAGATGATCTGCGTTCCATTCTTTTTATAAAATACAACATTCTATTTATCTGTAAATTTTATTACTTACTTATCATAAATAAAGAATAATGAAAACAAAAAAAAACATTCTTGAAAAGATGACCTTGGGAAGTATGATTCCTTCTGCCATGTTGTTGACAGCTATGTCACCTGCAACTTCTCAAACTCAGAAACCGAATGTTATCTATATTCTTGCTGATGACCTGGGTATTGGTGAGCTCTCGTGCTATGGAGAAACAAAACTTAGTACACCCAATATCGACCAATTGGCTACAGAAGGGATGAAATTTATGAATCATTACTCCGGAAACACTGTTTCAAGTCCTTCGAGAGCCGTTTTAATGACCGGTTTGAACCCGGGAGTTTGTTACCTTCGGGGTAATATGGAAAATGAATCTGATTGTTCGCTCGAACCTTCTATGGTTGTTCTTCCTGAAGTTTTTAAAGCAGCCGGTTATACTACCGGTGCTTTTGGTAAATGGGGCCTAGGTATAACCAATCATGAAGGAAAAGAAAATCCGTTGAATAATGGTTTCGATTGCTATACCGGACCGGTATCTCAAACCGCTGCTCATAATTATTTCCCTTCATACATTGTGCGCAATGGCAAAAAACTGAAGCTCAAAAAAGATACTTATTCGCTCGACACCATTATGTCGGATGCCTTTGCTTTTATCAGAAAAAATGCAAAAGCTAAAAAATCATTTTTTTGCTATATACCAACCATGATACCTCATGCCGGTATGATGGCACCTCCGGCTTTGCACGAAAAGTGGAGAAAAGTATTTCCTCAATTTGATAATGAAGTATCGAATTTTGGAGGTCGTAAAGTGGTTAATACTGTTGCCGGCTTTGCTGCCATGATGGAGTATTTAGATAGTAATGTGGGAACAATTCTCAATCTGCTCAAAGAATATGGTATTGATAAAAATACCATTATTATTTTTTCAAGTGATAATGGTGCACACAGTGCAGGAAATCATCTGATTGAATTCTGGAATTCAACTGCTGGATTGAGAGGTAAGAAACGTGATTTGTACGAAGGTGGCATAAAAGCACCGATGCTTGTGAGATGGCTTGGAGTAGTTACTCCCGGCTCAACCACTGACCATATTTCTGCTTTCTGGGACGTATTGCCAACTATCTGCGAACTTATAAAACAACCAATTCCAGAACAAAATACAGGAATTTCATTTTTGGAAACAATAAAAGGTCAACAGGCGAATCAAAAGAAGCATGATTTCTTGTTTTTTGAATTTGCAATTGATAAGAACGGTAAACAAAACCTGAAAAGCCAGGCTGTTAGAATGAATAACTGGAAAGCTGTGAAATTGGGAAAAGAAAGTGTTGAACTCTACGACTTGAGTAAAGATCCAACCGAAAAAAACAATGTTGCAGCTGAAAATCCGGCTATTGTAACAAAAATGGAATGTATTATAAAGGAGTCGCATACACCCATGAAAGATGACAGTCCTAACTTGAACAAGAAATAAAAAAGAGATCTATTGATTGATTCGATATTTGAAGGGCTAAAATTAAACAAGAACAAAAATTAGAAGGAATAGAACGATTTTTAAGAAACTTTTTCTTTTTATATAACCATCAATTTTTTGACCATGCAAAAAACAATTATCTCCTTGGTATTATTAACATCTTTCGGTTTTTATTACAATGCCAGAGCCCAAAG